>Ga0153940_1000375_pt1 | contig 24190 bp, 20 predicted proteins | sample TSNJ024MetaG_FD_104736 | JGI IMG/M metagenome (GOLD analysis project Ga0153940, IMG submission 104736) | Attine ant fungus gardens microbial communities from New Jersey, USA - TSNJ024 MetaG | ecosystem: Host-associated > Fungi > Mycelium > Unclassified | place: USA: New Jersey, Brendan T. Byrne...
GGATGCAGCCTTGATTTTTTGTTTCGTTTTGCATCAAGGCAAAATGAATTGGAGCGAAGCGGAAATCGGCGTTAGCCAAATACAAGACGGCAGGCGCGTTAGAAAAAATAGAACATTAAAACATAACTACTGATTCGTATTTATAATTAATTTCCGTTACTTTCGTTACATTTTAACAATATATGGTTAATAAATATAAAGCGCTCTATTTAATATTTATTTATATTTTCTCCGTTGTTTAATCCGTTTTTTGTTAAACGAATACACAATTATATTATCTTTGCACTATTATCATTCATATTAGAATATGGACATTTTCATATCAATTTTAATTACTCTTTTATTCGTATTTCTTAATGGTTTTTTTGTTGCGGCAGAATTCGCAATAGTAAAAGTTCGGTCTTCCCAACTTGAATTGAAAGCTCAGGCAGGCAGTCGTGCAGCCGCTCTTTCAAAAAAAATAGTAACACACCTCGATTCCTATCTGGCTGCTACCCAGTTTGGTATTACCATTGCCAGCCTTGCTTTAGGTTGGATCGGTGAGCCTGTGGTATCCAAGATAATCAAAGAAGCAATCGGACTGTTCAATATTGAACTTGCCCCATCTGTGTTGTCTACAGTATCGCTGGTTACAGCATTTATTATAATCACTATATTGCATATCGTATTAGGAGAGTTAGCTCCTAAATCATTGGCTATCCAGCGTTCAGAACAGACAACGCTTGCCGTTGCATATCCTCTGCATGGTTTCTATTGGATTTGCCGTCCGTTCATCTGGTTACTGAATGGTATTGCCAATCTTGTACTCAAGATGATTGGACTGCATACAGTTTCGGAACAGGAAGTTTATAGCAGCGACGAGTTGCGCTATCTGGTAGATCAGGCAAAGGAAAGCGGGAAGGTAGACAGTACAGAATTTGATATTATCCAGAATGCATTTGATTTCTCGGAACGTACTGCGCGCCAGATAATGGTTCCGCGTACGCAGGTGGTATCTATAGACGTGAACGATTACGATGAAAAGACATTGGAATTTGTAATAGAGGAAGGATATTCCCGTATTCCGTGTTACGAGGATAATATAGACAATACCATTGGGGTAGTCCATCTGAAGGATATATTGAAAAAGATGCGCATTAGTAGCGGGAATGTGAATATCCGTTCTATTATACGACCAGTTTCATTTACACCCGAGACAAAACGTATCGGTCAGCTTCTGAAAGAGTTTCAGGTAAAGCATCAGCAAATAGCGATGGTGCTGAACGAATATGGTGGAGTAGAGGGTGTTATCACTATGGAGGATATACTCGAAGAGCTTGTCGGGGAAATACAGGATGAGTATGATAATGAAATCCCGTTTGTAGAACAAACAGGGGAAAATACATATTCGGTAATAGCCACAGCTGCCATATCCGATATCAACGATGAACTCCCGCATCCGATAGATAAAGATAAGCAATACGATACGCTTGCCGGATATCTTATCGATAAATTCGGGCGTATTCCTAATACGCATGATAAGCTGGAAGCAGAAGATTATCAGTTTACGGTGATAAAGAAAAATAAGACATCGATTGTTGTGGTTCAGCTAAAAGACTTAGTAGGAAAAGAGGAAGCAGATGATGCTGAGCAATCAAAGACCACTCAAATCTGATATCAATTTGAGAATTCGAAGATTAGCTAATTTGAAAATGAAACAGGTCAGATTTGCATGGTCTGTATAGACTCTGTAACTTGTAACTAAAATAAATGGATTTTAAACTTCAATATACTGACGGGCAAACCAAAGCCAGAGCAGGACTTATAACAACCGATCACGGACAGATAGAGACCCCTATTTTTATGCCGGTGGGTACTCAGGGAGCGGTGAAAGCCGTACATATGACCGAACTGAAGAATGATATCGAAGCGCAGATAATTCTGGGGAATACGTATCATCTGTATCTGCGTCCGGGATTGGAAATACTTAAACAAGCGGGCGGTTTGCATAAATTCAATAGCTGGGACAAGCCGATACTGACCGACAGTGGAGGATTTCAGGTGTTTTCTTTAGCCGAAAACAGGAAATTGACCGAAGAAGGCGCTATATTCCGGTCTCATATAGATGGTTCGAAGCACTTTTTTACACCGGAATCCGTTATGGATATTCAGAGGGTGATAGGCGCGGATATCATTATGGCTTTCGATGAATGTACGCCGGGAGATGCCGATTATACATATGCAAAGAAATCCCTTGATTTGACCGAACGATGGCTCGATAGATGCTTTACTCAGTTTAACGGCACAGAATGCGAATACGGGTATAAGCAGGCCTTATTTCCTATTGTGCAGGGGTGTGTTTATCCTGACTTACGCCGCAGAGCCGCAGAGAATGTAGCATCGAAAGGTGCGGACGGGAATGCGATCGGAGGACTGGCTGTAGGTGAACCTACCGAAAAAATGTATGAGATGATTGAGGTGGTAAACGAAATACTTCCGGCCGGTAAACCCCGTTACCTGATGGGAGTGGGTACTCCGGCCAATATTCTGGAAGCCATAGAGCGGGGTGTGGATATGTTCGATTGTATCATGCCTACCCGTAACGGACGCAACGGGCAACTGTTTACCCGCAATGGTATAATGAATATGCGTAACAGGAAGTGGGCAAACGATTTTTCTCCGATCGAAGAAAATGGGGCATCATTTGTTGATACTTTATATACAAAAGCATATCTTCGTCATCTGTTTATTACGAATGAAATATTAGGGTTACAGATAGCTTCTATACACAATCTTGCTTTTTATCTGCAACTGGTTAAAGAAGCCCGTGAGCATATTATAGCAGGGGATTTCTCCGGATGGAAGAAAGAAATGGTAGAAAAAGTGAGCAGGAAAATTTAAAGAATTAAGAATAACTTGTCTACTTGTAACTTGTAACTTGTAACTGCCCGAAGGGCGAAGTAACTAAAAATGAAAATACTTTCGATACTCGACAAATATATTATTAAGAAGTTTCTGGGGACTTATATATTCTCCATTATTCTTATTATATCCATTGCTGTCGTATTCGATATAAATGAGAAACTGGATAAATTTCTGGATAAAAAGGCTCCGTTGACAGCTATAATATTTGATTACTACGTCAACTTTGTGCCCTATTATACGAACCTGTTCAGTGCCCTGTTTGTATTTATAGCCGTTATATTTTTCACATCCAAACTTGCGGATAATTCTGAGATTATCGCCATGTTATCGAATGGGATGAGCTTCAAACGGCTGATGAAACCATATATGATATCGGCGGGAATAATTGCGGTCTTTTCATTTGTTCTCAGTAGTTTTATAATCCCTCCTGCCAATGTAACCCGTATCAAGTTTCAGAACAAATACGTCAGGGATAAGAGTGTGGAATACGCTTCAGGGATTCAGCTTCAGGTGGATAAAGGTGTTATTTTATATATAGAGCGGTTCGATAATAAAACAAAGGAAGGATATAACCTGTCTCTCGACAAAATTGAAAATAAGGAACTTAAATCACGTCTGACAGCCCAACGTATAAAATACGACAGCGCGTATCACTGGGAACTGTATAATTACAAGATACGGGAACTGGAAGGTATGAAAGAGATAATCAGTAACGGGGATAAAATAGATACGACCTTGAATGTTGTGCCCAGCGATTTCCTGATATCTGTAAACGATTTCGAGCAAATGACCACTCCCGCGTTATATAAATATATACAGCGGCAAAAAGATAAAGGTATTGCGACGGTGGGAGAGGTGAGTATTACTCAGTTCGAGATTGAATTTCACAAACGTTTTGCTTCTGTATTTTCCGCGTTTATCCTCACTATTATCGGGGCCTCTTTGTCGGCCCGTAAAGTGAAAGGTGGTATGGGGCTTAATATAGGTATAGGATTAGGACTTAGTGTGTCATATATTATGTTCCAGACGGTCAGTTCGTCGTTTGCCGTATCGGGGACTATGCCTGCATGGCTTGCTGTGTGGGTTCCCAATCTGGTATTTATCGCGATAGCTGCATATCTATATTCCAGAGCTCCGAATTAAGAGTTAAAATTTATACATATGAGTACTGTAAATTATGACCTTAGTAAGATTAAGGCATTTATATTTGATGTAGACGGGGTTTTGTCTCCTGATTCTATTCCCTTGTCTCCCGAGGGTGAACCGATGCGCATGGTGAATATAAAAGACGGGTATGCCATAAACCTTGCCGTAAAACATGGATATGGCGTAGCAATCATTACAGGAGGCGATACGGAGGCTGTAAGGCTGCGTTTCTCGCGCCTGGGGATAAAAGATATCTATATGAAGTCGAAGATTAAAATACACGATTTTAACGACTATATTCAGAGGACAGGCTATAAGCCGGAAGAGATTATGTATGCCGGAGACGATATACCTGATTATCATGTAATGCAGTCGGTCGGATTGTCTGTTGCCCCGGCAGATGCAGCACATGAAATAAGAAGCATAGCCCGTTATATTTCACATTGCAAAGGAGGGCATGGAGTTGCCCGTGATATAATAGAGCAGGTAATGAAAGTACATGGTAAATGGATGAGTGAGGAAGCTTTCGGCTGGTAGTAAATATTTGTCTGTCAGCTCATTCTGTGAATGTTTTCACTTATTAGCTTATATATTTCCTTTATCTTATCGTCTTCGATCATTTCCATATGCTTGTCAATGATATTCTTGTCGTAACGCATGGCGGGGCCGGTTTGTGCTTCACCGGGAGTTAATGAATGTACCTTCGATGCGGTTTCATCTATTAGTGGCAAAGCGACATTAAAGGGAAGATTCACTTTCTTCAGGAACAGTTCGGACAGAGTGTACATATGATTGGTAAAGTTACAGGCAAATACCCCTGTCAGGTGTATATATTTCCTGTCTTCGGACGATAGTTCTGATACTTTATCGGATAGTTGACCGGCAATAGCTTGCAATGTATTCAGAGTACAGGTATCGGATGCTTCTATGAAAACAGGAATATCAGGCCAGTCTACGATCCTGTCTTTACTGAATGTCTGGAATGGATAGATTACTCCATAGTTGTCTGTATATTTACTGAATATGTCTACAGGTACGCTTCCTGCGGTATGAATCCATATCCCGTCGTTTTTAGGTAATTGAGAAGCTATACTGTCCAGTACAGAATCTTTTACCGAAAAGATATACAAGCCGGCATCGTTGATTACCGAAGCTATATCGGTGACAGGAATCGCATTTACCCGCTCAGCTAAAGCAGATGCAGACTCCAGAGTGCGGCTATATACCTGTATAATATCAAAGGATTTTCTATACAGTTCTGTAGCAAGATGGGTAGCTACATTTCCGGCACCTATGAATACAACTTTCATCAGTTCTTCTTTGCGGTCAGTACCATTGCTACTCCTGCGATAATAAGGCCTAATGGGACTATCAGGTTGGAATAATTACTTAGCCAGCCGAAGAACAAGTCGGCATTAAGAAGGATACCTATTCCGAGGAATATCCAGCCTAGGATCTTTTTGGGTTGTGTAATCAGAAATACGATTCCTCCTATAAGGAAGAATACACCGACGCTGATAAGTTTTTGTCCGTAAGGTATCTGCCTGAGAAACCCTAACTTGTCTAATAAGAATAATACCCCGAAGATAAGGATGGTTATTCCGTAAGATAGACGGTCGTTGGACGCTTTATTCGAACTTGTTGCCATAATTTTATTCGGCTAATTGGTCTATATTAAATTTACCGATATGTATCTTTTCCCATTGCAGCTTTTCCTTATCGAAAGGTGGACGCTCCTGGGCTTTGTGTCCTATTGCTATTACCGATAAGACCTGGAGCTGCATCGGGATATCGAATAGCTCTCTGATATATTCATCAGATGGAGTGTCGCTCATCGTATATCGTTCGCGTACCTGTACCCAGCAGCTTCCGAGTCCTAAGTCTTCAGCTTGTAACTGTATCATAATGGATGCTATGGAAGAGTCTTCTATCCAGACGTCGCTGGTAAGAGGGTTAGCCAGTACGACAATAGCCAAAGCACATCCTGCAATCAGTCTGCTACTTGATTTTTTACAGTAAGAGAGTTTATCCAGCATTTCTTTATCTTCTACCAACAGGAATTGCCAGGGATTGGCGCTTTTGGAGGCAGGGGACATCAATGCAGCTTTCATTATCATTTCCACCTGTTCCGGGCTAAGCGGTTCTTCAGTGAATTTACGGGTACTGCGCCGGTTTATTATCAGTTGTTGAAAATCAGTCATAAGAATATGTATTCAGCGTCTGGTAAGACGCTCTATTTCGTCACCAAGTTCCTCAACACTCTTAACACCTTCCGTGCTGTTACTGCGGAGTAGTATATTTAGTGTCTGCATGATTAGCTTTACATCCAGAGCCAGAGAATAGCCATTGATATACAGCAGGTCATATTTTAGTTTATCCCTTACCGAAGTATTGTATTTACCTTGTACCTGTGCTAATCCTGTCAGTCCGGCTTTTACCCTGTGACGAAGACTATATTCAGGCATTTCTTCACAAAACTGTTTAACGAAGAATGGGCGTTCGGGACGTGGTCCGACAATACTCATATCCCCAATGAGAATATTAAATATCTGAGGAATTTCATCCAGGCGGGTAGCCCTTAGGATATGTCCCAGTCTGGTGATGCGTTTATCTACATCCTGAGCTAAGACAGGACCGGAAATGGCTTCGGCATTCTCAACCATTGTCCTGAATTTGTATATTTTGAATACCTTATTGTCACGGGTAATCCTTTCCTGTACATAAAAAGCTGTACCTCCTCCTATTTTTAGAGCCAGATAAACAAATACAAATGGAATGAAAAATATAACGAGTGCTATAATCCCTAAAAGAACATCGATGATTCTTTTGGTTGTTTCACTTCCTTGCGAAAGACCGAATTCCCTGACATCTAATACCGGAGAGTCGTCTATTTGCAGGAAGTTGGCATTAAATTGGAGTATCTCCAGATTTTTTGGCTGATAGAGAACAGTATGGTCGTTTTCGACACAGTAAAGTATTATTTCCTGTTTCAACGATTCTTCCACATCTTCTGTAATGAATGTAATATCACATTCGTCAATGAGTTCGTACACTTTAGGATATGCCGGCGAACAGACATGCTTGATTTGTGACCACATCCCTCTCGATTCCAGTAGTTTATAAGCAAGAGCCTGAGATTTCTCATAACCAATAACGAGTACTGATTTTCCCTTATTTACCCGGAAATACATACGGCTGGCAAATAAATGCCAAAAGGTTATGACTACCAGCTGAAAGATAGTTCCGGCCAAAAGTATACTCCGGGGGAATGCAAATTCCCGGATAAAGAAACTGATAGCCATTGTTGTAAACAAAAGTGATCCTACTGCCAAAACAACAGTGTAACCAACTCCAAAGAGAGTAAAGTCTTTAGGCTTGTCAAGCTCGAATATGTGGCTTAGAATAAGATAGCTGATGATGATGAAAGGAGCACTCGCTTTAAAAGCATTATAGTTGAGTGTGAAATTATCCAGAGCATCTTTGAACAGATAAAAGGCTAAGATATATGAGCCGTAAATAACAGCCAAATCTATCAGGGGGATTATAATTCTATATCCTCTGTACCCGAATATCTTTTCTAAGATCTTATTCATTCTAATATAACCTACTAAGTAACAAAGAGAGTTATTACCTCATTATTTCTTTTTCGCTTTTCCTTTAGTCTTGGCAGCTTTTTCTTCAGTAGAGTTCACTATCTTCATTGATGCTTCAAAGTCAAGACTCTCAGGAGCTGTACCTTTAGGAATCTTGAAATTGCTTTTCTTATATGCTATATAAGGGCCATAACGGCCATTTAGTATTTGCAGGTCGGCATCTTCCGTAAAGGTTTTAATCACCTTTTCCGCATCTTTTTTCCGTTTGTCCGTAATCAGAGGGATGGCCATACTTATATCTACACTAAAAGGGTCGTATCCTTTAGGTAATGATATAAATTTACCATCATGCTTAATATACGGGCCAAACCGGCCTGTACCCACACTAACATCTTTACCTTCGAACTCGCCTATTGAACGGGGAAGTTCGAATAATTTCAAGGCTTCTTCGAGAGTAATAGAGGCTATCGACTGAGTCTTCTGCAATCCTGCAAAAAGAGGTTTGTCTGCATCTTCCTGCACTCCGATCTGCGCCATAGGGCCAAACCGGCCTATCTTTACAGAAACCTGACGGCCCGATTTAGGATCGATACCCAGTATGCGTTCCCCTATTTTATGATCGGTTTGCATATTGGTCGCCGATTCTACTACAGGGTGAAATACTTTGTAGAACTTATCTATCAGCTTAGTCCAGTTTTCTTCCCCTTCAGCCACCTGGTCAAATTCTTTTTCCACATTGGCTGTAAAATTATAATCCAGTATGTCAGGAAAATATTCTGTAAGAAAGTCATTGACTACCATGCCTGTATCGGTTGGAATCAACTTCCCTTTGTCAGTTCCTGTTATTTCGGTTTTTTCGGAATCTGTTATTTTGTCTTTTTTTAGTGTCAATATATTATACTGACGTTCTGTTCCCTCTATATTTGATTTTTCTACATATTCACGGTTTTGGATTGTCGAAATAGTCGGAGCATAGGTAGATGGACGTCCGATACCCAATTCTTCCAGTTTGCGTACCAATGAGGCTTCACTATAACGGCTGGGGCGTTGGGTGAAACGCTCTGTCGCAATACTTTCTTTCATATCCATTGCCTCCTGCGGTTTTACCGGAGGTAACAGGCTGCTTTCGCTGTCAATATTTTCATCATCAGTTCCTTCAAGGTATACATGGAGGAATCCGTAGAATTTGATAACTTCGCCGACAGCGGAGAATTTAAGGTCTTTATTATTGGATATGCCTATTGTAATAGTTGTTTTTTCCAATTCTGCATCTGCCATTTGAGATGCGATGGTACGTTTCCAAATGAGGTCGTAGAGCTTCTTCTCCTGAGCTGTGCCGGATACTGTATGTTCCGATATATATGTCGGGCGAATGGCCTCATGGGCTTCCTGCGCTCCTTTGCTCTTGGTCGAGAATTGACGTACTTTGGAATATTGTTTTCCGTAAACGGATTCTATTTCATTTTTTGCGGTATTGATAGCCAGTCCCGATAGATTTACCGAGTCGGTACGCATATAGGTAATCTTTCCGGATTCGTACAGTTTCTGGGCAACCATCATCGTTAGTGATACCGGAAATCCCAGTTTGCGGGATGCTTCCTGCTGTAAAGTTGACGTAGTAAAGGGTGCGGCCGGTGATTTCTTCATCGGTTTTGTTTCCACGTCCTCTACTTTAAAACTGGCTTCTTTTAGTTTTTCAAGAAAGTCAAGCGCTTCTTTCTTTGTTTTCAGGCGCTTGCTTAATTCTGTCTTTATTTCAGTTTCAACCCCATTTTCTTTTTTTATAAAAACAGCTGTAACGCGGTAAGATGCTTCAGTCTGGAAAGCCTGAATCTCACGTTCCCGTTCTACGATAAGCCTTACAGCGACGGATTGTACCCGTCCTGCGGATAGAGCAGGTTTTACTTTACGCCAAAGTACAGGAGATAATTCAAAGCCTACAATACGATCGAGTACCCGGCGGGCTTGTTGCGCGTCTACAAGGTTAATATCTATTTGGCGGGGATTTTCTATAGCATGAAGAATTGCATCCTTGGTTATTTCGTGAAATGCGATTCTTTTTGTTTTCTTTTCGTCAAGTTTCAATGTTTTGAACAGATGCCAGGATATAGCTTCTCCTTCCCGGTCTTCATCGGAAGCCAGCCATACCGTATCGGCTTCTTTGGCAGCCTTTTTTAGTTCATCTACCACCTTCTTCTTGTCACCCGGAACTTCGTACAAAGGTGTATAGCCGTTCTCCAAATCTATCCCCAAGTCTTTCTTCTTCAGGTCTCTGATGTGTCCGTAACTGGACATAACTTTAAAATCTTTGCCCAGAAACTTTTCTATAGTCTTGGCTTTAGCAGGAGACTCAACAATTACTAAATTTTTTTGCATATATTAAGGCTTATCTTGTATTATCAGGATGAATAAATTATTACCCATTCAGAAAGTTATTTTTTCTAATTGAACCGCAAAAGTAATGATTTTGTTTTAAAAAGCAGAATAAAAAAAAATGAACCCGAATAAAGGTCTGGATATTTAAGTTGTTAAGGCTTATTTTAACTAAAAGATAACAAAACCTTATTTTTCCTGTACTCTTATTCTGTGACAGCCGTTCTCTATTTTTAGTATATAGATAATTCAAATTCATTTTAATAAAAATACTCCGGTTCATATTTAATAAAAATGCTCCGGAAATAAATTCTTCAGAGCATTTTTTAATCAATTAAATATAATAGGTTTAGCATCGGCTGTAAAATAAGAGAATCCGGTTTCTTCAAGTTTATAGACGGATAATATTTCTTTCACTATGGGAATGAAGGCCTCATAATCGTATATAATGAAATCAATATATGAAAAATGAAAACCTGTAGCACCTCCCAGACTGTTAGCTATGCCATAGGGAATGACTGCCGCTGCAATTTTATCTTCTATTTCACCTCTGAAATTGACAACGTTCTCCCGGGGTATATTAATATTCTCGAAGAAAAGGAACCCGAAGATAACTCCGTTTTCTTTAGCTTCGTCAGATCGTTTATTTTCTCCGTTATAGTAATCATCTAATAAGGGTGTACATGAGGTATAGCCGGAAAATATATCCTCGCGTAATTTCCATCCTTCCTCCTGGTTCGGTTCCATCCTGTAACCGCTATATATTTCGCATGGGTTATCGAAGTTTGGCCAGCCATGATCTTTGATTGCTTTATCTATGAATGATCTGAAATCAGATATTTTCGAAGACCTTTTGTTTTGTTTTTCTTCTACAAAGTCAATATATCCGATGTATTCCATTGTATATAACTCTCCGATAAATTGATCGAGGTAGATGAAGAACATAGAATAACGTTTATTCTCATCCAATGTCATCAATTTAGGGCTATATAACTCGATGTTTATCTTGCTTTTGTCATTATCAATTGCAGGGTAGATGATTATATCGTCTTCTCCCAGTCTGATATCGAACATATCTATTATTGCGCCAGGTTTGCTATGAGCTGGTTTTGTTGAATAAAAGTTCCAATATTTTAATAGATGTTGTGGTACATATTGGAGCCAGTAATGCAATAGCATTAGCCGGGTACGATCTCCTTCAGGCGTTAAAATGAGCTCATACTTGCCTTCATTGTTTATTCCCATTTCGAAATAAACTTTATTAAAAGCAATTTGTAAAATACTATCCACAAAATTGAGAAGAGTCTCTCCCTCAACTTTATTATCCATCATTTCCCTAATTTGGTATTCTTCTTCTGAAAAGGATTTCTAGAATTTAGCTACCCTGTTTTTTAAAGAATCTTGCATATTTGTGTCTATATAATGTTCTGAACCAATGGTCAAAGATAGGGATTATAATTGAATGTTAAAATATTTGTTAATTTTTTTTATATTGCAATGCTGATAACACTTGGTAGCACTAAATAGCATAGAAGAAGCATTGAGCCTGTGACCTTACGCTTAAAATTTATATTATCAGAAGTTAAAATGCGAATATATTTTGTTTGCTGCATGTTTACTAAGAGCCTGAAATCGTCTTACCTTTTTCAGTCCAATGGATTTATACTATATATTCTGTTTATCATTATGAACGAGGTGAAAAATCTTCTGAAAAAAGAATTTTTGTATCTCAACATACAAAAAAAATAAAAAGGCAAGACGATTTCAGCCTCTCATATTTCAAAAGACGATACAGTTCTTAATTGCTGTACATTGTTGTATAAATGAAATATCGGGAGATATTTTATTGCGATATGTAACACATAATTTATAACTCATAACTCATAACTTTTTATTATCTTTGCCCTCAATTTTTTTAATGCATGTTTTATACACACTATGAGTAAGCAGTTTTCAGAATACAATCGGTTTAACTTGTCCGATATCAACAAAGAGATATTGGAAAAGTGGGATAGGGAGAACATATTCCAACAAAGTCTGGATGTACGCGCTGGAGCCCCGTCGTTTGTTTTTTACGAAGGACCTCCATCGGCAAACGGAATGCCCGGTATTCACCATGTAATGGCACGTGCAGTAAAAGATATTTTCTGTAGGTATAAGACAATGAAAGGTTTTCTGGTCAACCGTAAGGCCGGATGGGATACACATGGCTTGCCTGTGGAGCTTTCGGTTGAGAAAAAATTAGGTATAACCAAAGAAGATATCGGTAAAAAAATATCGGTAGAAGAATATAATAACGCTTGCCGCAAGGAAGTGATGAAATATACCGGAGAGTGGGAAAACCTGACCCGCATTATGGGGTACTGGGTAGACATGAACGATCCTTATGTAACATACGACAGCCGTTATATAGAAACGCTTTGGTACTTACTGAACGAATTATATAAGAAAGGATACCTTTATAAAGGATATACTATACAGCCTTATTCTCCTGCTGCGGGTACAGGGCTTAGTACACACGAATTGAACCAGCCCGGAGCATATCGCGATGTAAAAGATACGACTTGTGTAGCGCAGTTTAAGATTAAGTCACCAAAAGCGGAGATGTCTCAGTTTGGTGATGCTTATTTTCTTGCATGGACTACTACTCCGTGGACATTGCCTTCGAATACGGCTTTGGCAGTAGGGCCGGATATCACTTATGTTGCCGTTCAGAGCTACAATCCGTATACAGGCAATAAAATGACTTCTGTGCTTGCAAAATCGCTTATATTCAGCATGTTCAATGAGAAGGCCAAAGATGTCGCGCTGGAAGACTACAAGCAGGGAGATAAACTGATACCGTATAGGATAGTAGGAGAGTGGAAAGGTTCTGATCTTGTAGGTATGGAGTATGAGCAGCTGATACCGTGGATGAATCCGGGTAATGGTGCGTTCCGTGTACTGACCGGAGATTTTGTAACTACAGATGATGGTACCGGTATCGTGCACATAGCGCCTACTTTTGGAGCGGACGACGCCAGGGTTGCGAAAGAAAATGGGGTGCCGGCTATGTTGCTGTTGGATAAAGATGGCAATCAACGCCCGATGGTAGACCTTACAGGTAAATACTTCCGTCTCGAAGATATCGACCCTGAATATCTGAAAACGAATGTAAATGTAGATTTATATAAAGAATACGCGGGCCGTTATGTAAAGAATGAATATGACGATACACTGCCTGCCGATGCCAATACGCTCGATATAGACCTTAGCGTAATGCTCAAGTTGGCTAATCAGGCCTTTAAGATAGAGCGTCAGGTGCATAATTATCCGCACTGCTGGCGTACAGATAAACCTGTGTTGTATTATCCGCTGGATAGCTGGTTTATACGCACAACAGCCAGTCGCGAACGTTTAATGGAACTGAACGAAACGATCAACTGGAAGCCTCAGTCTACAGGTACAGGCCGTTTTGGTAAATGGCTGGAGAATCTTCAGGACTGGAATCTGAGCCGTAGCCGTTATTGGGGTACACCTTTGCCTATATGGAGGACAGAGGATGGCAAAGAGGAAAAATGTATCGGCTCCATAAAAGAACTCTATGCAGAAATGCAAAAGGCTGTTGATGCCGGATTTATGAAAGAAATACCTTGGAAGGGTTTTGAAATAGGAAATCTGGACAAGGCTAATTATGAGAAAATAGACCTGCACCGCCCATATGTGGATAATATAGTATTGGTTTCGGAGTCGGGCAAACCGATGAAACGTGAGGCTGATCTTATAGACGTATGGTTCGATTCGGGCGCTATGCCGTTTGCACAGGTGTTTTATCCGAATATAAGTGAAGAGGAGTTCTCGAAAGTTTATCCTGCCGATTTCATAGCAGAAGGGGTTGACCAGACCCGTGGATGGTTCTTCACACTGCATGCTATATCTACAATGGTAAAGGACAGTATATCATTCAAGAATGTCGTTTCCAATGGCCTTGTATTGGATAAGAATGGTAATAAAATGTCTAAAAGCCGAGGAAACGGAGTAGATCCGTTCTCTACAATCGAAAAATATGGCTCCGATCCGTTGCGCTGGTATATGATTACCAATGCTTCGCCTTGGGATAATCTGAAGTTCGATATAGAAGGGGTAGAAGAAGTACGCCGTAAATTTTTCGGAACATTATACAATACTTATTCGTTCTTTGCATTATATGCCAACGTGGATGGTTTCACTTTTAGCGAAAAGTTGATACCTGTAAACGAAAGACCGGAAATAGACCGCTGGATAATATCTCTGCTGAACACACTTGTAAAAGATGTGGATGAGTATTATGAAACATATGAGCCAACAAAGGCCGGACGTGCGATCTCTGATTTTGTGAATGACAATCTGAGTAACTGGTATGTCCGTCTGAACAGAAAACGTTTCTGGGGTGGCGAAATGACAAAAGATAAATTGTCTGCTTACCAGACGTTATATACATGTCTTGAGACAGTAGCAAAACTGATGGCTCCTATTTCTCCGTTTTACTCGGATAAACTGTTCTGTGACCTGATCGCAGTGACAGGAAAGGAAAAAGCACCATCGGTACATCTGTCGGATTATCCGGCATATGACGCTTCCGTTGTGGATAAGACTCTGGAAGAACGTATGCAGATAGCACAGGATATATCATCGGCAGTATTGGCTCTTCGTCGCAAAGAGAGTGTGAAGGTGCGCCAGCCGCTTATGCAGATAATGATACCTATCCTAAACGATAAGCAGGAACAGGATATAGAAGCCGTGCGCGACCTTATATTGAATGAGGTGAATGTGAAAGAGCTTAAATATGTCGGTGGTTCGGAAGGTATTTTTGTGAAGAAGGTAAAGCCGGATTTTAAGAAGCTGGGGCCTCGTTATGGTAAGATAATGAAGCAATTAGCTGTTGAGGTACAGAATATGCCACAGGATGCAATTGCCGCATTCGAAAAAGAGGGCAGCTATACTTTCGATGTGGAAGGGCAGGCAGCAACGATAGAACTGGCTGATGTAGAAATAATATCGGAAGATATACCCGGCTGGCTGGTCGCTAGTGCAGGAAAGTTGACAGTGGCGCTGGATGTAACCATAACCGATGATTTACGAAAAGAAGGTATTGCCCGCGAATTGGTGAACCGTATACAAAATATCCGTAAATCGAGCGGTTTTGATATAACAGACCGGATAAATATAAAAATATCTGATCAGGAGCAGATAAGAAGTACAGTATCAGAATATAAAGAATATATAGCATCGCAGGTGCTGGCTGATAATATAGAGCTTGGAAATGTGGAAAACGGTCAGGAAATTGACATGGATGATTATATTTTACAGGTGTCTGTAGATAAAGTCAGATAAAAGGATTATCTTTAATAAAATTAAAACAGGATGTTTAACTTTTAAAACGTAAAGTTATGGCAGAAAAAACAAGATACACAGACGAGGAATTGAACGAATTCCGTGATATTATCCTCGAAAAGCTAAATAAAGCTAAGAAAGAATACGATGAATTGAGAGCGGCTATAACAAATGCCGACGGGAATGACGTAACTGATACTTCTCCTACTTTTAAAGTGTTGGAAGAAGGGGCATCTACTTTATCGAAGGAAGAAGCCGGACGTCTGGCTCAACGCCAGATGAAGTTTATACAAAACTTGCAATCGGCGCTTATCCGTATAGAGAATAAGACATATGGCATCTGCCGCGAAACAGGTAAGTTGATTCCTAAAGAACGTTTACGTGCTGTTCCTCATGCTACTTTAAGTATCGAGGCTAAGAACAGCGGAGTAAAATAATAAGAAATAAGCCGTAGATGAAGAGGAAGAAAAAATAGATGTAACGATATTTCTGTTTTTTCTTCGTTTTCTTTACGGAACTAGTATATTAATTGTATGGATAATAAAAATCGGGGGCTGATCGCAATATTAGTTATTGCATTAATTATAATTATAGACCAGGCATCCAAAATCTGGGTAAAAACTCATATGTCTCTTTACGAGTCCATTGAGATTACCAGTTGGTTCAAGATTTATTTTGTAGAGAATCCCGGTATGGCTTTTGGCTGGAAGCTGGGAGGTAAATTGTTCCTCTCGTTATTCCGTATTGTGGCCATTTTCTTTATAGGCTATTATCTGTACAGATTGGTTAAGCAAAGTTATAAAGGCGGTTATATTGCCTGTATAGCCCTTATTCTTGCAGGAGCATTCGGTAATATTATTGACAGCGTATTCTACGGGGAAATATTCTCTGCCAGTTATCAGGGACATGTTGCGTCATTTGTTTCGTTGGGAGAAGGTTATTCCAGCTGGCTTCACGGAAATGTAGTGGATATGCTTTACTTCCCGCTTATAAATGGAACATTCCCATCGTGGTTCCCTGTATGGGGTGGAGAAGACTTTATCTTTTTCAGCCCTATATTTAATATTGCTGATTCTGCTATTACGGTCGGTATTTTTATACTTCTTATTTTCTATCGCAAGACATTATCGGTATCTTTGGAGAAAAAAGATAAAGCCTGATTATGCAACAACGTACAGTCATTTATTTCATTCTGGCTATAGTGGTACTTCTCAACTCGTGTGGGAGGAAGCCCCGTTATGTTATGCATGAAGATAAAATGACAGATGTCCTTTATGATATACAACTGGCCCAGTCCATATATCGGAGCGGTTCGGATTTCAATAGCGATGAGAAGAAAGATGCCTTATTGAACGGAATACTCCAAAAGCATAATATTACGCAGGCGGAGCTCGATTCTTCATTGCTATGGTATTCGGATAATGTAGAAATTTATAATACGATCAACGATTCTGTTGCCTCTCGTCTGAGGGCCGCAAGTAATGCGATGACATCGGCCCGGTCGAATGTTTTGGGGCATAATTATTCAAATTATCTGGTACCGCCTCTCTCTTATCTGAATGAGCAAACGCCTACCATGTCGTTTTATATAGACTCTAACAAGATAAAAACAATCGATTTACCAAAATTCTCACTAAGGTTTGATGTGCAGGGTGTGAGCTCATTACAAAATGCGGAGGCTGCTGTTTTCTTTAGATATAAAGATACATTGGTAAAAACAATTGTACCGATAGCTGAGAACAGGCGGTATATATTTGCTAAACCGCAATTAGCTGACAGCCTGTTGAAGAATATATCAGGTTATGTGCATGTGAAGAATAAGATAAAAGGTATATCGTCGGATGTTATATTATATAATATTTCATACATAGATTCAATAGCTGATGTTAAGCCTGTATCGGAAGAAATATCAAATTCTACACCTTTAGCGCAACCGGTGGATAAGCCGGAAATCACTACGGCTACAGATACACAAATAAAACCCGATGCGTCGAACGATAAAGAGATGACGCCACCATCTGTAACCAATCCTCAGAATAATGACAGGAAGATAGATAATCCGCCTGTCATATCAAGAGATAAGGCCAACAGAAATCCGGCGGTCAATAGAGGACGAAATCTCAATTCTTCCAAAAAGGAAGACGGAACAAAATGAAGCATTATTTTTCCCACTATACATTTATCTATCCGGATATTTATCTTAGAAACCATATCGTGGAGGTAAGTGATGATATGAAGCAGATCAGCTTTTTCCCTTTCGAAAGGGAAATAGAAAGAACCGAATTTTACTCGGGTTTACTCATTTTTATTCCGGAAAATAGCTCTGATAAAACAGGCCATGTTATCTCAGAGGCGAAATTAGCTGTGATTACGGATGCAAACTATTCGGGCGATACCCATATCCAATCGGATACATGCTTCCGCTTATACCACGAAGAAAATGTCTGATTGTTTTTAGGATACTAACTCACCTTATAATATAGAACATTCATATATTTTACTACCTTTACACATCAAATAAAGGTCGCAGGCCTATTTGTTTTATTACTTATTATCTGTATCAGTAACAATTTGCAATAACTAAATAATGCTGTATTGAATACTGTCTTTTACTTAAATAGCTTTTGATGAAAAGGATTCTATATTTCATGCCCGATTTATCTTTGGAGAACAATGCCGGAAACAGGACACGGGTCTTATCCTTATTAAAGTATTTTAAACAACGTAACTTTAAGGTTGATTATTTCGGAGTTAAGGATTGGTGTAAATGGGAAGACGGAGACGATGAACGGATGATGAGTACAGGTTTGATTGACCGTGTTTTTGTCGCAAGTCGTAAACCGCCGAAAAGCCAGTTTCTGAAACGCTTGTTCTATAAGATTCCGGAATATTTCAAACGGAAATTTCACGGAATAGACAATGTAGCTCTTAGAAACCTTTCATCGTTCTATTTATGTAATCAGTTCAACAAAGTGCTGAAAGAAAACCAGTATGATTATATTCTCGTCAATTATTCTTCATGGGCTAATATTATAAGGGATAAAAGATACCGGAAAGGAGCATATACAATTATAGATACGCACGATTTCCTTACTGTGCAGGAATATGGTATTCAAAAGAAAAGGCTGGGGCGGATTTTTGAAGAAGAAATGAAGCGATTGAGTTTTTTTGATGAAGTTTGGGCTGTATCGGTAGATGAATTTTATATATTCTCCCAATTTTTGAAAAATACACCACGTCTTGTGCCTAATATCCCTTTGTCTGACATGGCGACACACATACCATCTGCTGATTCGGAAAAAAAGTATGACCTCATTTATGTGGCAAGTGATAATAACTGGAACCGGAAGTCTGCGCAATGGTTTTTATCGGAGGTATATCCGTTGCTCCCCAAAGATATTACAATTTGTATCATCGGGAAGATAAATGAGCATATTAAAGGTGATTACCCCAATATAACAAAGGTTGGATTTGTAGAAAGCCTTGGGGATGCGTATGCCAGTTCAAGAATTTCTATATGTCCCATGCTTGGAGGTACAGGTATAAAACTGAAAGTTATAGAAGCGATGTCTTTTGCTCTGCCTGTTGTATGTACTTTGAGAGGAATCGATGGCCTGCCGAATAAGATAAATAACGGATGTCTGGTGAGTGACGACGCTGAAGAATTTACTGCTAATATAATTAGATTGCTGGAGGATAAAGAATTATACCGGCAACAAAGTCAGCAAGGCTATGATTTATATAAGGCTTATTTCAACCCGTTTGTTCGCTATAGGCAATTAGACGAAATATTCAGGGTAAATGAAAGCTGAGGCATCTTTTATTTATTGGAGATTATAGGATTTAATAACAATGAAATTACTGATACTTACACCTTATGTGCCTTATCCGATAAATTCGGGAGGAAACCAGGGTTTTTTCCGGCTAATAGATATACTTAGGAAGTATATTGATGTCAGCATTATATTATCGGTTAATCCATCAGATTCTGATAATGTAAAAGCTTTACAAACATTGTGGAATGATGTGAAATTCCATATATACCGGAAGGGGGAATATAAACCTGAGGTAAACAATCCTTCATATTATAATTTTCTGAAAAACCTCAGAGCTTCGGTCGACCGTAAGCTGAAACGTCAGCAGGCATCTGCTGATGATATTGTTCGCCGGCATTCTACGATAACCACATCAGACTTTTATATGCCGTTTGAAGAAGGATATGTTAACTTTGTACATGATGTGATTGATGCCGGAAGTTACGATCTGATTCAGGTCGATTTCTTTGAATATATTAATCTGGTAAATGCTTTACCTGCGGATATAAAAACAGTGTTTATACATCACGAGCTAAGATATGTGAGGGAAGAGTGTGAATCGAACCTTTTCAGGAAGCACACCCCGATGGATTTATTCTTGTATAATTATACGAAAAGTTTTGAGATACAATGTCTGAATCAGTATGATGCCGTGGTGACAGTAACGGATGTAGATAAAGAAAAGCTGCAAAAAGAATTGAATCCCGGTATTATTATTGAATCTTCCCCTGCTATTATCGATGCGAAGCAGGTTGATTTTTCAGGAGAATTTAAATTTAATGACCGCCTTGTTTTTCTGGGAGGCAGTGACCATTTCCCTAATCTGGATGCGATAGACTGGTTTCTGAATAATTGCTGGAACGAGCTTCTGGAACAAAATCCGATGTTGGAATTGAACGTTATTGGTCAGTGGAAATCGAGAATATCTAAAGGCTATAAAGAGCATTTTAAGAATGTACACTTTAAAGGGTTTGTAGAAAATTTGCAAAATGAATTACAGAATTCAATAATGATCACTCCAATTCGCATTGGTAGTGGTGTAAGGATGAAGATACTGGAGGCTATGAATTACGGAAGCCCTTTGGTGACAACATCTGTAGGATGCGAAGGCATAGGGTTGGATAATGATAAAGACTGCTTTATAGCTGATGACAGCAAGTCTTTTATTGATGCAGTCCTGAAATTATCCCGGAACAATATTCTTTGCAATGAATTCCGCCGGAGTGCGAAACAGAAATTTGATGTTCGCCCCGATTCTGCACAGCTGGCTGAAATAAGATTGAACATATATAAAAAGATACTGTCGGATTCTATTAAATAGTCCGCCGTCATATGGAAAATAAAACACCACCTATAGTCAGCATAATTATTCCGGGATATAACCACGGAAAGTACATCAGGCAACGGATAGAAAGTGTACTGAACCAGACTTACAGGGATTTTGAACTGATTATACTCGATGATTGCTCTGCTGACAACAGTCGTAGTATCATTGACGAGTATGCAGCTGACGATAAGGTATCCCATATTGTATATAATGAGGTGAATACAGGCTCTACCTTTACTCAATGGCAGAGAGGTTTCTCTCTGGCTCGTGGAAAATATATATGGATAGCAGAAAGTGACGATTACTCGGAACTTACCTTTTTGGAGAAGATGGTTCCTTTACTGGAGGCTAACCCGGATTGTAATGTTGCCTTTTGTTGCTCCTATGCAGTGGATGAGAATGGGAATATATTACCTGACGATTGGGACAGGAATAAGGAGAAAAGATATACTGTAAATAAATTTGAAGGAAGAGCCTTTATTAAAGGCCGGATGCTATTTAATAACAGCATTTACAATGCCAGTATGACACTTTTCAGAAAGTCTGTTTTAGATAAGATTGGAAATCAGTATGCAGAGTACAGATATTGTGGCGACTGGTTTTTCTGGAACCGTGTATGCCTGCAAGGCGAAGTTATCAGATACTGTGATAAGCTTAATTATTTCAGACAACATTCTAATAAGGCCACGCCGAGAGCCAAATCGGAGGGATTGATTTTTACTGAAGGCAAATATGTTATTGAAGATCTCTCACAGAATTTACATCTAAGCCCTCTGCAAAGTTCTATTATCAAAGGGCGGTTTTTAAAACGGATTATAGCATCGAAGGACTTTAAGGCAGTAGAAGTAAAAAAAACAGTATTGAAAGAAGTTGAAGACTATCTCAATTGTGGAAGATTTTCCATTTTCCTCTACGGACTGGATAAGTTATTAAATTTCTCGTCATTGACTATAAGAAAGAACAGGTATCTATGAAGAAGAATAAACCAAAAGTATCTCTTATAATTGCCACATATAATTGGCCGGAGGCTTTAGATCTATGCTTGTCTAGCGTTGCCTTACAGACCGTTTTGCCGGATGAGGTAGTGATTGCTGATGATGGTTCCAAAGAAGCTACAACCACTTATATACAAGAGAAAAGTAAGGGATTTCCTTGTCCGGTTGTTCATGTCTGGCACGAAGATATCGGTTTCAGGCTTACTGTTATACGGAATAAAGCAATTGTGAAAGCAACAGGAGATTATATCATTCAGATTGACGGGGATGTGATTTTGAATAAGCATTTTATCGAAGATCACCTGACAATGGCACAGGAGAGTTGCTTTGCCACAGGCAGCCGCATTATGATGACGCGGGAATTAAGTACGGATTTGTTGAACGGAAAATCTGTCGCAATCAATCCTTTTACCAAAGGTCTGAGAAATAGACTGAATGCCTGCCGGTCTTCTTTACTAGCGAACTACTTTCGTTTCAGATACAAAAAAGACAGTCCCCATTATATGAAAGGATGTAATATGGCATTCTGGAGGAAAGATCTATTGGCTGTGAACGGTTATAATGAAGATATGACAGGATGGGGCTATGAAGATAATGAAATTGCTGCCCGGCTTATAAATTCCGGAATAAGAAAGCAATATCTTAAATTTTACGGGATCGTTTATCATATCTACCATCCTCTTAGCAGTCATGACAGGGAAACGATAAATGCCGATATTTTCAGGGATGCTGTGAAAGAGGAAAGTACTTATTGTAAAAATGGATTGGATAAGTATTTGCCGGCAATAAGTAATGACTAATTCATTCTCTTTATTTCATTAATTGCCTTCGAGAATTTGTCGAGGATGCTATCCCATCCATAGTTAGCTTCTACATATGAGATACCATTGTTAACCATCGCATCCTTTTCCTTATCTGTCAGATTTAATAATTTATCCAGTGCTGTCGCATACTCTTCTTTGTCATAATAGACATAACCGGCATGGCTGAGTTCGATATGTTTCTTTAGCACGTCACAATAGCCGTTAGCTAATACGGGTTTACCCATAATCATGGCTTCCAGAGTCACCATGGAAAGGCTTTCATATGGAGATGGAATAATAAGTCCCGTACAATTCTCCAGATAGAATGATTTCTCCTGTTCGCTGATGAAACCTGTATATATGATATCATCCGATGTTTCTATCTCGTCCATGAAGTTTTTGCCGATAAGAACGAGTTTTACATCATTGATATACTTTTGTTTGAAATGTTTGAAATATTCAATTAATGTCTTACATCCCTTGGCCTCATGTATTCGTCCGATATAGACAAAATAAGGATAATCGATGTTGGGTTGTTCTTCGGGAGTTAATGGTTCAGAATCAGGCTTGTCCCGCCCTACACCGGCAATATCTGATTTTATTTTCTTTGCAACGGGATGTGCGGCTTCTACCCAATCTTTTTCTGATACGGAATTGTACATAATGAACGCCGGAGAGGAAAATATTTTATCAAAACCTCTTAAATGGAGAGAGGTATCATCATGTGCAATCGGAATAAGAATACTTTTCCCGGCGACACTTCCAATTCCGGCATAGGTAGTATATTGGTAATAAAGGAAAAAAATGAAAACATCGTACTTTTCTCTATTTGCCGCTATATGATTTACCAAGGCAGGACTGTAAGCCCCTTGTAGTTCGACCCAACTATTGAATATCTTATCAATATTCTTATCCCTGTACTTGATCTTTTTTATAGTGAGCTTGAAAAAATTGGATAATGTGAATCTGGCTTTTTTATAGATACTGTTTTTATCCAGATAATGGAGCCATTTATTTTCATTGGTTCTGTCTTTCGGTTCAGATTCAAATCTTAGAATTTGTATACCGTTGATTATATCCTCACCTTTAGGGTAATACGTATTGTTTTTACGGCTGTCATCGTTTTCGCAGGATGTGAGTACTGTTACATCAAATATCTCATTCAAGTGCTCTGCTAGATAGCGGGCGTGTAATTCGGCCCCACCATTTATTTCTTTACCATACCGGGAGATTACAACAGCAACTTTTGACTTTCTTGTTTCCATTGCGGTTATCTGTTCTGTTACAGTTGGGTGTATAGACTTTGGTAAACCGCCATCAATGCGGCGGTACAATTCTTATCTGAGAATCTTTTCACATATTCCAGGCCATCTGTTACCATTTGTTTACATGCAGCTTCATCATTGAGTAATCTTTTTATTTGAAGAGCCAGTTCATTGACATTACAAGGATCTACATATACCGAATGCGGGCCACCCGACTCTTCAAGGCATGATCCGGTTGCACCAATTACAGGTACACCTGAACTTTGAGCCTCTATAATTGGTATTCCGAAGCCTTCGTATAAAGACGGGTATATAAATATACGGGCAGATTGCAATATTGCTGGCAAATCAGTCAAAGGTACATTGCTAATAAGGTGCACACGATCTGATAAGCCGTGTTCCGCTGCATAATTTAATACAGTCTGCGCATATTCTTTTTGCTTGCCGATAGCTATAAAATGGACATCGGGAATCTCTTTCATAGCTTTTACTATCAGGAGGATATTCTTACGTTCTTCTATACTACCGATAGACAGAAGGAATTCAGCAGGAAGATTATATCTGGCTTTTACTTCTTTCTTTTTCATAGCATCTGCCTGTTCTCTGAAGACAGGGAA
>Ga0153940_1000379_pt1 | contig 24111 bp, 9 predicted proteins | sample TSNJ024MetaG_FD_104736 | JGI IMG/M metagenome (GOLD analysis project Ga0153940, IMG submission 104736) | Attine ant fungus gardens microbial communities from New Jersey, USA - TSNJ024 MetaG | ecosystem: Host-associated > Fungi > Mycelium > Unclassified | place: USA: New Jersey, Brendan T. Byrne...
AACTCAACTAAAAAAGCACACAGAGCACTAATAACTTATATTTATACTTTTGTAAGATTTTTTATTATTAATTGATACAAGTAAATACTTTTATAATAAAAATAATTTTTAGTGGCAAAGGGGGAGATATAAAGTCCAATTCGGTAAAGCATGCTATCATGCATATGAGGTAAAACTAGCTCTTGTAGTTTAGCTAGCTCTTTCTTACCAATAGTCATAATATATTGGTTTTAGCGGAAGATCCTACTCGATCAAGTAGAACTTTACATCGAATGCCACAATTTAGTGTAATGGCGTCAGCAAGCATATTACATTTCTCAAATGAAAAGTGATTAGTGTATATGCGAGTTCGGCCAACTTTTGGGGTAAATGAACATCAGCCATAATAAGGTGAGCTAGTACAATAGGACACATTAGTTGACCAATATTTTTATATACAACTTTAGTAACTTTACCATTATCAAGCATATAAAACATGTCTCAATATTGATTAAAGACAGGAAGAGTTCAAGTTTTAAGTCGATAATTGATGTATTCAACACCTTTGGCTTTGCTAACTACAGCGTATACACCTTTTTAACAATAATCTTTTAGCAGAAAATAAAGCCAATCAGCGTATGGTTTATAGTTTTTCCTACGTGACCATCAGATAGCATTTGGCCAATGATTACTTTATTTAGAAAATCTGTTAGTGGTTTCATTTATGAAAAAATACCATAAGGTAAAAGATAGTTTTTTAATTTAATGTGTTAATTTAAGTAGGAGTTTTAAACATCTTAAAATGAGCATATCTAAATATGCATTACAGGTAGCGGAATTGTGTAAAGCTTTAGAGACAATGTGATTAATTTTTATTGCTAGGCTAGATTCTTATGGTTAACATCTGCTAATCTTGTGTTTGAACTCTTATTACCGCTTAAATTTATTGTCATTTTTACTTTTTGTTTCGTTAATACAATCAATAAATTGTGGATACTCTATTTTTTAATCACTAAGATAGATAGAGGTCATTATTCCACTGAGATAAAACAAGAAACCTAATAGAATCATTAAAGTATTATAGCTGAATACTAGTAAGCCTTTTATAGGCCTATTCTATATTAATAGGGTTAAACATATAAATTATATTTTAATGTAATGGTTTATACGAATAAAAGGTAAAAGATAAAATAAAATAGCTAATGGTTTATTGTATTGATATACATATAGAGTGGTAGTTCATTATTACTTTATAATTTAATATATATTTATTTATAGAGTGCTAACTTATTTATATGTTTTATAATTAGATTCTATTGCTTGAGCTGTATGCACTTAATTTTGCTTGTACACTCATGATCGGGAAAAATCAAGTATGTGATCTACCTATCTAAATAGGCTTCAATACCACGTGGATTTAATCAACATGAGAAGCTGACTATCGAGCCTATATTGTTTATCCTATTACATTTTATTCTATACTTGCCTTTAAGGAAACTATCTGCTGGCTCATCCTTAGAGCTAAACTAACTAATTTAATTATTACTAACATCAGTTTAGATTTCAGCAGGATTTATTAAATAATAGGAGATTTTACCGTTTTCAACTGAATATTCTTAAGATATGATATAGTCCAAATTAATTAGAAATAATTATATATTATATATTGGAGTCAGTATGTATACTATCTTAAGTGGATATTTATAATCAACAGAGATCCTTTAATTACTACGAAAGGACAGTTGCAGGATGAATCAATAATGTACCTATTGTTTAGTTTAAAAGCATAGTAGGGTAGTTACAATCATGAAAGATTCAGTAATGAAAGCATATTAAGTACCCTCTCTTAGAGATTATTAGAAATAAGAAGAATACTACTTCTTTATAGGTTGTAAATTTAAGTATAGTAATATACTCAGTTTAACATTACTAATTTATTGTTTAATTTAGTCATACTATCTTGTTTTACTTTTTTCCTTTATATTAATGGGAATTATTACTGCACACCACAGTCAGATGGCCTAACGGAATGGCGTTAAATATGGGCACTGAGAGCAGTAATTTATAATATTTCCTGGCTGATACCTATTATTTTCGATGTTATAGTCTAGTGGTTATGCAGTGTACTGTTAATGCTTGCCTTACGAATACAAAACTTCAATTTTTCTAACATATTTTTCTATTTTAGATATCTATTGTAGGCTAAGATCTTTTACAGACAATTATGTTATTTATTTAACTATTTAACTATTAATATTAATTGTTTAATACCTTATTATTCAATATCTTCCATTTTCTAAAAAAGAGTTTATTTATTTTAAATTAATTATGAATGATAAATTTTCTACTTGATTTGCTTGCTCTAGGACCTATGTTTACTGGTATACTTCTTATTACTTCTAAAAATCCTGTTATTTCAGTTCTATTTCTTAATTCAGTATTCGTATTTCTTGCTGGTCTTACACTTGCTTTTGGTTTTATATTAAAATTACAGAAAAAATAAAAAAGGAGCTTATAGTATTTCTGTTTCCTTAAGTTATATTAGTCATAATAAGTAGATATTTTGGCCATACCTAAAAGGTATTAAGGCTGATAGCTTAACCAGGTTTTAGTTTAGTGTTTAAATTTTACTTTTACGACTTACCCGCCAATTCAAACCAGTACAGTCCAGTCTTCTGTTTGTGATAGCCCACCCCGCTAGGGTTTTAAACCAGGGATAGATTATCTTTAATCAAAATTATCCTAATTAATCAACTAGAAGTCTAACTCTAATAATCAGTCTTATAATTTAAAAAATTTAAATAATAAATATACACAACTTAAATTTATAATAATTTATAATAATAACTTAATCTTAGAATAATTTGCCTTTTATTTTAGGGGTTTTACTTAATTTAACTTAACAAATCATATATAAGCGCATCTAATAGAAAAGAAAAAAAAAATATATACTTAATATTTAATAGACTTGCACTAGCCGAATACTTAATATTATAATCAAAAATTAAAAAAAATCCTACGTATAATGGAAAAAACAACATAATTACGGTCTTATCTTAATCTTAAAAAACTTATCTAAAGAATTAGGCAAAATCATTTTTCTAATTAGGCGCCACAGGGTATAAACATAAACAAAATATGAAAATAAATGAAATATAAAAAATGATCTTATTTATTAAGTTAAATCATTTATATAATTAGGCACAATTTTATAAAAATATAAGACTAATAAATGAAATATGAAAAAAAGAACTTATAATTAAGTGAATAAATTTGAAACATAGACAGGCTGGACTAAACTACTCTTTATATATTAGAAAATAAAGTATAAACAAAAGACAAAATACAAATAACTTTAATATTTCCTAATTTTATTTTAAATATTTTTTATTTTTGAGCTCAGAATTTAATGGTAGAATAATTTATTTATGAGAAATATGTATAAGTTAAAATCTTCTTTTGATTGGGCTTAATATCTGACTAGTTTTTATATTTAATTATTGGCTGGCTTTTATTTGGTTTAATCTATATTGATTTTATACCTTATATTAGGTATTTATTAATATAACAATATCACCAAACCTAGCTTTGCCTAGTGGAGTTTGCACCTTATATATACTTAGGAATTTTTAAATAAAGGGCTATTCATAGATTTTTTAAAAATTGAATTTAAGATTTCAGATTTAAGATTTACTATTAATTTACAACTTTGTAAAAAGTTTAGCAAAAAATAATTATTTTATTAATTTTTTTAAAGATTACTAGAAAAATGAAAAGGTGTTTTGCTAAAAATTAGCATTATTTATGCTCAAATATTATATATATCCAAGTCGGCTAGTGCTCAGATATTTATCTAGTATGATTTAGATATTAATATTCTTTATGCTAAACTATTAGTATATTTATATAGGCTTTTTGTTTATTTTATAATAGTATTATAATCTAGTAGAAAAAGTAGATTTAGTCTATAAGTAGATCGTAGTGTTGATATTTATCTAAAAAAACCCTTTATCATCATATGATTTATGTATCGGTTCATCGATTGATTCGTATAACCCGTTAATTCATATTCTGGCTCAAATTCTCGTTTCTTTATTAAGGATTCGAGGGGTTGTATTCTTAAAGTTTGGTCTATTGGTCTAATTCTATATCTTAGGTAATTTACCTTGAAGGGTAATACAGCTATTCCGTATCTCTGAGCATTACTAATACTAAAGACGCTTAGGTTTATTTATGTTAGATTAATATACTAAATTATTTTTGTCATATGAAGATGAAAGGATTTTTATTAGAATCAAAAGTAAAAGACTACAAACAAATGGAATTTAATAATATTTAGTTCGACTTAGACTTTAGGTTAATTTTGTGGCTATTTGCCTAATTTATATAATAAAGGGCGCACTAGTCTGGCTTTTATGAAAATTTGGATTTTATTTTTTATAAAAATGATTAAGCGTATTAATTTAATTAATAACCGATTCATTAATGAAAGCCATTAAATTTAATAGTTGTTGTTGTAATTTAAAGAGAATAAGTACACGTATTTAACAAATAACACTTACAATTTAACGAAATAAAAAAAAATGCTAAATGTTATAATAACAAATAAGTCTCAGTACGACGATTTACATTTGCTTTGTTAAAGATATTCTATAAATTATTGTCCTAAACTTTTAAATAGTTATTGTTTGTAAGTCAAGATAAAATTGATTTTTTTATTTTAATATTTAAAAATTAAACAGCTTTCAATTATACTAGATAAGTATCATAGAAATTTGAGATTATTATAATAATTATATGAGTTAAATTAAAAGGTGGTTTTCAACCTATGCTAAAAAAAAATAGGTAGTGCGCTACCCTTGACTCGTGTTCGCTTAGTAATATGGTATACTAATTTAATAGTTTTATTTTAATGACTAAGACAGTCAAATTGTTTACTGTTTTTAAACTTTTAATAGTATATTAACAGATAAAAGAAAACAATGTAGTATGAGCATAAGATTATAAAGATTCAACCTAAATCAATTAGGTGGTGTAGTCTTATTAGTACTTGTAAAACTGTCAACAATCTACTAGATATTAAGATGCCTTGTGTAAATGTAACTATGTTTAAAGGGACCGGTTTATATAAAGTAATACTTTTGGTTAAATTGGCTATATATAGCGGTTTAGTATCCACCCATATATTTTTATATTCATATACTTTTTTATAAACATTTCAATCTATTGTAATATTCTCTGTTTGAATTGTTACAAAACCTTTACTATAATTAGTTTTAGTTGTTAACTTTTAACCTTGAACAGCTTTAGAATTAAAATACATATTTTCGAAATCAGATATAGTTAAACTATTCGCTCTTATTCCTTTGGCTTTTGTGATTTCTTCACCTTTAGAAGTTAGCAATATATAAGTTTTATTTGAAATAAAATAAGCTTTTTATCCAACATACTCTAATTTTATATGTCCTAACTTATTTCCAACATAATTACCTAATTTTTCTTATAAAGTTTTTAAGAGTTAAATTAGTAACAATAGAATCAGTATCGGAATAATAAATTAAACCATCCACCTTTAATATTGCTAATTTAATTTTTTTTTGTTTGTTTTTAGTTCAGGAGAAAATTCTAGGTAAAGGTCTTAAAGTTTAAGTGTTTAAGTGTTGTGCTTTTAAATTAATAGTAAGAAATTGATTTAAGTTATCTTAAATTAGAATCAAATACTAACTATATTTTTATCACTTTACTTTAAACGATTATTTAATTTTCACTACTATTCTACGCAATTAGATAATACACTAGCTACTATTCTATAGATAATATCTATTCTACTACATTGATCATATAGATTCATTAGATATAATTATAGTAAACGATTCTATGTAATAATATAGATTGACCTTTCAATAATATAGATTGTGATATTAAGAGATTATACCACTCACACGCAATTAATAAAAGATAGATTAGCGTTATTATAAGAATTTTAAATTAAATGTACAAATTATATCTATATATTATATCTGTCCTGTTTTCTTTCCTTTTCTGACAATATTTTACGGATATTATTTTTTTTGATTATAACACAATTCTAATAGTCGTGATCGTAAAGTAATTAAATTTTTTTAAAAAAAAGATTCTTGCGTTATTGATTACGAACAAATCGTTGGTTGACCTTATCTATTATAGTATCGCCTTTCTAATGTTAAAGATTTTTGAACAATAGATTATAGTGTTAAGTAAGTAGTAAGAGTACTAGTAAGTAGTAATGATATATAGTAATTTCTAATAGTAGTAAAGTTAGTTATTATTAGTAAAGGGTTAGTAATTATACTCTGTTATAAGTAATATAATATTCCTTAACCTTAATATATACTATTTTATAGTTTCAGCTACGTTGTGGATATATATTAATTATAATAATCTTAACTAAATATATATGATTTAGATTCTATAAAATTATATTAAACAAGAACAAGAACAAGAAGAATTCTATAAAAATTATATTAATATTAAATATATATTCTATCCTTTTTCGAATAACGAAATATATCGCGATAAGATATTAGCTATATTATTTAAATTTATTCAAGTAATATTAATTAACGGAAATATATTAATTAGAATTCTATTAGAAATATTGTATATAACTAATTTATACTAATTCGAAATATAAAATTAACTAAGTATTATATATTACTAATATTCACTAATAATAAGTAAAATATCTATTTACCGGCCGTATCCGTATCCGTATCCATATCCATATCCATGTGCGTGTCCCCGATAATCAAACCCTCCTAAGAAAATGAGTTACCCTCCTAATAAAATGATGTCTCGCTGGTGCGTTGGGAAGGGCGGCAGAAAAAATTGTTAACTTTACCAAAAATTTATAAATTCCCTAGTCTACGTAAAATTATGCTAAAGATCCTACCCTAATAAATATTTTATAAGTTTCAAATTTGGGTTGCAAAGGTGTACTTTTTCTCTTAAATTAAATTACTAAAGTATAATCTACCTATATATTTTATATGTTTATATAGTTTAGTTAGGTAGGAATAAGTATTCTTCAATAAATAAAGTATAATCTACCTATATAATCTTATGGTTGTAAGGTAAGAAATGTAAAAAATGTAAGAAATTACCTAAATTTATACACTAAAGTATAATCTACCTATAAATTATAAAGGGGAAGTAATAAATGTCCCCTGTTTTCTATCACTTTTAGATCATTATCACAGTTAACAGTCACCACAATAGTTGTAGTATGAATTTTTGATATCAATATTACTTAATTATTGTATAGATCCCCACTTTCTGTACCAGATCGAATCTATGTTACTCATTTTATAATATATTTATTTTTATTCACCTCATTACAGAATATATTTTATTATTTCTCCTGATTACATTCGATTCATTTGAGTCATTTGAGTCATTTGAGTTATTGTAGTTATTGTAGTTATTGTAGTTATTCGAGTGTGAAGTAGATATTAGATAGATTTGCAAGATTAGCTAGATTAGATAGATCATATAGATTAGCTATATTAAAAAAATTAGCTAGATTAGCTAGATTAGCTAGATTAGATAGATCCTTACTATCTTTTGACAATATACTACTGAGATGGTACATTCATGGTTCTGTTTGTTTATCAGGTACTCGATTTACCATTTGATAAATATCTGGTCTCATTTAGCTAAAAATTGAAATCATTCGATCAAATTCCTAAAAATTCCACAAAATTCCTAAAAATTTATAAAAATTACAATAGTGGAGAGTAAATAACTAGATAAGATAGTATATTATTTATTTTGACATTATCGTTTGATTGTCTTGTTTCAACTAATCGACCTTATTCTACTAATTTATGAAAGAATGTATTTACGATTGTAAGTGTGTGATTTATTGAAAAAAGATTTTACGTAAAAAAAAAAGGGTATTGGATTGTTAAATTTGAGCGGAAAATATAAAGTTTTTGTAAACAAAAAATGTTGTGAAAGTATTTCTACCATATTCTGAATTAACTAGTAAATTTATACTTGAAAATAACAGAAAATAATAACAGAATAATTATAAAATTATAAAAATTATAAAAATATTAAAAATAACATTTACCTAATTTTAGGGAGAAGGAGGTTTAATTCAAATCTTTAAATCAATTCATCACTAAAGTCAGATCACACTATTGAATACTCTTCCATTGTGAAAATCTATTATAATAATCTATAGTCTCTTACTACTTAATACAAAATAGCTGGTATAAATACTATTCAAGTATTAATTACTATTCTAAAATAGAAAAATGCATTTCTCCTTAAATTCTAAAACAAGTATATAATACAATTCAAGTATTAAAGATAAAGTATATCTTATTAATATAAATACCTTTCTACCAAAATACAAATAGCTTGTATATCTACTCTTAATTATAAATTTATCTATATATTTAAAAAGACTTCTTCTTATTGAAAAAGAAAGAAATTGCGTTCTTTAAAGTTATTTAAATTGGGGTGTGAGTTTAATAATTTAAAACGGTAATATTATATAATACCAATTTTTCAAGTGAAAGGTTATACCTTCTACTAAAAGACTTTTATAAGTTTAAATTTTTTAAATTTTGGGTTGGTTGAGTTACCCTCTAGTTACTAGTAATTAATTAAAAAAGTATAATCTACCTATATATTATATTGGGGTCTAGGTAAGTTAATCTTTTTACCTTAACTTAAGTTTTGTTGTATAAGTTTATCATTTTTCTTTCTTTTTCTAATCTAAAATTCCTTAAGTATAATCTCGCGATATATGTGAATGGTGTTAGATGAATTGCAATTTATTATTTGAGTAAACTTTTTACCTTAAACCAATTTACATTATGTGTTATTATAAGTTTAAAATTTTATCTTAAATATGTAGAAATATGTAGAAATATGTAGGCTAGCCAAATCGTATTTAGGATGCAATAGTTTAGAACAGTGCAGGTTCAAATCCTGGAATTAAAGAATTAAAGAATTAAAGAATTATTTTGATTTTATTTCAAAAAGAGTTTTTATTTATTATTTTAATTAGTAGTAAAACTTATATTAGTATTTTTAATAACACGAAAGTTAACATAAACTAAATAACTAAAGTATAATATACCTATATATTATCAAGGTGTAGAGAAGCTTTACAATGTTTTTGTTTTTTGTTTTGTATAAATTTATCATTTTCTGGTATTAATAAAAATAATTAAAAAGAATTATATAACTAGTTTCTGATACAATTTTTTTGTATTTCAACTTAAAAATTAAGTAAGGTTTAGACCTGAATTTTACAAAGTAAAGACAATTTAGGAGAGTAGTAATAAGTGTAACTAATAACAGATTTCTATAGAAATACGATGAATTTTTAATTCAACTAAATATTATAAAATATATAAAAAAAGGGGGTAAGTAGTTACAATCTTCCATTGTTGAAAGAGAAATAATTATTGGATTCTGTTATTATTCTTGATATTTTCAACCATTCCACGTAGACTAGCGTGTATTATTCACCACCCTAATCAAAGATTCTCGAATACCTATAAATGGTTTATCTTATTTTTTACCACACCTTTTTGTTAAGCTTTAGTACCCACTAGACACCTATAAATATATATAGAAAGATTATACTTTAGGAGATAAGAAGAGTTTATTCCTACCTACCCACTTTGAATACATAGGAAGATTATACTTAATTTGTTAGTAATGGTGGAAAAAATATAGTAACTCTAAAAAATAGAAATACTTATATATAATTACATAAATATTAACATAAATCTACCAAATCTTCTCATTCTTCTCATTCTTCTCAACCTTGGATTGTAATCTTCTCAATCTTCTTAATCTTCTCAACCTTAAATTGTAATCTTCTATTGTCTATGAAATTGCATTGCTATAATAGAATATAATCGAATATAATTAGAAAAAAGATTTTTTTTTTTATTTTATATTATATATTCTAAGTTATAAATTCTAAATTATAAATAATATATAAAAAATTATAAATAATAATTAATAAATAATAAATAAAGGGGAATTAGATTAAAAATGAATTTTTTGTTAGAAGAGTAAGAATTTTATAATTTAAGGACAGTTAAGTTTTTATTTAAAAAAAAGAAATGAAATTAATTTGGATGGTATTAGTTACTTATGTTTCTTCAGCTAGAGCGATATCCATTAGAGTATTTTCTAGAATACCAACAAATGGTACTAAAATTACAAATCATGTAAAATAAAATACTGTTGCCATAGCACCAATTTCAATATATGGTGATTCTACATGTTGTGAACCAATAAATATTATAATAAAAAAAAAATAAACTACTAGACACCAAAATGCAAATCGTATTAGTGGACGAAATTGATTTCCACGTACTCGACTAGTATCCAGTAGTGGTATACCTAGAAGAATTAGTAGTGATAGAAATATACAAATAACACCTAGTAGTTTTGTGGAATAGTTCGCAAAATAGCATAAAATGGTAGAAGATCAAATATTATTCTGTATAACTCAATCTCCGATTTACCAATAGAAAAGAAGTTATTATATTCTGGTTATACTAGTTCGTATCGTTTAGTACAATATCACAATTTTTCATAGATTAGATATAAATTTCTCATAGATTAGATATAAATACCATTTTAGAATTATATATTCAGCGGGGTGATATTTATTTATAGCACTTTAATTCGATAATTTACTCTTTGTACATAAAAAAATATATCTTCAGATTATAACTTAATTTTAGTAAGATCCATCATTCATAATTACGTAACGGAGTCCACCTTCTAATCTTCGAATGACATTTCGCTTTGTGTCGTACAAGACGAATCTTTTCTTAATTTTTTATTTTGGTTTATTTATTTTTTATAAATTTTTGATAAATCTTTTATAAATCTTTGATTGTGTATTGTAGATAAATAGTGTGCAGATTGTAATTAAGAAGTTTTTTGTTGTGTAACTTGTATTATAGAAAGTTTGTAATACGTATTTAGACAAGGAAGACACATTGTTAACTTGATATCTCAGTTAGTATGAGTATGTATTTGTGTAGAATAAAGTATTTTTAAATTAAATTATTAAAACATTATGAATAGAAAATATTACCACAACAATCAATGATTCTGTGCGCACAATCTCAACAACGGCAATCTTTGAGGCTAAGCAATCTTCGATAGCCACCCCGAGAAGTCAAAGCAAAGCAAGGGTGAGGAGGTGTGGTGGTGGCGGATTGTGCTTGTTAGAAATCTAGGATATCTAAAATTGTCGATTGTGATAGATTAATCTGTTTTTAGTATTAGTCTTTCCTTGTGTGATATCATGTTAATTATTAAGATATATTCTACGAGTGAAACGACACAATACTTGACTAAAGTGCGATTATAGAGAGTTGTGTGACTAATCTACGATTGTGTGATATTTTACTTTTATTTTTCATATATTACAATATGATTTAGAACTATGTCTTACAAATAATTTGTCCCTGCTTATAGCCGTTGAACGCTACTATTTAAATAGTAACTTTTTATATCATTTAGAATATTTCTAATAGCTTCCGCTGCAAATTTTTCTAGGATAGTAAGTAGAATAGGATATTTTTGCAATTAGTCCAGGTTTTTTGGAGAGAGGCATCTTATTTACACCACTTTGGTACGATAGAGGATGGTGTTTGCATAGAATTAGCAGGATTATAGACATCGGAATGTCCTAGTACATTTATTATAAATATAAAAATATAGAAAGTGCCAGTAGAAATACAAATACAGTTACTAGATCTTTAAAAATAAAATATGGGTGAAAAGGTACTCGATCCGTATTTCCTAAAAATTTTAGTGGATTATTACTTTCATGTTCATGTAGTGTAAGTAGATGTATAGCTACCAGTGCTGATAGAATAAGAGGTAGTAGATAGTGAAGAGAACAAAATCGATTTAGTGTTGCATTATTTACAAAAATCCTCCCCAAACAACAAAAAACAGTCTTATTTAAGAATATATTATTATAAAATTATATTTACTTATTATTTCTAATAAGATTAGACTATATCATCATCTTTAATTATATTATATTAATTAGTGATAGTATTTCTTTATTTTTTAATCTAATTTGATGTTGGGCACTTGTATTGGAAGAATTGTTAATATAACTCACCTGTTAGTCGTTTAACTTTCTCTTATCATAGAACTATATTTTATATATAATATTGATAAAATTTTAGCTGCAAATCATCTTAAATACAAAAAAGCATATGAAGATTTCTTTGCAATTCACCCATTTTATTCAATCTATTTTTCAATAGAAAGGAACTTATGTTATATATATTTATAACACTTAATATCAAATTACTTATTTTATTATTTACCTTAATACTATTTAACAATATATTATTCTACTTTATGACAAAAATCAATTACTTTACTTTACTTTACATAAATTTTTAGAAAACACTAAATTTATATTCCACAATCTTACCGAGAATCCAAGATTACCCGCATAGCAAAAGTGAGGCTCTACAGATAGATTTGAGATAGAAAGGCTCGTAGGGCTAAAATATAAATTACCGTATTATTTTAATAATTTTTATTTGTTTCATTGTATTAAATTAGTCAAGAAATCACCCTTTATATTTTATTAAATTTTATAAAACACAAAAGTGTCCAATATTTATGAGTCACTCAAATATGAAATTAAAAATAATTAAATTTATATTAATATTGATAAATTATTATACAATGTTGTAAAACTAATAGGGTTTGCTTCCTATGTTGCCACTCAATAAATAAAATTACAGTACTGTTTTTTTAGTACCTTCATTAAAAAAATAACATAAAATAATATTATAAATAGGGTAAATCTTAAATCACTAAAACTATATAAGCATAACTGCATAAACAAAAGTCTATTTAAATAAATTAAATAATAGTTAAAATAAGATTCACTTAAGTGGACTCCAACCTTAATTCGAAATTAACATTATTAAAGGCTTAAATTAAGCGAGGGACTAGCACACCTACATTTAGTTGAAATTATGAGTTTTACCTTCTAAGTAAAATTAACCATAATTAAGGGTGGTAAAGAGTTAAAATTTAGTGGAGAGCTTTATTAAAGAAATAACAACAAACAATGCCTTACAATTCTACTAAGTATTCAAATATTGATGATAAGAAGAATTAATTTTAATAAAAGAAATGGTCACTATATACACATCAAATGATGATAAATTTATATTAAATAATATTGATTTACAATATCTATGTAATACTTTATATATATGTTTATATAAAAAAAGAAAAAAAGAAAAAAAGAAATTTTCCTAATTTACAATATTTGTTGAATTATTTTAAATATATTGCCAGTATTTCTAATAAGTTAGGTATTTCTATACCTTTTTTAAAAAAAGATTTACTTAATTTAAGTATTTACTTAGAAAATAAGTTTCATAGTATAAAACAAACTAGAGCTTTAATACCTAATTTAGTTAACTTTTTAAATGCAGCTAGTTTAGCTTTATTAAAATAAAATTTATTTAAGGAAGATAATCATATAAACTTTTTGTTTTTTACATGATTGTTTTGCAGTTACTTGTAATAATGTTAATTTAATAGCAGAGTTGTTGTAATTAAGCTATTACAATATATATACTAAAAATAATTTTTTATTGAATTTAGATGACAATTTAAAATTTAGCTTTAGCTCATTTCGGTGAAAATTTTTAATCTCAAAATTTAGTGTTTTGGAAATAGAAAAATAAAATTTAATTATCCAGATGTAAATAAAGTATTTAAACCACACTATATTGATTTTAAGAATAGTTATTACTTCATAATTTAAAATTAAATATAAAATATACTTAAAACAAAAATGTTAAATTATTTTTTTAGACTTAATGTTACATTAATGTAGCCTAACTAGGTCTATATTATAGATTATTGACGTTAGGTCTTTGTTTTATTTTTTCTGGACGAGTGATGAAGTAAAAATTTAACAAACGGAATAATTATGATGATTATTGGAGATAATCTTTACATCAGTCTGACAAGAAAAAGGTCAATTTAGATTTTCATATAAGATCAATATGGATTCAGATAAATACAAAGTTGTATCTAAACCGCTTAAAACCAAATAGGTAAAAAATTTTAAATCGGTATCAACTTAAGATATATACTTCTATAGTTCATAAAATGTAAAGCTACAATTCTACGCCAAAAGGTAAAAGTTTTTAGAAACTAAAGTTGTCACTATTATAAGTAATAGCAAAAAAAAAAAGAAAGAATTATATGATATAAGTATATATATATTATATAACTATATAAATAGGATTTATAAGTATCCTGCTAATGAATGTATCGGCCTACCTAGTCTAAGTAAAATATTGCTGCCCCCTTTAAGATTTAAAATTAGAAATGTGTTTTTTGTTTTATTTTTTTTGTTTTTCTAGAAAATCTTTGCTTTAGTTGATAAAGAGTTATTGTATATACAATTAGCGAAAAAATTTATTATTTATATAAATTACTTGTTCTATTTAACAACAAAAAATTATTTACTTTTGTATTATTCGTTAACATCTTTAGCTGAAAGGTAAAGCGTGTGCCTTCGAAGCATAAGTTTATTGGTTCGATTCCAATAAGATGTTTTTTTTGGTATTATAAACCCTTGCCTGTTACTTAGCAGAAAAGAAATAACCTTATGTTGGCGATGAAATCCCTTAAAAAAGTATTAAAAACTAGGGAGGACTTTTGATAGAAATCAATTAGCATGGCAAATAACAAATAATATTTCTTAATTAGCTTAGAGTTCTAGAGTAAAATTTTGCCTTAGCAAGAAAGAGTAGTTTTTATAAACTAATAACATTTAATATAATATATTCTAATTTAGGAAGCAGAACTCGAGTGGTTGAGTGTCCCCCTTTTAAGGGGAAAGTTCTGGTTCGAGCCCAGGTGTTTCCAATTTAATCTTGAAGAAGTAGCCAATCCAATTTTGATTCATAGCTGCAATTGACATTTCATACCTTTATTTTTTTTTAAGCAAAATAAAACTTAAAGTAAAAATAGTATTGCTAAGGAAAGGCTAAAATTAAAGTAATAAGCTGTTTGAATAGGTATTTTAAATTAAAATAAAAAAAGCAAAATTTCAATCCTTAGATATAATTTATATGTTTTTTAATTACTGATTGCTGTATTTTATTTGTTTTTATAATAATTTACTAGTTAATTAAACCAACACCTTTAGTTTAAATTTGCAATTATTACAATTACCTTGCTACATTTTGGTATTAAATTTACCGTTTAACCTGCATATAAAAATATATTAATTAAGATTAAGATTAAGATTAAGATTAAACTATAGTAGCCTGCCTAAGCATAGTTAGAAAATCCTATTAAAATTTTTGCTTATCTTTTGTTTTTGTTTTATTTTGTTTTTCTATAAACTTATATTAATAAAATTATTTAATTTCTTTTGTATTATCAAATACTTAATTTTAAATTAGTTGCACTAAAAGAGATTTAGGATATCTAAAACTGAATTATTTTTTAATTTTAAAAGTAATTAGGAAACTCAAAAGTATGAAATAAGGTATAATATTTAATAAATAATTATTTAGGTAAAACTTAATATATTAATAGTATATAAGAAAAATGAGAAACTTTTTTTTATTAAATAATTGTAAAAAGAGAAAAAATAATTTTTAATTATTAAATAATAATAATAGTAAAAAGACCTATACCTGTACTTAAGAATATTTAGAGAAATCAGCAAAATATACATAAACAGAATCTGAGTTATAGATATACCTAACCCACTATTTTATTTTTGACAATTTTTCACTTACTTTATTTTCGACTTTTTGTTACCTAATAAAAAAAATCTAATTTAATAAGTTCAATTAATAGAATTAGTCCAAAAGCTGATATAGTTTAATAGGTTAAAACTTACCATTCATGACGGTAGAATAAAGGTTCAATTCCTTTTTTCAGCATTATTATTATAAAAAAAACAAATAATTAATTAATAAGGTGTAGTTTTGCTGCAGCTGTTTGTTTTAATAATTAAAAAATTTAATAAAGAAAAGTTATTTATTGATTATACCCTTATTTTATAACTTAAATATTATTTATTTATATAATTATATTATAGAAAATAACCAGTATAAATACAAATACAAATATTTAATTACTTTTCAAACTATTAATAAAAATATATTAAGATAGTGTTATTTTCCTTACCTTATCTTACCTTACTTACTTTAAAAAAATTATTAATTTAAAAATGCTATTTATAGCGCTTTGTAGTTTTTCTTGCCATTCCATTTTTCTCCTTATATCAAATTAAGAATTATCTTAGTGAAATTACAGCAGTAGTTTTATTTTATTCTGTACTACTTTCATTTAATGAATTTTTTATTGAATCTTTTTGATCTGGAGTAAGTCTTTATAATAGTCTATTTAATGTTTTAAACATTTACTTGTTTTAGTGAAATTAACAAACACACACAAAAAAATGTATAGTAATAAAAATAAAATATCTAAAACTGATTGCTTTAAAAGATAAATTTTAAATAAAGTTAAATAATAAATTAGATAATAATCTGGCAATAATACAAATTTATTTAATAAAAAAACTAAAAATCATGTGAATAAAATATGGTATTCATCATAATTAAATTTTGTAAAATTTGCTAAAAACCCCATTCAAATTAGAAACATACAGTTTATAAAATAATCCTTACTTAAGATACTATCAACTTTGAACGCACTGCCTTTTTTAAAAAAAACTTAAAAAACACTAATTTTATCTTGTATAATTTTATATAATTTCGTGCTACTGTTATCTTTAAAAATTTATTAAATTAATTAATTAACATAAAATAATATTTAAATTAAGTTTATTTTAGTTGACTTTTTCGTACCTTTTTGCTTGATTAAAATCAAAGAAATTAAAATAGTTTCTTTTAAAAGCTGTTCTTTGTAAATTTTACTGTATACTATATTTTATAGTTTCATTCCATACTTTGGCTTACTTATCATTTGTAATATTTTTATTCTGTTTTACCTACATTATCAATTAAAACTTTTTAAGCTCGGTTGTGTTAATTATAAATTAATTTTTCTAAAACAGTCCTAGCGCAAATGCAAAGCTATCGTTTATTTTTAAAATTGCTCTACTTACTTATACTTTACCTTTATTTGTTTTTTTCTTCTGTTTTCTGTTTTCTGTTTTCTGTTTTCTGTTCGTTTGGTTTTTAATGTTATACTAAGACTAATCCTAGAAATAAGAGTAAATTAAAAGTCCTTAGCAAAATTTGTGTTTTTTTAAGAGAGCTAGCGTTTTTTAACAGAGCTCGCGGATTTGGGATTATTAAAAATAGAAAGATAAAAATATATTTATCTGAGTCTAAAAAAATAAGATTAGTTTTGTGTTTCTAGCGGTTTTACATATTGCGGGTTTTTTTGTTTTATAGCTCTTAATAAGATAACTTAATTACTTTACTTGTATCTAGTTAAAAAAATTTAACTCTTTGTATTTGTATTTTTCCTTAAGTACTTGTCTTATTTTAACAAATTGTTAATAAAATCTAGTAACTTTTATTATATGAAAAGTAATCTTAATTAATATATATTCAATAATCAAAATATAAAGTTAAGCATTTTCCAACTAGAAAAAATAAGGTTTAATACAGTGTTCTTTTAAAACTTAGGTAATAAGACTAGCCTAATAGGGAATAAAACTAGCCTAATTAGATAGGTGATTTTACTTTTCTTAATATCTGATCAATACTACCCTAGATTTCTAATTATGACTGAGACAATTAGGTACTTATACGAATTAGGTAATAAGACGATTTAGGTAATTTTTATCTTACTATTACTTTGTACTAAGATTTTTTTTAAGATAAACTACGAATACTGCGTATGGGTTACTTAGATTAGCCTTATAAGTAATAAGACGAATTAGTTCTGTTAATAATACCTAAATTAGGTACGACTTTATGAGTTAATAAATCCTACGTTTACTTTTTTTATAAATAAGAGAATAAAAATCAACTTTTTCCTAGGTTTCTAAATCTCGCCATCGCTTTAGCTATAATTTTATTATCAATAAAGGACTTAAAGACCCCAAAAATCACCAACATCTTTAAAAATTATGAGTTATATTTATAATACTAGTGCTTTAAATAGATACTATTTCCTTTTTTAAAAAAGAGAGCATAAGGGTTTGACAGCTAGCGGGTTTTTACTTTTGATTAGACTTCCTTATTTAGACTAATATTAATAGAGCGACTTATTTTCAAATATACTTCGCCAGTCCTAGCGCCCCTTAGACCTAACGGTTTGTTAACATAATCATAGCTTACTAATCATATAAATTATAGCTTAAATAAAATTCTCATAACTCTAAACTTAGAAGTCCTCAAAATAGTAAAAAATACTAAGAAGTTAATATAAATATAGCTAATAAGACCATAGATTATTAAATGAGTTGTAGTTTAATTTGGGAAAACATCAAATTTGGTGATGCTTAATATCAGTTCGAGTCTGATCAACTTAGATGCAAAAATATAAGTGCTTTAAAACTTTTGATAGATTAGCATAAAAAAGACTACATTTAATTTTATAAAACATAATTTTGATTTACTTTATATATCCATCATTTATGGAAAGGTTTGTAGCTTTTATTTAAATTTTAAGTGCTTAAAAGGGCCAAAAATCTAATCTTAATAAAAACAAAATAGATCTAATCCGGCTATAAATACTACTTAAATAAATTTAATTAAAGTTAAAGGCTTGTAAAGCCAATACAATAAACAAAAGTTACTTTTAAAAGTATGACGGATTCTACCCCCTCCTCTAAAACACTTATTTTGGGGGTTTAACGATCGACACGCTACAAACACTATTATTAAAAGTAAGCCTGGTAATATGACGAAAGGAATAATAGCTACTACTTTGGATTGTATGTCTCAGGAAGTTCTAGAAAGGAGAATTAAAAGTCTTAAAGAAGGTACATTCAAAATCTTTCGAGGTAGAAGAGTTGAAAATCCTAAGGGCAACTGTGAAATGAGGGGTATTAGAATAGCACTAGCATAGATAAGCTAGTTCAATAAGCCAACTAATGATCGTATAAGCCATTTTGAACACACAAACTTCTTATCCAAACGAGGACTTGGGTTAAGACCAGAAAAAGAATGGCACACTGCTCTGATAACTATATATCAGGTGTTCGGAGTTGCTACGTGATACACTGAATGAAATATCACCCAATGTTTTAAATAGCCCTGATATCGTTTTGAAGATCTTAAGTAATAAAATATTATATCTGATATTTCTGCGGATGATAAAGTAAGCCCTTAAAGCAGGTTACTTCGAATTTCGAGTATTTAAACACTTTATGTCGGGTTCGGGTACCCCAAAGGGTTCTATCATAAGCTCAACAATTTCAAATGTATATATGATTTAAATGGACAAATTTGTATAACAACTGAAAGGTGAATTTGATAAAGGGGTTAAAGCTAGAATCAATCCTGCATGGAGTAGATTATAGAATCGTAAAGACCTGGCCAAAGATCAGTTTACCAAGTTGAAATATCACAAACTAATGATGAATGTCCAGTCTAGAGACTCTCCAGATTGGTAAATCCAGAGGCTTGTCTATGTTCGTTATGCAGATGATTGAATTATCGGGGTCAGAGGATCGAAAAATGAACTTTAATAAAACCTGATTCGGATTCATTACTTTCTTAAATCTGAGCTAAACCTATAATTTAGCAGAGAAAAAACGATTATCACGAATGCCAGCAATGACAAAGCTCTAATCTTAATGCTCCGATTTGGCAAAGCTAGACATACAACATTTTTTTTTTTTAACCTTTTATTTAAAATTTACATTAACTGTATATTTGGTAAACTTATTATTAAGTGTTGATAAATACCTTAACTTATATTAATTAAAAATTTTAGTTTAAATAATGGTAATAATTTTAATTAGAATAACTACTACTATTTCTATTTAGATAACTACTACTACTACTACTACTAATATTTCTATTTATTATATAATTATATTATTAGAATGGGAACAATCTTAAGTATTTTAATAATTTTATTCATATTTTAAATATATAAAATAAACTAAATTATAAGTAATAAGCTTAAAACAATTAAAAATAAATCAATAATAAAATGTTTTCAATTATTTATAGTCTAATGGAAATTATAGTAGTTCTAGTACATATTCTACTATTTTTAGTTTTATAACACTTATTGAACGGAAAGTTATAGGTTCTATACAACTAGTGTTGGTCCTAATGTAGTAGGTTATTATGGTGTACTTCAAGCTTTTAGTGATGCTGTAAAACTAATTTTAAAATAATAAGTAATCCCACCTCAAGCATCCAAACTCTGTTTATTCTACCACCTATTATTAAACTAATTTTAGTCTACTAGGTTGAGGTCATTAATAGATTTTTCTTATCAAATTTTAATTAAAGCTGAAGATAATTCACTACCTTGATATGTTATAAAAAAATTTAGTATAAATTCTACCTTTCCATTATGCGCTAGTATTATTATATCATCTTTTCTATATTTATATTCAAAATTACCACCAAATTCTGTTTCTGACCATGTATTAGGTTCACAGAACATAGGTAAAATAGTAGATAAAATAAAATTGGTCTGTATTAAATTGAAAAATTCTTCATTAATTACTAAATTAGCTAAATCAGTAAATTAACAGTATCCTCAAAATTTAATTTGTATGTTCTATCTACTATATATGTAGGTTTTATACTGAATATCTCTATTAAGAAAGAACCTAATTTTAATAGCTATTAATTAAGAAATAATAATTAAAACTTATATATGTATTATTGTTTTTTAGATTCATTTTTGCTAACCATTATTTGGATTAGATTCTTACATTATATCATTTGCTATTTTGTTGCTATTGAAGTAATTCCTAAATTTGATAAAATGTTATCATTATACTATAGGTTATCAATAAGTGCCTTTTATTTAAAAATTATCTGTTTTTCTTTAGAATTTAATTTGAATCATGAATTATTTCTTCTAATATTTTTATAAAATTTCTACTATTTCTTTATTTTTAATAAATTCATACTATTATTATTAAATATTATTTCAAATTCAGCTTTGAATGTTTTTTAGATTCAGAAGTAGAATATTTTTTTTTTTACTAAATAATGAGTAGTTGAATCAATATTATCATGAGTAGTTTGTATAGAACTTCTTTAATTTAAAAAACTACTAGTACTATAATTTCTTTATCAATTTTAGGATACTTTCACAATATTTTATTATAGTGTTTGTCTTTTATTGTTACTAATTTATATTTTAGTTCTTGTATCTTATTTTGATAGTTTATCATGTAATTGATTTAATTTATTTAAACTCATTGTTTCTAAGTTATTGTTAAATGTTTCAATTTTATTTTTAAGTTTATTTTATTATTTCTGAAATAAATTCAACTTTTTTTTTAATTAAATACTTTTTAGAGTTTCATTAGAGTGCTTATATAGTAATTCATTTCTTTATTGTAGTAACCTGTTATTTCGGCTCCTGTTTTCTCGTCGCTTTACTTCCTCATATGAAAAGACGGGTTGATATTATGATAATTTGGTTATGAATCGACATTTCGGTGGGCTCTTTAGACGTTAATTGTGGAATATTTAAAATGGTTTAGTATTTTGTCCACTTATGCGATTAATGCGTGTAACTTAAAAATTTTATTTAAGAAAAAAAGATTACAACTTAGTGATTAAACTTAATATATAATTTTATAAAATAGATTACAAGTAGTTCTTATTCGCGCGTACTAATAATTAAAAAAAGATTACAAGTAGTTAATAAACACTATTAAAATAGTATAAAACCTTATAAATTAGCAATTAACATTAGGCTGCAAATCCTTTAACTAGAAGTAATATGTAACTTGATAAAATAATTTAAATAAAGTTAAATAATCTTACTTTTTTAGCTTCGGCTAATAAATAACTTAATATAAAATAATTAAAATAAATTTAATAAAAATTGTATTAACCGCGCTTACCTATAACACCAAGTAAAATATTTTTAATATTAATTAATAAAAAATAACTAATAAAATTTACAAGTAGCTAATAACAGCTTTTAAACCTTATCAATTAAAGGATTACAAGTTTATCTATAAAAATATTAAAAAGTTACAAACCTATGTATTGCGCGTATCTCTTTTAATAATGATAGTTTAAACTAAACAAAGTAGATCAAAATAAATAGTAAAACCTTACAACTAGAAATAATTGCGATATAAAATACTTAAAATAAAAAATTACAACTTCCAATACTTTATTTAAAGTAAATAGTTTATTGGTAAAATTTTAATAAAAATAGAATATAAAAGATTCACACTAATTAATAATTTAATATAAGTTTAAAAAAAAAGATTCACATAATTGTATTAAATACATAAACTAATAAAAGCTTACTAATAAAATTTTAGTTTAAATTTAAATGAATAAATCCCGCGCACCTTGACGTTTATTAAAAATAATTTTAAAGATTTAAAAAAAGTAGTATTTAAATGAATTTCCGCATCTCACCACGAAAAGTAAATTAATTAATAAAAAACATAATTAACTAATATTCTGTGTCAGCTTATTCTAATATTGGCTCCCTCTCCAACCATAAAAAAGTAATCAATTATTTGAGAATAAAAAATAAAATAAATACAATTTTAAATTAAGTAAATACGCGGATCAATGCTAATAAAATATTAAATAAGCTAAATAAATTTATAATAAATTATAAACACCTTCTCCACTGTTCGTCCTTTAAAACAATTAATAAATAATTTTATATAAAAATATAAACAACTAGTACCTCCGCATTATGTAAGTTAAACTAACTTAATATCAAAATAAAATAATTTTTATTAAATAATATAAATAAACCTACTACCTTGGATACCTTACTCTAAGATACATAATATCTAATTAAAAAAGTTAAATAAAAAAAACATCTATCTAAATTTTAGAAAGGAATACATAATTTTGGTATAAGTCCTGTTCTAAAAGATTAATTAATTAAAGTATAATTCCGTACTATTGAAGAGATTATTAAATAATTTTAAGTATAGTCCCAGACTAAAGAATTAGATAATTTAGTTATAAAACCCGTTAGATCTAAATATTTTTAATAAAGTACCTCTCTTATTTTAAGAAAAAAAAAAACAATAGTAATTTTGGTATTTTCTGCATAATCAAAAAGATAAATTTAAATTAGAACTTGCGCGTCTTATTAGTTTATTATAAAATTAATTATATTTTTCCCGCACATTTATAAGATATATAATATATAATTATTATTAAAATAATTAATAAAATAGATTTACCGCATCTGACTATTTAACCTTATTGTAAGTATTATACCCGTTATGAATTAAACTTATTTTTTAAATATTATCATCGTATTCCAACTAAGATTTAACTAAAATAAAATCTTGCATTAAAGATTATTGCATTTTCCGCTTATGCTTAAACTAAATTTAATTTATTTTGTATAATATTCATTATCTATTTAAACATATTCTTATTAATTTTCCGCATCTCACTAATTAAAGACTAATTAAAATTTGGTATACTATTCATTAGCTAATAGACGTATACTATTCATTACCAAAGATTATAATTTAAGTATTCTATACGTAATCAAATTAAATATTAAATAATATTAAGTATTTTCAGGTTATAAAATAAAACAATAGTAAATTTAGCTATACTCATATTATCAAAAGATAAATTCGGTATTATCATAATTAAAAATGGTTACAAATATAAATAAATAAAATAGTAATCAAGACTACCTTCCTTAAGCTAATAAAGATATATAAACTAATTAAAACACTATTTGCTTTTCAAAGAATTAAATATATAATTATAAATTAATAAAAAAAGGTAATTTTACCCCCCTGTTTAGCTATTTACTTTATTTTTGAGAAAAGAATACCAGAGATTCTAAAAGTGTATTAAATAAATTAATATGTTAGACACTATCATTAACAGAAACTTTTTTAACAAAGCCCCTCCCCCCTACTACCTTTTACTGCTGTTATAAATTTTA
>Ga0153940_1000380_pt1 | contig 23993 bp, 27 predicted proteins | sample TSNJ024MetaG_FD_104736 | JGI IMG/M metagenome (GOLD analysis project Ga0153940, IMG submission 104736) | Attine ant fungus gardens microbial communities from New Jersey, USA - TSNJ024 MetaG | ecosystem: Host-associated > Fungi > Mycelium > Unclassified | place: USA: New Jersey, Brendan T. Byrne...
AGAAACATGACTGACTCTGCCTTACTTGACATGCACTATTTCCTGATCGAGGATGATGACCTTGATGATGACGAATTTGAAGAAGGGTTTTATATCTTCTAACGACTTCGTCCGTTTCTTATGCCCGCCTCCAGCGGGCTGTTTTTTTCAGAATTCCTCCGTTCGGAGGAATTTCCTAATATACAAAAAACGGCAGAAGAGATTTTTATCTCTTCTACCCAAACAAATAATAATAATTCTACAAAGGACAGCAACTAATATTTTTGAAACTACCTAATAGGAGGACTTATGAGTATTATTGAGGAAATGCATTCCAGAGCATCATTAGTATGGATATATTTTAAAATACTTGGCGAAAGTTCAATCCCAACATCAGAAATGGATTTTGACAATATGATTGAAGCCGCAAAGTTAAAATACGGTAATTCAATAAAAGAGGTTTTAGGGAAGTCACAAATACGAAAAATCGACCCTGTTATTACATCCTATACATCCGAATTAATTGACATATACCTCAGTATGGGGGTGAGAGCGGGAGCAAGGCTACATGCAGATCTTATCGGATTCAATCAAAAAAACAACAGGATATCACGGGCGCATACACACAAGGAGGTCTATATGAAAAGCGCAATTCAAGAAATATTTCAGGGCACTCTTATCCCTGCCGAAAAATTTGAAACAATCCTTGATTCATATAAAGAGAAAGCCAAAAGTTTAGATTCACTGGTTGCCTCTTTTTACAGCAACTTATCAGAATCACAGCAAACAGACTTTGATAATATTATGGATGCACACTTAGGATTAGTTAGAATCGAATTAGAGCAATCCTTTTCTGATGGTTTCAAGACCGGAATTCGCCTGATGCACGAATCATTTGAGCAGTATAAAAATGATGAAAATAATTAAGAAACTCTTTGAAATGACATGTGCGAAATCTACAATGAATGAAAATGTCAAAAAAATATAAGCCGGGAAACCAATATCAACTGATGAATTTGCGATGTTTCTTCCCAATTACATGATTCTAAAAGAAGTATTTGGAGCGGCTGTTCATCAGTCCTGAAGCAATATACTAAACGCCCAAAGGAAAGCCTTTGATGTCGGAATATTCGCAGCAAAGTCTGTTTGATATCCTTAACTACAATTTCAAAAGGGGAACCTACGAGCAAATTTGATTACTCATATGTTCCCTTTTCCCATAACGCTTCACTCATGTACAGTTAAAAATGCCACAAAAAAATATAATCCAAAGTTCTTTTCATTATTTGACTTTTTCCTGTAAAAGAATAGCAGCAGACATCAGTAAATATCCAATAATGGCCGGAACCGCTACTTCGATTCCGTATATGCCACCAGTTAGTAAGATGTTACTTCCATCTAATTTATAATAGTAAATCGAATTAACATTCATTCCTGCATCTGTTGAGGTTATCTGTAATATACCGCCAATGATAACTATATTCCATAGCGCATGAACAATAGCACTTGCCCAGATTGAACCACTTTGATATGCTATCAAAGAAAACATAACACCCACCATTGAACCAGCAACAACCAATAATATAGCATCAGCAATACGCCCTTCACTAATATTATTCAAATGCGCTGCACCAAATATAAGTGATGGAACTATTATTGCTACTTTTCTATTCCATGCATTTTCGCTAATATGCATGATCAGTCCCCTAAAAATAAACTCTTCAACAATTCCTGCTGAAATACCTGTCACCCAAACACCCGATATGATAGCCGCTATTTCTCCTTCAATACTATAGATACTGTTTTTACTCATTACTCCTTCAGCAAAGATTAGATAAAACACCGATACTATCACTGGCAAAAGGATTCCTACTACAATCCATTTCATCCTCGGAAAACATTTCTTGACACCTATGTCTTCAGCTGAGAGATGAAGAATATACTTTGCATATGTCAATCCTATAATCAATGCACTAAAAATATATATCATTGAGTAGATCAAATCATCTACTATCACATTTAAGGATAATGCCTCACTAATCAAATTACTGATAATCCGAGCGCTTATCATTGCCACAACCATGATTGCAATAGAGATAATTACATGTACTAAAGATATCACTTTACTTTTTGCACTTTTTACATTCACCTAATAAATTTCCCCTTTAATAATTTTTATTTGTCAGATTACTACTACTAAATACATAATATAACTTAAACAGCCTAATTTACCTCTGCTGAAAATACCCAAAGGCTCCTGATTTGGGGTAACAAATCATCTATATCCCAATGCTTTTCACTATTATTCCTACTGTTGGGGTCGTTGACCAAAATATCTCCATCTGGATTAATTCCTGTCAATACTATGAAATGTCCAACATCCGTAAAATCCCCCGGATTCATAGAACAGATTACTGGTATATCCTGTGACAGACTTGACATCAAAAATTCTTTGCTGACAATTCCATATTCAGAATTAACTCCTAACTGGATTGCTCCTATAGTCATTAAATCCCACGAAGTCCCCTCTCCAGGTACATAATATCCTTGTAGTTCTGAAAATTTAGCAACTTCATACGGATTCCATTCACTTTCTCCTGTCAATCCACAAACTACCATTGATAAACAAGTCGGTCCACAACCTGTAACAGCCAAAAAGTCAGAACCATAAGTTTTATATCCCCATCGTTCATCCCACTGTATAAATAAAGGGATACTCCCTTTACTAATTTCATATGAGACATCTATATCAAAATTTTTACTTTTCAATTTAGGATAATTATTTACAAACTCCGAAGTCTCCGGATATCTTTCACTAAAGCTGGTTAAACTTTCCGGAATCTGATTATTTAATTGTGGCACGCTCTTGAATACTATAAATAATATCTCCATAACTATGCTTATCAATAAAAAAAACAAGATGACTTGTGGATGAAATTTCTTCTTTTTCATCTTGGTTGACAGCGCAAAATTTTTTCTTGATTTTTCTCTTTTAATCTTTATCTTTTTATATGCTATGCTTAGCGAAACAACAGAAAATAGTAAAAAAGCCATAAAACTAATTAAAATGGCCTCATCTTCCGTCAGTCCAACAAATAATGCAAGACTAAAAATGACACATATAATCACTAAAAAATATACCAAAGCGCAAATACCAAATTTCATCTTTTTCAATTATCTGTAAACCTTTCATAATTTTCAAAATCCAGTAGAACCTCTTGTTGATTCTACTGGATTCATATGAAATACCCTTGTTTAAACAGCCTTAATGTATGTAGCCGATACGTATCTCCACTGGTCATTGTATTTAAACTTGGCCCATCCATTATCGATGGATTTTACATTAATAATATCACCTTTATATAATGTCCCAACAATAGTACCGCTCGTGCTGGCTTTACTTCTGATGTTGAGAGAACTTGCTGTTACTTTGTATTTTTTTGTAAATACCCATCTCGGCTCAATCTCCAAGTTCTCATCTGTATCTGACTCTGTGATTTCGGACTCTACAATTACCTCTACAGGATCCGCTGTATCCTCCTCCAAATTGGAATCAACATCTTCTTCAACCGCCAGTTCCACCTCTGTCCCGTCTGTCACGGTTTCTTCAACCTCTGTTTCTTCAATTTCTGCAACCAGATTAGTTTCTAATGTACTTTCTGGTTCAGCAGCAAACGCCGTAACTGTCGGTATCATCATCATAGTTGCTGCCATAATCATTGTTCCCATTGCTAAAAGTTTTTTTCTCATTCTTTCTGTTTCCTTTCGTGTTTGGTTTTTCCAGATATTCTTTTTCTGGGTAAATTAATCATATCAGCATCTCTTTAAGATTCACCTTAATAAATATTAACATTTCTTAATTATAGATTATATTGCCAGTCATATGATACAATATTACCATCACACAAATGTGTAACTAAGTAACTACGGTTATGTCTTAATTATAGAATGTCTACACATTCTAAGAAATCAATGGAGGCACTTTTGGAAACTGCGAAAATTTTAATTATCGAGGATGATCAAGATATACGAGAAAGTGTTAGAATATTATTAGAGGGAGAAGGGTTTTCTGTTGAGGAGGCTGCTAATGGTGTTGAAGGACTCAATAAAATATCCTCGGATATTAATCTTATTATATTGGATATTATGATGCCTGGAATATCCGGTATAAAAACATGTGAAGAAATCAGAAAATCATCATACGTACCAATTTTATTCCTAACAGCAAAGTCAAGCGAGAGTGATAAACTTTTAGGTTTTATGGCCGGTGGTGATGATTATTTGATAAAACCTTTTTCTTATGCAGAGCTTTTTGCCAGAATCAAAGCATTATTGAGAAGGCAACAAATATATACCAATGGAGTAAAACAAACAAGCAATGAAAATGAGTGGATTGAAACGGAAAAGGTACGCATTAATACACATAGAAACGAAGTATTCATATTTAACGAAGAAGTTTCTCTTACAGAAACTGAATATGAAATACTCCTTTTAATGGTTAAACATCCAAATAAGATATTCACTGTTCAAAATTTATACGAAAGCATTTGGAATGAGCCCTTTTTTAACACTTCTGGTAACACGGTAATGGTTCACATCCGAAAATTACGACTCAAAATAGAGGAGAACCCGCAAAAGCCAAAATTAATACAAACTGTTTGGGGAAAGGGGTATCGTTTTGAATAAATTCCGCTTTAAAAGCCTGCTTGGTAAAATGACCGGCTTACTTTTGTTTGGGCTGATTATAGCAATATTGCTTTTCTCATTACTATATTTCACTGGCAATACATTACTTAAAAGCTACTTTAGTACATCTTCTTTCAGACAAAATGCTACCAAGCATAATATCGAGGATCTCCAGACTTATGCAACGAAAAACCATATATCAGCGACCGATACTGATAAACTTCGTGAATGGGCTGATCAGAAACACATTGGCTATTTTACCATTTCACGTGAACGGATGCTTCTATATGATAATTCATATACTGGAACTCTCCCACTGGAGCAGACAGAATCTGTACAGTTGCATCACACTTGGCAGTATTTTGAAACTGTTACATTTGCCGATGGCGATGCAGATGTTTTTATTTATGAAAATATTGAAACCAAATATTATATCATAGTAAATACTATTGCTGCTATTATCAGTGTATTAGCGTGGATTGGTATATTTGTAATAGGTGTTCGTCATGAGGTATCTTACATAAAGCAGTTGAAAGATGAAGTTGCAGATATGGAAAATGGTACTATGGAAAATGGTTTCTCAGCCAAGGGCAGTGATGAATTAACCGATCTGGCGAACGGTTTAGAACGGATGCGGCTAACCTTGATTGAGAAAGAAGAAAATGAAGAAAATATGAAGACAGCTCAAAACAAGCTTGTTATGGGTATGGCACATGATCTTCGCACACCATTAACAAGTTTGATGACATATCTTGAGATCATCAAGCGTCAAAAATCTATTGATGATGCCTCTCAATATATAGAAAAAACAATGGGAAAAGCCATACAGATCAAAAACTTATCCGACCAGTTATTTGAGTTTTTCCTTCTAAATTCCACTCATCTCCCTGAAATGGATACGGCTGATAACGTCGAGTTTTTATTGGGAGACTATTTCTCGGAATTATATAACCTGTTGGAAAATGATGGGTTTACAATAGACATATCAAATTTGTTATGGAATGAAATTAAAATTCAAACCTGTTATGATTACATCGGTAGAATAATGAATAACATACTTTCCAACATTATGAAGTATGCCGAAAAACATATACCTATCCAAATTTGCTCTAAATACACAAAAAAAGAGTTCGCTATATCTATTCAAAACGGAGTTTCCAACCTAACAGAAGAAGTTTTTGGGACTGGTATAGGGGTAAACAATATATCTATTATGATGAACCAGATGAACGGAAGATGCGAAGTGATATCCGATGATAAAACATATACAATCACTCTATGTTTTCCATATTCGACTGATTAAGAGAAATACAAATATTTTTACTAAAAATTGCATAATATTTTGGTACAATGTCTTGATTGTAGTTTTCATGGCTACCTCCAGTATAATGAGTTTCCTTCTACAGGGAGAACCTTAGTTATACTTTTAGTATCATCATACTACAAGTCACAAGTAAAGTGGGGAATTTTATTATGCCATTCACATTCCCAAATACACTATTCTTTTTCCATCCTTTATGTTATAATAATAGTATACATATATCGTAAAGAGGTGAAAATATTGAAACAAAGGAAAAAAGCCATATACTCAAGAAAGTCTAAATTCACAGGCAAAGGTGAAAGTATTGAAAATCAAATTGAATTGTGTAAAGAGTACATCCGTGTACACCATGACACTATAAGTGAGGATGATATTCTTATTTACGAAGATGAAGGGTTTTCTGGCAAAAACACAGGACGCCCCATGTTTCAAAAAATGATGAAGGATGCTAAAGCTGGTAAAATTGATTCCATCATCTGCTACCGTCTCGACCGAATCAGTAGAAATATTGGTGATTTTGCCAATCTAATAGAAGAACTCTCAACACTTAATATATCTTTTATTTCAATCAAAGAGCAATTTGACACATCTACCCCTATGGGTCGTGCTATGATGTTCATTGCCTCTGTATTCAGCCAACTAGAGCGTGAGACAATAGCCGAACGTATTCGCGACAATATGCATGAATTAGCGAAAACTGGTCGTTGGCTTGGTGGTACTACACCTTTAGGATTTGAGTCTGAGGATTCTTCTAAAATAACGTTTGATGGCAAAGTCAGAAAGTCATGCTGGCTTAAAGGTGTTCCAAATGAACTTACAACGGTAAAGACTATATTTAAAGAATTTAATCAACTTGATTCTTTAACCAAAACAGAATACCATCTGACGAAAAACGGTTTCAAAACTAGAAACAATAATGATTTTTCACGTTTTGCCATCCGAAATATCCTAACCAATCCCGTATATTTAACAGCGGATGAAGATGCATACAACTATCTTGTATCAAACAATGCTCAAATCTATTCTGATTTATCAGAATTTGACGGAACACATGGAATCATGGTTTATAACCGTACACTACAAGAGCAAGGAAAAGCAATCAAAATCCGCCCTATGGATGAATGGATTATTGCCGTTGGAAAACACAATGGTACAATAACCGGAAAAGACTGGATACATACTCAAGAATTACTAGCCAAGAATTCTGATAAGAATTTTCACAAACCCAAAAGTCACATAGCCCTACTCTCTGGACTACTTAGATGTGGCAAATGTCAAGATTATATGCGACCAAAAAGCAGCAGGCATACTGATAAGAACGGCAATAAACTTTTTAGCTATTTATGCACCACAAAGGAAAAGTCCCATTTGGAGCGTTGTGATATTAAAAACCCAAACGGTAATATTCTGGATGCAATGGTCGTCGAAAAAATAAAAGAGCTGTCCAAAGACAACACTTCTTTTATGAACGATTTACGTCATGCAAGGGAATTGTATCACCAGCATACCACTGAATATGATGCCTCACTCGAACAATTACGAACGGCATACACGGAAAATGAGACCGCAATCCAAACACTTGTTACCAGTCTATCTTCCACTCCTGAAAGTACCGCCCAGAGATACATAACCGCTGAAATTGATAAACTACACAATAAAGGTGAGGAAATCCTAAATAGAATAAAAGAAATCGAGGGTATTACAAAAACCAACAGAATGTCTGACAATGAACTTGATGTGCTAAAAGAAATGTTAGATTCATTCAATGCTACCGCCGACTCAATGTCATTGGAAAGCAAACGTCTCGCAATCAGAACATTTGTACAAAAGGTAGTCTGGGATGGCGAGAACGTCCACCTATACCTCTTCGGCTCAATTAACGATGATGAAATCGTATTACCATTACATAACCCTACATCAGAAAACGACTCCGCCATCACGGAGCCACTGGGAGAGAATAGCAAATGAGCTTCTGATGATGCTCCGCGGAAAAAAGAAAACATCCAAAGAAGTCTCTCTTTACGAACCTATCGGAACTGATAAGGAAGGTAACGAAATCCATCTGCTGGATATTATTGAAAGCAATTATACTGATGTAGTGGATTCCTTCGCATTAAAAGAAGACATCACACACCTTTACGGTCTGTTGGAAACAATACTGTCTTCGCAGGAATTCGAAGTACTGAAACTGCGCTACGGACTATACGGCGGAGAAGAGCATACCCAACGGGTAATCGCCAACCGCCTCGGCATCAGCCGCTCTTATGTATAGGAAATAGCTTATTATAAATGAAACCAAAGCGACCATTCATTTTCCTCTATTCTCTTTACCAATTCATATAATTCCTTTATCGCTGAATTTTACAGTATCATATAATCAAAAGCCAAACCCATCATTACAATGTTTTTGGCTCTCATTATTAATAAATTTAAAATTTATTATATATAACAAAAAGATTGGGGCGCATTATTAATACCATAATCTTTTAACTCTTTGGGTTTTGAATATTCCACCACATTACAGAGTTTAAATGCTACCGCTAATTTAGAATGCTCATAATACCTATCATAAAATTTCTTTCCAATACCAGCTTCTTTCCTCGTCAACGTCCATATATAATCTGGTTCACCCTTCAATACAGTTTCAACTTCAGCCTCTCCCACAACCTTCATAACTGGACTTGTAGAATATATTAAAATTTTATCCACTTTCTGTTTGCACAAAGTTTTTCTAAACTCATACGATTTCTGTCCTTTTAAAATATTATCTACATGCTGCGGATTAATTGACAATAAAATAGAACACATAAAATACTCACCTCGTCTTTCTATTATATTTACGGTATATAAAATTATCTTAACCTATTTATTAAGAAAAATCAAGTTTTTCCGAACATTAGTTCACCCTTTTATAATCTCTTTATTTATCTTTCCTATCTCTATGATTTTGTTAAATTCACAATCACTTAATTCAAAAAATCCCCAGTACTTTCCTCTTTCTAATCCTACCTGTTCAATCAAATCATGTCTAACAATTCTCTTGCTTAATGCAACATTATATGTTAATTTAATAGCTTTACACCCTCCTCTTTCATACCATTTAAATAAGTCATTTCGGTCAAATATACTGTACCGACTTGCATATTCATAGAATTTGTCAAAATCATTAAATTCATTTTGATCTTTCACTTCTTGAACTACACAAATAGATGTCGCAACAGCAGAGTATTCAGCACCTTTCCCTTCTGTCGCTGTTCTATACAAAACAATTACATCACCATAATTTAAATCTTCTATTCCATACATCGAACAAACGTATATTTTATGTATTGAATTTGTGTGTGATACATCCTTTAATATATCTTTGTCCTCAGTTGCTAATATTGAATCAGGAAACATTACTGAATGATATTTGGGATATATTGATAATAAATACTTTTTTACACCTTGAGTCCTTAACAAAGGATAATCTTTATTGATATCTCCTGTCACATTTCGCATATCCTTTAGATAAACCAATTCAAGATTATCACCCCCGCCTTTTACGCCATATCTTTCAAAACCAAATCTTTGTATCAAGTCAATTAAACCTTTATGCTTTGAAAAAATTGTTACATAACATACATCGACATTCTTATTTATTGCATGATCCATTATAATTTTAATGAAACGTTCACCCAGACGAGTTCCATGTGCATCTATCTTAAATGTACCAACTTTTAATATCCGATTTGCAACAATTTTAGGTTGTACATCATCGACTTTTTCCGCCTCCAACTTCATAAAGAGAAAGCCTTCAATATTACCATTCACACCATATTGCACATATGCATCTTGATCTTTTTTCTCTCTAAACCATATATCAAACCCCGAATAATCACTTCTTAATGAGTCAAAAAATTCATCATTTAAATTAATTTCCCCAAATGACTTATGACTCATATTCCGGTTTAAATTCCCAATGATGTTTTTATTTATTCCCATCAAACCAACACTCCCTTACAAAATCTAATAGCTGTTCTCTTGAATATTTGTGAGTAATATGTCTCACCTTAATTTCTATGTTTTTATTTAATAAATCCGCATACTCTCGTTCACACATCTGGATTTTTTTAATCATTTCAATTCCTAAACTGTTATTATCACGCTGATCCAATCTTTCATATATCTTATCTGCCGCATCTTCCAGGATTAAAACTCCACATACTTTAGCTTCTATAAAAAATTCTAACGGTATTTTTTCCACCTTATTTTTTGAATTTACAATACATATATGTCCATCTAATAAAATGTTTTTCCGAGTAATATCTTGTTTGCTTTTTATCGCTGCGAGTAATAACTCTTGATTACTCTTTACATCTATTACTTTTTTATAACCTGCATCATTGGCACTTTTAAACTCTCTAATCAATTCACTAGCTGTTAGACAAATAAAATCATCTTTCTCACTATAAACCTCTCGAATCCAATGACCTTTACCAACACCGTGAACCCCTGAAAGTATAATTGTTTTTAACTCCATATCACTCTTACCTTTTTACTATCTCCCTTTCAAAATTATTCTCTTTATTAAAACAAAATTTGGTTGCTTTAATTCTAACATATCTCGACTAAAATTAACATATTTTTCTATTTTATGCAAATTTTTTTTGGAACTACCAATCCGCAACAAAAGATATTGTAACTCTATTCCAGCAGATAGAGAAATTAAATAGGGATAAAATAAATTCTGGATATTATTTGAAATATTGACACCATTTTACAATATGTGTTATATTATACTTAGTTACCGTTACATATAAAGATTTTGGAGGATACAAATGCCTATCAGTAATTTTTTTATAAATAAAATATTGACTAAGATTAGGACATTGAATTGCTATAATGAAGATGACATCGATATGATGCGATACACTCTGCAGGCGATTTTATGGGAAGCTGAAAAGATTATCATTATTTTTTTAGTATTCACTTTATTGGGATATCAAAATTATTTCTTGATTACCTTAATAGTTCTCGTATCTATCCGGAATATAGCATCGGCAGGGGGGTATCACAGCAAGACAGCTCTTAGTTGTCTATTTATAACATTCACAGGGTTTTTCCTGGCTATTATTGTTTTGCCGCATATTCCGTTAAATAATATCGCTATCATTACCCTTTCTATTTTTTCTTTATTTACAACTTTATTAGCTGCTCCAATGCGCTCAGTCGAAAAGGAGGCTATACAAAGTAAAGAAAAAGATATGCAGAAAAAAATGTTTGCTTTTATTGTTACTTCGCTTTGGTTTTTATTAATCTTCTTTAATAAAACAAATTCATATGCTTATCCTGCATTATGGATTATAGTATTACAAAATGCTCAATTATTATTTGAATATCTAAGAAGAAAGGAGATGATAAAATGACAACGAACCAAACCAAATTAATCAAGTTTTCCAAGAGATTATTAAAGTTAGCACCAGCTATAGCTAACAAAGGTACATGCACTGGTATGATCGGTGAACCTAAGTTACCAGCAAAATTCAAAAAAAGTTAAGTAGTAGAAAATGCTGTTGGTTTATTCCAACAGCATTTTTATTTTAGGCTCTTATAGCAATGGTAATTATTAAGTAATTACAATTTTGCTCTTTATTATATTCTTCCTTTAATAAAATTTCCCCACCATAATCACTTACAACTTTACTCAAATTAGGAAGCCCATATCCCCTTGAATGCCCTTCCTCTTTTGTGGAATATTTCTCTTGAAACATTTTATTAAAATCATCTCCGGATTTCCCTTTATACTCGTTCGCAACAGAAATATATAAACTTTCTTCAATAACAGAAATATCGATAATGATTGCTTTTTTCGTGCCGCTTTCAATGGCATTGTCCAAAAGCACACCTAATATATAAAGAATAACAGAAAAAGATACTTTTGCATTGTGTTCATAATAGCAAATATTACATATGAAAGGTAGTTCTTTTTTAGCGCTGCTGCTCTTTTTTTGATCAATAAACGATAGGATATTTTGGCGATAATCATTTATATCAACCTTCTCCATGCTAATATCTATACCGATGAGGTCAAGCACTTTATCCATCTCTTTTCGCGCTTCGCTAATATCAGAGGTATTATATAGTGAGATATACATTCCCATCAGCGTGTTTTTTATGTCATGAAGCTGCATTGGAACTTTGTTTGTATAAAAGAAGATTATCTTTAGTGTTTGATATAATCCAATCATTACTATTAGAATCACCAGAACGAAATATACTACGTAGGATGTAGTATATTGGAAATTATAGTAAAAGAATATAGATAAGATAATACCTGCTACACTAAAAATCAATAACTTTAATAATAATTCTCTTTCAATTTTGTTGAAAAATTTATATAGTGGAACTTTTGCACTGATGGACAAAATAATAACGGTTGCCATTATTTGTGTTAGTAAATGGGTAATGCCTTGATTAATACCTGGTCCCAGACTACTTATTAGTAACAAAGAAGGTGCTTGTGTAACTACCATGAATAAAAAAATTATGGCGTACATAATAAAGGCCTCAGGAAATCTTTTTTTTGATATCAATTTCAAAAAGATTATCAAAGTAACTATTGTGATGGCCCTAACCAAATACCCATTCCAAAGTAACCCTAGTGTTCCTAAAACAATACCATATGTAATTCCTATAAAAACTATTTTTGTTGATATTTTAGCTTTTCTTTCTATCAAGTTATTGCATAGAAAATAAGTAATAACACAGTCTAAAAAATTTATAATTATATTACTGATCAAATCTATTATGTTTACATCCATTAATTTTCTCCTATAAGAATAAGTCAATATCATTTTTAAAGGTTTTACTTATTGGTATTTCTTCGTCAATATCTAACAACTATTATAATTACATATTTTAACATAAATTGCAAGTAAAACCAATAGAGAGATAAAATACAAACGTTTTATCTATTTAAACATTATAACCAAACTGTCAGCAGACATGTTTAATGGTCCAAATACATCATTAAATTCCCCGGGGCTTAAAATATACCAAACTATTTCGGTTAAATATTCACATTAAACAATGTTATACTAACATAAACTTATTTCTAATTCTAGCCCCTGTTCTTTACAAAGGCTTTTTTTCACTCAAACTAATGTGGACACGCAGAAAGGCTCATTTTTTTGCATATACATTAGTAATAATTTACTGATGGAGGGAATTAAGTTGAAAAACAATTCCAATACAGAAATAACTGTAAGAACTTACTACAAAGAAGATGATGTTGATATTAAAAAAATATTAACGGATTCTATTTTACTATTTATCCAAAACGAGGTAAGAAAATTATGTTCTCAAAACTCTTGACTTCTTCTATAGTAAGTACTTATGATATCAACACATTTCTGTTAAGGAACGCAAAAAATGAATGGTTGCCCATTTTAGGAGGTGCATTATGTATCCCAAAATAGACAACCCGCAAAACTACACTGCCGCATTATACCTAAGACTTTCAAAAGAGGATAATAACAGCAGCGATGATTCCGAAAGTATAAAAAATCAAAGAGCTATGCTTGAAGGATATGCACAGGGCGAAAAACTACATGTATATGATGTATATATCGATGATGGAATTAGCGGAACCTCTTTTGACCGCCCGGGGTTTGAGCAAATGATCAATGACATTGAGGCAAAAAAAATAAATTTAATCATCACAAAAGATATGTCACGATTGGGCAGAGATTATATCGACACAGGGCATTATATGGAACGCTATTTTCCCGAAAACAACATACGGTATATTTCATTATTAGACAATATTGATACCGGATCCGAAAGTTATAACAGTGACCTTACTCCTTTTAAGGCGATTCTTAATGACATGTACGCCAAAGACATCTCTAAAAAAATTACCAGCGTAAAGCGTGACAAACAGAAAAAGGGCTTATTCATCGGCGGGAAACCGGCTTATGGTTATAAAAAATCTAAAACGGAAAAAAACACTATCGTGATAGATGAACCTGCGGCAAAAAATGTACGATATATATTCCAGTTAGCCTTAGAAGGTAAATCTTGTCAGGAAATTGCCATGACTTTAAACGAGCAAAAAATTCCAACACCTGCTGCATATGCTAAGATCAACCTATCTGTGAAAGGACCTTATTCAGGCAAATGGAGCACGGAACGTATCAATTTCATGCTTCAAAATGAAGTTTACATAGGTTCAATGGTACAGGGTAGGATGCAAAAGGTAAACTATAAGTCAAAAAGGTGTCGTAAACTCCCGCGTGAGGACTGGACTGTTGTTGAAAATACACATGAACCGCTTGTCGACCGTCAGACTTTTGAAAAAGTTTCACTGCTCATTAAAAGCCGCAGTCACACACGTTCCCGCACTCACAATTTTTTATTGAAAGGAATCATCTTTTGCCATGAGTGTGGTTGCCCCTTAGGAGTTATTAACAGAACTTTGGCAGGGAATCGGCAAAAACTCTATTTCATCTGCAGAACCTACCAAAGATTTACCAAGTACAGCGCCTGTACTTGCCATTGTGCAAGTGTTGAAGATGTTACCGAAGCCGTTTTAACCAAGCTTGGCGAGGTTTGTACAAAATATATCAGCAGTTTAGACTTAGACGAGATTACCGGCAGAGCAAAAAAAATAATGCAGGCTGAAAAATTCCGACAAGGAAAAGATGTCGTTGATATGAAGACCAGACTGGAATTGGTAAAGAGTAAAATAGACAATACGTACAACGACAGATTATCCGGCATAGTTGACGAAGATGATTTTAAAAGAATCTACAAAAAATTGAAAGAAGACCAAATCAGCCTGCAAAAGAAGCTGCAGTTACTTGAAAATTCCAATGATGACGATATACTCCTTGACAAAAGGAGAGTCAAAGAACTTGTTGATAACTTTTTAAATGCCAAAGATTACAATCTGGAATTAATCGTCAGCTTAATCGAAAGGATTGAACTGACGGAACAGAAAGAAGTATTCATCTTTTTCAGATTTAAGGAACTCAATTTGAACGACCGTTTATAATAATCGATATTATATGTATCGCGCATTGAGAAAAACGCCGTACTAAAGCTAAGAAACTACTTCCTGCCGTCTTAGAATGTCATACTGCTCTAACCGGCAGCCAAGATCGATAAACAGCCTTTGGCGGGGATGGGGTGCGCTCTCACAGGCATTGCCATCCTCATCATAAATGGCGCTTACTACCACACTGATATTATCACCACCCGGCTTCATTACCTCAATGGTTTCACCTACGCAGAACTTATTGCGCTGTTCAATACTGTACAGGCCATTTGCATTTGGTTCACCCACAATACCCAGATACGTGTATTCTTTCACATAGGTATTATTATCGTAAATCTGAGCCGATTGATCCGGTTTTCCATAAAAGAACCCCGTCGTAAACTGGCGGTAAGTACAGTTAGAAATCTGTTCCTGATACCAAGGCATATTCTGCTCATATAATTTCGGATCCCTTTTAAAATCATCAATCGCCTTGCGATAGGTTCTGGCAACGGTGGCAACGTATAAAGCTGTCTTCATCCGTCCTTCTATCTTCAGGCTGTCAATCCCGGCATGGATGATATCCGGTATATGTTCAATCATGCATAAATCCTTGGAGTTAAAAATGTAGGTGCCGCGCTCATTTTCCAAAACCGGAAGATATTCACCCGGTCTTTGCTCTTCCATCAGGTAATACTTCCAGCGGCATGGGTGGGTACAAGCCCCCTGATTTGCATCACGGCCGGTAAAATAATTACTAAGCAGACAGCGGCCGGAATAGGAAATGCACATGGCACCATGGATAAATGTTTCAATCTCCATATCATCCGGTATCCGACTGCGGATTTCTTTAATTTCTTTCAGGGAAAGCTCCCTTGCGGACACCACTCTCTTGGCTCCCTGTTGATACCAGAACTGATAAGTTCCATAATTCGTATTGTTTGCCTGAGTGCTGATGTGGCGCTCTATTTCCGGACAAACCTCTTTGGCGATCATAAAAACCGCCGGGTCGGCAATGATCAGCGCATCTGGTTTTAGTTCTTTCATTTCTTCAAAATATATTCTGATGTCCGGCAGATCATCATTGTGGGCGAGAATATTGGCAGTCACATAGACTTTCACGCCATGCTGATGGGCAAAGTCGATTCCTTCTTTCATGTCATCATGAGAGAAGTTTTTCGCTTTCGCCCGCAGTCCGAAGGCTTCACCGCCGATATACACGGCATCTGCCCCAAAAACAACTGCAATTTTCAGTACTTCCAGACTGCTTGCCGGAACTAATAACTCTGGATATCTCATCTTAATCTACTCCTGGTTTTTCACTTTTAACCAATTCTAAATTTTTTCATCCCATCTTAATGCTGACAGTAACACCATCACCCAATGGAATAATAGAAGTCTGCAGATCCTCATGGTGTTTGAGCTGATACAGATAGTCCCGCATCCGCTTATGAATCGTGCGGTTGCGGCGTTCAACAGCAAAGTGGGATTCAATAATATCACCATCTTGCAGCACATTATCCGATACCAGTACCGCACCTGGTTTCATCAGGCGCAAAACATCAGGCAGGAAGTGAATGTACTGGCCTTTTGCCGCATCCATAAAAACAAAATCATACATATCATCCAGCTCTTTCAGCACCAACGCCGCATCTCCCTGAATCAGTCTGATCTGTTTTTCTCTCCCCGCCTTTTTAAAGTTCTCCCGCGCAATGGGAATTCTCTTTTCATAATTCTCAATGGTGGTAATCCGGCAGGAGGGCGCCCCATATTCACACATAAAAAGAGCGGAAAACCCTACGGCAGTCCCTACTTCCAGGATATTCACCGGTTGCGCCATCGTCAGCATCACCTTTAAAAAGCTTTGCATCTCCCTACGGATAACCGGCACAAAGTTCTTCTTAGCCTCCTGCTCCAACTGCTCTAAAAAAGGAGTATTTCCCTGATCCAGCGAATTTATATATGCAGCCATTCTTTCATCTACGATCACTGACTTGTTTCTTCCTCTTCTTCATTCTCTTGCGACAACACTTCCAATATATCATCTACTGTCTGCGCACTGTTAAGCACATAGGTTCCCGGTTTAATCTTCCCTTTGTAATCAGATAACTTCTCCTGAATTACAAATACGAAAGGCTTCTCTATCAGCTTTTTCTGCTCCAGAAGCTTGCCAATCTCATAAACAGACATATCTTCGGTAATGGTAAGCGAAACTTCCCGGGCATTCATCTCTGTGTCCATCGCTTTTTGGTTAAACACATCATACCCAAAACTATACGCTGTTTTCCCCAGTAATAGAATTACCGCTATTACAAAAATACAAACCAGTAATTTAATAATTTTTTTTGTTCTCAACAAAGCCGTATCATAGCCGGTATCCTGTGTATTTTTAACCATAGCGCCTCCTGTTACCCTATCAGCAGCACTCCGTTTACAAGTGTCACTGCTTACTCCGGCAGATGTATGTCAATTGCCCCATTAATTTTCTGCTCAATCGATTTTAGCAGCCGGCATAATTCCAGTTCTGCTTCCAGATAAGCATTTACTTCCGGAATTTTCTGCAGTTCTTGATATTCCCGCTCCACACGATCGGTTTCCTCAAATAGGTCTATTTCTGAATTTTCACTATTCAGACGGAACATCAGCCCACGGAACTGATTGATTTTATCTTTCAGGTCCTGGCGCTGTTCCAGTATTACCAGAGCCTTCTCATAACGCTCATAGATTTCACCTTGCTGAATGCAGCGAATCAGTTCACCTGTTTTCTCTTGAATCCTCTCCATAGCTATTATGCCTCCATAATAATCGGAAGAATCATTGGGCGTCTCTTCGTCCTTTTCCATACGAACTCACCCAGCGAATCTTTGATCACTGTTTTCATTCTACCCCAGTCCGTAACATTTTTATCAAGGCATGTATCCAGAGCATCCTCAACTGCAATTCTGGCTTCGCCCATCAAATCCTCCGACTCTCTTACATATACAAATCCCCGCGACACAATATCCGGACCGGCAAGCAGATGATTACCGTACTTCTCAAGGGTCAGTACAACAATGATGATTCCATCCTCTGCCAGATGCTGACGATCGCGTAAAACAATATTTCCAACATCACCCACACCAAGTCCATCGACTAAAATACTGCCGGTGTGCACACGTCCTACCACTGATGCTTTCTCTTCATTCATCTGTAATACATCACCGGAAGACAGAATAAAGATTTTATCTTTCGGGATACCAAGATTCTGGGCAAGTCCTGCCTGAGCCTTCAGATGACGAAATTCTCCATGCACCGGGATAGCATACTTAGGTCTTACCAGGGAGTAAATTAATTTAATTTCTTCCTGACAAGCATGACCGGAAACGTGCGCATCCTGGAAAATAACATCGGCACCTTTTTGTGACAGTTCATTGATCACCTTGGAAACTGCTTTCTCATTCCCCGGTATCGGGTTAGAGCTGAAAATGATGGTATCACCCGGCTTAATGGACACTTTACGGTGGATGCTGGCCGCCATACGGGATAATGCTGCCATGGATTCACCCTGGCTTCCCGTTGTGATCATTACCATCTGCTCATCCGGATAGTTTTTCATATTATTAATATCCACCAGGGTCTTGTCAGGAATATTCAGATATCCCAGCTCAGACGCTGTGGTAATGACATTGACCATACTGCGCCCTTCAACTACAACCTTACGGCCATACTTATAGGCCGAGTTGATGATCTGCTGAACACGGTCTACATTTGATGCAAACGTAGCGATGATAATTCGGGTATTCTTATGCTCCGCAAAAATATTATCAAAGGTCTTACCAACCGTTTTTTCCGACATGGTGAAGCCCGGGCGTTCAGCGTTGGTACTGTCGCACATCAGTGCCAGAACTCCCTTTTTCCCAATCTCAGCAAAACGCTGCAGATCGATAGCATCACCAAATACCGGGGTATAATCCACTTTAAAGTCACCGGTATGCACCACGATACCAGCCGGCGAATAAATTGCCAGCGCTGATGCATCGGCAATACTGTGGTTTGTCTTAATAAATTCAATCCTAAAGGATCCAAGGTTAATGGATTGTCCGTGCTTTACGGTTTTTCTTTTAGTAGAACGTAATAGATTGTGCTCTTTCAATTTATTATCAATCAACCCCAGCGTTAATTTCGTCCCATAAATCGGCACATTAATTTCTTTCAGCACATATGGCAGCGCACCAATATGGTCTTCATGACCGTGGGTGATGACAAATCCCTTGATTTTACTATAATTCTCTTTCAAATAACTTACATCCGGAATGACCAGGTCAATTCCCAGCATATCATCCTCCGGAAATGACAGACCGCAGTCCACCACAATAATACTGTCTTCGCATTCAAAGGCAGTTATATTCATTCCAATTTGCTCCAATCCGCCTAATGGAATGATTTTTAATTTTGCATTACTATTTTTTTTCAAAAGTACCTCCACTTATTCTTTCATTCAAACTTAATTTCCACGTCCTCTAACATCTCTTCAAATATCCGGGATATCGCCTCCAGTTCCAGCTCGTCTTCTACCTCGACATACTGAGACTGCAAATCCCCATCACCAGATAAATCTTTCAGAATATAAGCATCTGCCTCTTCGTCCTGCGAATCAGTCACCAGCAGATAATTATATCCGTTCATTCTAGTCTGTTCCTCGACATAAAATTCTACGTCCGTGCCATCCTGATCTGTAAATACAATCTTTTCCATAAAACTCTTGTTCCTTTTCTTAAATTAAGGGCATTTTTTAAATATTCACAATTTCCTATGAAGTAAAGAAAGACCCCCGCTTATGGGAATCTCGGCTTAATATAGAAAAAGCATCTTTCTCTACAACAATAAACCTGCTACACAAATGACTGTGCGTTTAGATAGCCCTGCAGAATAAATACTGCTGCCAGTTCATCAATACGTTCTTTTCTGTGCTCTCTGCGTACCCCTTCCTCAATCAGTACTCTCTCGGCCTCAACAGTTGTTAAACGCTCATCTTGCATAACAACAGCCAGACCCGTCCGTCTTTCCAAAGTTTCTTTAAACTCCAGTGACTTGACTGCCCTGTCTCCTATGGTATTATTCATATTCTTCGGCAAGCCCAGTACGATTTTCTCTACCTCGTACTCTTTTATCAATTCCTCAATCCGTGCAAGCGTCTGCCGCAGCTTGTTCTCTGATTTTCTCCAGATGGTCTCAACACCCTGCGCAGTCAGACCCAAAGGATCGCTGATAGCTACCCCTACAGTCTTCGATCCATAATCTAATCCCATGATCCTCATAAGACTAGTCCCGTTTCCAGGCTTTGTTTTGAATATACTCTTTCAAAAGCTCTTCAACTAACTCGTCCCGTTCCACTTTCATAATCATGCTTCTGGCACCCTTATAGCTGGTAATATAAGTAGGGTCTCCTGACATAATATAGCCAACAATCTGATTCACTGGATTATATCCCTTTTCAGCCATTGCATTGTATACGATATCAAGAACCTCTTTTACCTCTATCTCGGGTTCTGCTTTCACCTTAAAATATTGTGTATTATTTATATTCGCCATCTTTTCACGCCCTTAATCATACTTTCTATCTATTACATTCTAATATAATACGTCTAAAAATTCAATGATAACTTTGTTAAAATTTCACATATCCTTCAATTTGGTCATTTGCGTCGTTCTCAATCAGCCCTTTGGCGGTCACTATAATCAATTGATTCTGAATATCATGATCCGTCTGGGCCATAACCTTCAGGTATTCTTTTGTATATCCCGTCCAATATGACTTTCCTCCCATATGGATTCGTTCTTCCGCCAATATTTCCACTTCTTTGCCCAGAAAAGATTCCATGAACTTTCGTTTGTTCTGCTTTCCCAGCTCCATCAGCTCTTTACTGCGCACTCCCTTTTCACTTTCCGGAATCTGTTTGGGCATATCTGCTGCTTTTGTTCCGGCTCTTTTGGAATATTTGAAAATATGGGTCTCATAAAAATTGATTTCCTCTACAAATGCTTTTGTCTGGGCAAACTCTTCCTTAGTTTCTCCCGGGAATCCAACAATAATATCGGTAGTCAATGCCGGATGTTCATAAAAGCGACGGATAATACTGCATTTTTCTGCAAAGTCCTCAGCCGTATACCTTCTTTTCATTCTATCCAGTACCCCATTGCTTCCACTTTGCAGGGACAGATGAAAATGAGGGCAGAGTTTCGGCAGTTTTGAAAGAGACTGTACAAAATCCTCAGTGATAATTCCCGGCTCCAGTGAGCCCAGACGGATTCTTTTAATTCCGGCAACCTGGTGCACCTGCCGAATCAGCTCTAACAAATTGCAATTCGGATCCTTTAGATCAATGCCATATGAACTTAGGTGAATTCCAGTCAGAACCACCTCCTGGTATCCTGCCCCGGCAAGTCTTCCCACTTCTTTTAACACATCAGCCAGGCTTCTGCTTCTGACCCGCCCCCGCGTATATGGAATAATACAGTATGTACAGAATTGATTACAGCCATCCTGTACTTTAATATACGCCCGGGTATGTTCTGCTGTATGTCCAATCTGAAGCTCCTCATATTCTTTTGTATGATTAATATCGGGTAAAGTATACCTTCGCATCTTATCTTTTTGGAAATTCTCCAAAATAGAAATCAATTCATTCTTTTTATTATTCCCAATAATCAAATCAATAGACATATCTTCATCTACTTTTTTTCCCGCAGTCTCAACATAGCATCCGGCAGCTACGACAATACTGTCCGGATTCATTTTTTTTGCCTTATGAAGCATCTGCCGGGATTTTCGATCGGCAATATTCGTCACCGTGCAGGTGTTGATAATATAGATATCCGCACCCGGGGCAAAGGGGACGATATCATATCCATGCTCTGCAAGCATCTGGTGCATTGCTTCCATCTCATATGCATTTACTTTGCAGCCCAGATTGTGCAGTGCTACTTTTTTCTTCATGATTCTTTCCTTTCCGTGTTCTTTTGTTACTGTTCACTCCGTGACCAGCAACACGCTTCGCGATGCACAGAAATTATGCATTCTGCATAATTTCGCGCCTGCAATCCTCGGATTTTCTGTGACTTCCGCTTTGCTTCACTCACAAAAAATACCTCGCGGGATACTGGCAGTGAACAGTAACGTTCTTTTTCCTGTCACAGAGTGATTAGTAACTTTTTCCTTGACTTTCCTCTCCATAAAATGTAAGATGGATAGTATCAATCAAGCAAAAATAATTTTATATAAAGGGAGGATTCACAATGAAAACAGTACAGATTTCTCTGAACTCCATTGACAAAGTAAAATCCTTTGTGAATGACATATCCAAATTTGATTTTGATTTTGACCTGGTATCCGGTAGATACGTGATTGATGCAAAATCGATTATGGGCATTTTCAGCCTGGATTTGGCAAAGCCAATTGACTTAAACATCCATGCCGAAGGCTCACATCTGGATAATGTTCTGGAGCTCTTAAAACCCTATATTGTATAATTTGTCCGGGACGAAGTAAATACTTCGTCCTCTTTTTCTATTCTCATATTGTTTATCGATGACTAATCAGCTCTAATACCCCAGCCTTTGAGTTTCACTTATCTTGCAATTACTACATCGGCAGTTTCGATTGCTGCCTGAAGCATTTCTTCGATTTTTTCCTGCAGTTTCATCTCCGAACGTTTGATGATATTAATATTTGGCTTGGTTACCGGATGTTTGGCTACAAAAATGGTACAGCAATCTTCAAACGGCTGAATGGATGTTTCATAGGTGTTGATCTTTAGTGCCACATCGACGATTTCCTGCTTATCAAAACTTATTACCGGGCGGAATACCGGCATGGTACATACCTCATTGGTTGCCGCCAGGCTCTGCACTGTCTGACTTGCCACCTGGCCGATGCTTTCACCGGTTATCAGAGCCAGGCACCCTGTTTTCCTGCCAATTTCTTCGGCGATCTTCATCATGTAGCGACGCATGATAATGGTTAGTTCATCATGGGGACACTGATCATAAATGTATAGCTGAATATCGGTAAAGTTGACAATGTGCAGTTTAATCGGTCCACTGTACTTTGCCACCAGTTTGGCCAGGTCAACCACCTTTTGCTTCGCCCGGTCACTGGTGTATGGCGGTGCATGAAAATACACAGCTTCAATCTGCACTCCCCGTTTCGCGATCATATAACCGGCTACCGGACTGTCGATCCCGCCGGAAAGCAACAGCATCGCTTTTCCGTTGGTACCTACCGGCATGCCGCCAAGTCCGGGGATGATCTCTGAGTAAATATAGATTTTATTCCGGATCTCTACATTCAGCATGATATCCGGACGGTGTACATCCACTTTCAATTCAGAAAACTGATTCAGCAAGTCTTCACCCAGCTTGCAGTTCGTCTCCATAGAACTCATCGGATAAGTCTTTTTCGCCCGGCGGACATTGACTTTAAATGTCTTATGCTTATCCGGATATACCTGCTCCACATACCGGATAATATCCTGCGATAGTTTTTCATAGCCTTCATCTTCTACGATAACTACCGGGCAGATACCGGAGATACCAAATACTCTTTTCAACGCTTCTGCCGCATCATCATAATCAAAGTCACCCAAGGCATTCACATAGATTCGCCCCTGCTCTTTAGAGACTTCAAATGTTCCCTCTACGTCCTGAAGCGCAATTCTGATCTGTTTGACCAAAGCATCTTCAAATAGATACCGATTCTTTCCCTTAATACCAATCTCAGCATATTTTATCAAAAAAGCTGTAAACATAATTTTCTTCCTTTCGTTCACCCTGATCCATGAGATGAGGTTTTATCACACTAGTGCAGCGTTACGTAAATATTGCTGTACTAGTGTAGTTCCTCGTTGATATTTACTGTTTGATTTTAGGATATAGAGATATAAGTTTTTCTCTAGCATCCTCTTTTTGGAAATGCCATATAACAGTTCCGCCATTTTGATTTCGATCTTC
>Ga0153940_1000382_pt1 | contig 23974 bp, 20 predicted proteins | sample TSNJ024MetaG_FD_104736 | JGI IMG/M metagenome (GOLD analysis project Ga0153940, IMG submission 104736) | Attine ant fungus gardens microbial communities from New Jersey, USA - TSNJ024 MetaG | ecosystem: Host-associated > Fungi > Mycelium > Unclassified | place: USA: New Jersey, Brendan T. Byrne...
CACTGCTTATGGAGACTTAAGCGCGACGGCTCTCCGGAGCGTTTTAGTCGTAGTTAGCAGTTAGTCCGCCAGAGCGTTGCCGCGTTTACGGAAGTAATCCCATGCCCTTTGCCCGCGTCCGTCAGCTAAGATACTATCCCCCAACAGCAGTCCTGTTTAACTCAGTTACATATATCATTTAAATTGCATGACTAAACTGTAACTTTCAAAAAATCACAGCCGGTCTATAACCAGCTGTTTTTGTGTTAACTATTTTTCTTGACTTCTTCCAGTTTCATCGCACGAACTTTTAAGGGCAGTCCAAACAATGTTATGAAACCAGAAGCATCGTGATGATCATATAAATCTCCAGTGGTAAAGGACGCTAAAGATTCACTGTACAGGCTATATGGTGAAGTGGTTCCGGCTTTGATGATATTGCCTTTGTATAATTTGAATTTTACTTCACCAGTTACATATTGTTGGGTAGAAGTTACGAATGCCTGGATTGCTTCGCGAAGTGGTGTGAACCATTTACCTTCGTATACAATCTGAGCAAATTTATTACCCATGTCTTTTTTTGTTTCCATGGTTGCGCGGTCTAATACCAGTTCCTCCAGCTGGGCATGTGCCTCCATCAGAATGGTTCCGCCCGGTGTTTCGTATACACCACGGGATTTCATACCAACCACACGGTTTTCTACGATATCCACGATGCCGATACCATGTTTGCCGCCCAGTACATTTAACTCGGTGATAATATCAGCGACATTCAGCGATTTTCCGTTCAATGTTTTGGGAACACCAGCTTCGAAAGTCATGGTTACATATTCACCTTCAGCCGGGGCTTTCTCAGGAGAAACGCCCAGAACCAGCAGATGATCGTAGTTTGGTTCACAAGCCGGATCCTCCAATTCCAGACCTTCATGGCTGATATGCCATAGGTTACGGTCACGGCTGTAGCTGTTCTTTGCGGAAAATGGTAAATCAATTCCATGCTGTTTGCAGTATTCAATCTCATCTTCCCGGGACTGCATGGTCCAGATATCAGTCATCCGCCATGGAGCGATAATTTTCAAATCCGGTGCCAGTGCTTTGATGCCCAGCTCAAAACGGATTTGATCGTTGCCTTTACCGGTTGCGCCGTGGCAGATAGCAGAAGCGCCTTCTTTTCGAGCGATTTCAACTAGTCTTTTAGCGATAAGCGGGCGTGCCATAGAAGTACCAAGCAGGTATTTGTTCTCGTATACGGCACCGGCCTGTACACATGGCATGATATAGTCATCACAGAATTCATCAATAATATTTTCAATATATAATTTTGTAGCACCAGATAATTTGGCGCGTTCTTCCAATCCATCTAATTCATCACCCTGACCGCAGTCGATACAGCAGCAGATGACATCATAATCAAAATTTTCTTTTAGCCAGGGAATAATTGCGGTAGTGTCCAATCCACCGGAATAAGCAAGTACAACTTTTTCTTTCATAAGAAACTCCTCCATTTAATTGTTGAGCACTCACGGAACTCACTGCATACGTTTTTGCGGCTGAGTTTCTGAGAGTACTCTTGTTATATATTGATTTGAAATCCGTTAGTTCGTTACTCTAGAGCATAATATACATCATTTAAAAGAAATATGCAAGCGAAAATATAGTATTTTTCAAAAAAACTTGCATATTATACATAAATAATGTATAATAATGCAGTGTGATGCATAATCATTAACAAATACACATACTTTACGAAAATCCACAGGTGGTATATGATAAGGTGAAAGTTAATAGCGCCGTTAAAAAGGTGATTGAGGAGATGAGATTATGATTAAGGTAGGAATTATTGGATCAACAGGATATGCAGGTTCTGAGCTTGTGAGATTGCTGTTAAGTCATAGAGAAGCAGAGATAAAGTGGTTTGGATCCAGAAGCTATGTCGATAAGAAATATGCAGAAGTATACCAGAATATGTTCGAAATCGTGGATGATATCTGCCGGGATGATAATATGGAAGAACTGGCAGAACAGGTGGATGTTATTTTTACCGCGACACCTCAGGGGTTATGTGCTTCCCTTATTAATGAAGGAATCCTTTCGAAGACCAAGATTATAGATTTGAGTGCTGACTTTCGTATTAAAGATGTTGCAACCTATGAGCAGTGGTATAATATGGAACATGCAGCACCGCAGGTTATTGAAGAAGCAGTATATGGATTGTGCGAAATCAATCGTGAGCAGGTGAAGAACGCAAGGCTGATCGCGAATCCGGGGTGTTATCCGACCTGCAGTACCCTTTCCGTCTATCCGCTCTTAAAGGAAGGATTGATTGATGCAGATACGATTATTGTGGATGCCAAATCCGGTACCTCGGGTGCCGGCCGCGGAGCTAAGGTGGATAATTTATTCTGCGAAGTGAATGAGAATATTAAGGCATATGGTGTTACCACCCACCGACATACACCAGAGATTGAAGAACAACTGGGATATGCGGCCGGGCGTGAAGTGCGAATAAATTTTACACCTCATCTGGTACCGATGAATCGCGGAATTCTGGTAACGGCATACGCAGTGCTAAAAAGAGAAGTTACGTATGATGAAGTAAAGACAGTATATGATAGATATTATAAAAATGAGCGATTCGTCCGTGTTCTGGAAAAAGACATCTGTCCGCAGACCAGATGGGTGGAAGGCAGTAATTATGTGGATGTAAACTTTAAAATTGATCCCCGCACCAACCGTATCATTATGATGGGCGCGATGGATAATGTAGTAAAAGGAGCAGCAGGCCAGGCGGTGCAGAATATGAATCTGATGTTTGGCTTTGATGAGGCAGAAGGACTGCATCATGTACCGCTGTTTCCGTGATGGAAGAAAAAATAAAGTGAGGATTGAATAATTATGAAGAAGATAGATGGCGGCGTAACTGCTGCAGCAGGATTTCAGGCTGCCGGTCTGGCAGCGGGGATTAAAAAGGGAAATAAAAAGGATATGGCGCTGATTTATAGTGAAGTGCCTTGTGTGGCAGCGGGAACATTTACCACTAACGTAGTGAAAGCGGCGCCGGTAAAGTGGGATCAGGATATTGTTTATAATCATTCCGCTGTTCAGGCAATCGTGTGCAACAGTGGTATTGCCAATGCCTGCACCGGGGCTGAGGGAGCTTCTTATTGTGAAAAGACGGCAGAAGTGACAGCGAAGGTGTTCAATATTCCCAAAGAGTCGGTATTAGTGGCGTCTACGGGTGTGATCGGACAGCAGCTTCCGATGGATGTTATTGCCAAAGGTGTAGAAGCGATGGCTCCGGTTTTATCAGATAAGCCGGAAGCTGGTACCATGGCAGCGCAGGCTATTATGACTACGGATACAGTGAAAAAAGAGATTGCGATAGCGATTGACTTGGATGGAACTGTAGTTACGCTTGGCGGAATGTGTAAAGGCTCCGGTATGATCCATCCTAACATGTGTACGATGCTGGGTTTTATCACAACCGATGCGGCGATTTCCAAGTCTTTGTTGCAAAAAGCATTGAGCACAGTGATTGCTGATACCTTTAACATGGTGTCTGTAGATGGTGATACCTCCACCAATGATACCGTACTGCTGCTGGCTAATGGTATGGCAGGTAACACTGAGATTACCGAGGAAGACAGCAGTTATCAGAAGTTTGTAGAGGCCTTAATGGTGGTGAATGTACACCTGGCCAAAGCCATAGCAGCAGACGGCGAGGGGGCAACTGCACTTTTTGAGGTAAAAGTAGTAGGGGCGGAAAGTAAAGAGCAGGCGATAATCTTGAGCAAATCCATTGTGACTTCCAGTCTTGCGAAAGCAGCAATATTTGGGCATGATGCTAACTGGGGACGAATCCTGTGTGCAATGGGATACTCCGGTGCACAGTTTGAACCGGAGAAAGTGGATTTGTTCTTCGAAAGCGCAGCAGGAAAACTGCAGATTATTGAAGATGGAGTCGCTCTTGATTACAGTGAGGAAGAAGCAACCAAAATCTTATCGGAAAAAGAGGTAACTGCGATTGCAGATGTAAAGATGGGGAATGCCCAGGCAACGGCATGGGGCTGTGATCTAACCTGTGATTATGTGAAAATCAATGCCGATTACCGTTCATAAGTGAAACTTAGTTAAGGACTAGGAGGAAATATAAAAAATGGTCAATGAAAAATATTTAAAAAAAGTTGAGGTGCTGATTGAAGCACTTCCTTATATACAGCGTTTTAACCGTAAGATCATCGTAGTAAAATACGGCGGCAGTGCAATGGTAGATGAAGAATTAAAGAGAAGTGTTATTGAAGATGTGGTACTGTTGAAACTGGTAGGTTTTAAACCGATCATTGTTCATGGCGGCGGCAAAGAAATCAGTCGCTGGGTGAATAAAGTTGGTATGGAACCCAAATTTATTAATGGTCTTCGTGTAACAGATGAGGATACAATGGAAGTTGCGGAAATGGTGTTGAATAAAGTGAATAAAGAGCTGGTAACACTAGTGCAGTCTCTTGGTGTTAAGGCAGTGGGAATCAGCGGCAAAGATGGTCAGCTGCTAAGTGTAGATAAGAAACTTTCCGATGGTCAGGACATCGGTTTTGTTGGTGAAGTAAGGGAAGTGAGCCCCAAGGTTTTGTATGACCTGTTGGAGAAAGATTTCCTGCCGGTGGTATGCCCGGTAGGGATGGATGAAGAGTTTAATACTTATAATATCAATGCTGACGATGCGGCCTGCGCCATTGCAAAATCGATGAAGGCTGAGAAACTGGCGTTTTTAACAGATATTGAGGGCGTCTATCGAGATTATTCGGATAAGGACAGTTTGATATCTGAACTGCCGGTGGATGAGGCGGAGAAGCTGATTGCCGATGGTAATGTAGGCGGAGGAATGATTCCGAAGCTGGATAACTGTATTCAGGCTATTGACAATGGTGTCTCCAGAGTGCACATTCTGGATGGCCGGATTCCTCATTGTCTGTTGCTGGAAATCTTTACGAATAAGGGTATCGGAACAGCCATATTGGGAAAAGATGAAGAAAAATATTATAATGGCAGCATGTAAACTTGTTAGCTGACAGAATGGAGATTATAAATGATAAAAGTAAATCAATATATGCAAGAAACAGATCAGTATGTCCTGCATACATATAACCGGTTTCCTATTGTGCTGGAAAAGGGAGAGGGGGTTCATCTCTATGATACACATGGAAAAGAATACCTGGATTTTGCAGCAGGAATTGCAGTATTTGCGTTGGGATATCATTATCCGAAGTATGATCAGGCATTAAAAGAACAGATTGATAAAGTTATTCACACTTCCAATCTGTACTACAATATTCCAATGGCAGAAGCAGCAAAAAAGCTGGTTATGGCTTCCGAAATGGATAAAGTGTTTTTTACCAACAGCGGAACAGAGGCGGTGGAAGGTGCTATTAAAGCGGCAAGAAAATATGCGTATATGAAAGATGGTTCTACCGACCATGAGATTATTGCCATGAACCATTCTTTTCATGGAAGAAGTTTGGGAGCCCTTTCGGTAACTGGAAATACCCATTATCAGGAGCCGTTTAAGCCATTGATCGGCGGGGTGAAGTTTGCTGATTTTAATGATCTGGAAAGCGTAAAGGCTCAGATTACAGATAAAACTTGTGCTGTCATAATGGAAACAGTTCAGGGGGAAGGTGGTATCTATCCGGCAGAACCGGCATTTTTAAAAGGCGTGAAAGAAATCTGTGAAGAAAAGGATATCCTGTTGATTCTGGATGAAATCCAATGTGGGATGGGCAGAACCGGAACGATGTTTGCATGTCAGGATTATGGCGTTTGCCCGGATGTTATGACGGTTGCCAAGGCTTTAGGATGCGGTGTTCCGGTAGGGGCATTTGTGTTGAATGAAAAGGTTGCAAAAGCATCACTGGTTCCTGGTGATCATGGAACGACTTATGGGGGGAATCCATTGGCATGTGCGGCAGTAAGCCGGGTTTTTGATATATTTGAGGAAGATAATATCATCGGCCATGTGCAGGAGGTTGCTCCATATCTGGAGAAAAGCTTAGATGCGCTGGTGGAAAAGTATGACTGTGTCAGTGCACGGCGTGGCAAGGGTTTGATTCAGGGGTTGGTTATTACAGGTGTTCCGGTGGGGCAGATTGTAAATCAGGCGCGGGAAAATGGCCTGCTGGTGATTTCCGCAGGCAGCGATGTACTGCGTTTGGTGCCGCCGCTGATTATTTCGGAAAAAGATGTGGATGAGATGATTGAAAAACTGGAAAAGAGTCTCGGGTGATCAGGAGTAAAATGTAGTAATACCGTTAAAGCAGAGCTAGGAGCTTTGGACAAAAGTCCCGCTATCAGGTGAAGATGAAAAACAGGTGTATAAGGATTAAAAAAATTTGAGGACAATTTGTAGAAAGTAAAGTTGAGGTGTCGCAAAATCATCAAAAATAGATGATTGAGCGGCACCTTCCTTTATATATTGAAAACCGGCGAAAACTAAAGAATTTCTAGTTTTACCTTGGTTTTTCCACGTGGCAGGAGATTATAAAAGCAGATTATTGCATTATTTTAGAAGAATGTAATAATTTAAGTGGTAAAAGGGCAAGAATATGAACGAATTAAAATTCTACAGCTTTGTCTATTCAACGCACAAATGTGCCATATATCTTTTGGTTTGATAATTTAAAATCAATATTTAAGTCAAGAAGAGATTTATAAAAAAACATAGAAAATTGTAATAATATACAGAAAATACGCAGGATAAATAGTAAATGTGTATATAAAGAGAGGAAATAGGGAACCGGATATCCGAATAGTAGAAAAACAGACAAAATTATTGTGCATATTGCTGATTTGTGCTGCGTGAATAGATTTACAATAAAAAAGTACGAATTTACATATCCGCGGGAACAAAAAAGATATATTTTTAAACTATAAAATATTTCACGGAAGCGCCGGCAGAAGAAGTGGATATTTAAAGTATAGCAGAAACGATGAAAACACAAAAATGCAGTGTTGGAAAGGAAACCATTGATGGCGCGGGGCATGGAGCAGATGAATTTTATCAGGAAGAAGTTCTTAAGCTTGTGGAAAATTTTTTGGCAAGGATATTGTGACCAGTCAGGAGTGAATAATGGCAATAGCAGGAATTGATGTGGGGACAACCGGATGCAAGTGTACTGTCTATGAGAAAGACGGAACCTTTGTCAGGGAATCCTATCAGGAGTATGACATTGAAAAAAACAGTGGTGGTCATGAACTGGATGCATGGAAGGTGTGGCTGGCGGTCAAGGATGTATTAAAGCAGGCGGCACAGAATACGAAAAACTTAGATGCGATTGGTGTGACATCTTTTGGAGAGACCAGCATTTTTGTGGGAAAAGAGGGAAAGCCTTTGATGAATTCCCTGTTATATACAGATCCAAGAGGTGAAGAGCAATGTAAGGCTCTTACAGAGCATTTTGGAAGGGATGAAATCAGTGAACGAACCGGTGCCAATCCTCAGTCTATGTATAGCATTTCAAAGTTGATGTGGGTGGTTTGGAATTGCAGGGATGTTTATGAGAAGGCAGAACATATCTGTCAATTTGGGGATTATATTGTCTATATGCTCAGTGGAACAGCTCAGATTGACTATTCTCTGGCCTGCCGCTCCATGGCATTTCAAGTAGAGAAGAGGGAGTGGGATCGTGAGATTCTGGCTTATGCAGGAATTGATGCCGAGAAGATGTCAAAACCTGTTCCTACCGGAAGCAGTGCAGGAAGAATCCGTAAGGAACTGGCAGAAGAATTGGGAATAGATCCAAAAGCAGTTATTGTATCCGGCTGCCACGATCAAGTGGCGGCGGCCATTGGGACGGGATGTTTAAAGCAGGGAATGGCAGTGGATGGAACAGGAACTGTAGAATGCATTACACCGGTCTTTGGAGAGCTTTCCAATACTGGAGAATTGTATCGATATAACTATGTTAGAGTTCCCTATGTTTGCCCGGGAAGTTATGTAACCTATGCGTTCTCTTTTAATGGAGGCTCGCTGCTGAAATGGTATCGGGATCAGATAGCCGGATATGAGGCAAAATTGTATCGGGAGCAAGGGTTGAATGTTTATGATTCCTTTAATAAACAGATAAATTCCCAAAAACCCTCCGGACTTTTGATCCTGCCTTATTTTTCCGGATCTGCAACACCTTATATGGATGCGGATGCGGTGGGAGCTATCGTAGGACTGCGGGATACCACTACCTCCATAGATATATATCAGGGATTAATGGAAGGTGTAACCTATGAGATGCTGTTCAATCTGGAACTTTTAGAAAAAGCAGGGATTCAGGTTACGGAGCTTCGGGCAACCGGCGGAGGAGCCAAGGCAGAGGTGTGGCTGCAGATGAAGGCGGATATTCTAAATAAACGGATCATTACACTGGGAGAAGCACAATCCGGTACCCTTGGATGTATTATGCTGGCCGGGACAGCATGCGGCTTATATTCCGGTTTGGAGGAGGCAGCAGAGATTTTCGTAAAACCGGGAAAAGAATATGTACCTGATCAGAAACGTTATCAGGAGTATCAGAAATATTATCAAAAATATAAAAAAATGTATGCGGCCGTATCTACAGTTGTACATGCTTGAAAGGAAGAGAAAACATGAGAAAACAAACATTTGCACTTTGTTTTTGCAATAGAGGTTTTATGCCGGGAGAATTGATTTACGGAGCAAGAGAGGATATGATCCAGGCCGTGACAAAGGCGGGTTATGACTATCTTGCTATGGATGCAAAGTTGACTCGGTATGGTGGAGTAGAGACCAGAGATGAGGGGCTTCTATATGCCAAGTGGTTGAAGGAGCATGAGGGAGACTACGATGGGGTGATTTTCTCGATGCCCATATTTTCAGATGAGAATGGCGCAATTACGGCGCTGCAGGATGCCGGTGTGCCGATTCTGATGCAGGCATATCCGGATGAGATTGGAAAAATGGATTTTGCACACAGACGGGATGCGTTCTGCGGAAAATTTAGTGTGACGGATGTATTTGAGCAGTATCAGGTTCCTTATACGGTCCTTGCCCCTCATGTGGTTCACCCTCTTTCACCGCAGTTTGCACAGAACCTGGAGGATTTTGCGGCTATATGCAGAGTGGTAAATGGCATGAAGCGCTTTAATGTTGGATGCATTGGAGCCAGAACTACAGCCTTCAAGACTGTCCGTTATGATGAGATTACGGCTCAGCGTTATGGAATTAATCTGGAATCCTTTGATTTATCCGAATTGATTTTCAGTGTGGAACATATAGAGGATGGGGATCCGAAGGTTGCGGTAAAGCTTGAACGGTTGGAGGCATATACGGACTTCAGCAAGGTTCCGGAGAAAAATAAGCTTACTCTTGCAAAGATCAGTCTGGTGCTGGATCAGTACATCGAGGATTACCATCTGGATGCCATTACCTTACGCTGCTGGAATGAGATGGAGACTATCCTGCGTGTATGCCCCTGTGTACTTTTGAGTGAGTTGAACGATAGGGGAATTGTGGCTTCCTGTGAGATGGATCTGTGCTCTGCCATTGCCATGCGTGCCATGAATCTGGCGTCGGAGGAGCCTGCTGCCTGTCTGGATTGGAATAATAATTATGGTGCGGATCCGGACAAAGTGATTCTGTTCCATTGCGGGCCGGTAGCTCAGACCTTAATGACAGGGAAGGGAACAGTCACAGAACATAAGATGTTCGCAAAGGATGATCCGGGAAGCGGCTGGGGAACCAATGAGGGAAGAATCAAAGCCTTCCCCATGACCTTTGCAAATTGTAAGATGGAGAATGGGAAGATTGTTATATATGCCAGCCAGGCCAGATTCACGGAAGATCCAATCGAGGACACATTCTTTGGCTGCGGAGGTGTGGCTGAGATCCCGGATTTGCAGAAAAAGCTTCTTAAGCTGGCCAGAAATGGCTTTAAACATCATACGGCTGTGGGTGTGGGGCATTTGAAGATGGTTCTGGAGGAAGCATTTAAGTATTATCTTCATTATGATATAGTGGATATTGACTGAGGAAGGGAAAGGATGCTGTGATAATGGATAATCGAAAATACATAGGCCATGATTCCCAGGTTTTGGGAGTCGAGGAGCATCGCCTGGTTGGAGGAAAGGGAGACGGCATGCGCCTGTTCCAAATCCGGAATGGAAGAGGGCTGGAATTTACGGTTTCGGCAGATCGCTGTGCAGATATTTCTCGTTTAACCTTTCAAGGCTGTAATATGGGATATTTCTCACCTTGTGGTTATGTCGGTCCGCAATATTATGATGACCGGGGAGACGGATTTTTAAAATCTTTTACGGCAGGCTTTTTAACAACTTGTGGATTGACGGCGGTTGGAACGCCCTGTGTGGATGAAGGGGAAGAACTTCCCCTTCATGGAACCATAGCAAATTGCCCGGCGGAACATATTTCCACAGAGGTGACGGACGATGAGATTATTTTGAAAGCAAGAATGGTTCAGGCACAGATATTTGGGAGAAAACTGATCTTAAACAGAAGAATTTCCTGTTCTCTTAAGACAAATGAGATACGGATTCAAGATCAGGTCGAAAATCAGGGTTCGGAAAAGACACCACTGATGCTTCTTTACCATATGAATATGGGATATCCTCTATTGGATGAAAATGCAGAGCTCTATATTCCCTCTAAAAAAGTAACTCCCAGAAATGCTCATGCGGCAGAAGGGATCAATACATGGGATAAGATGGTAAAGCCAACGGCTCATTTTGAAGAACAATGTTATTTCCATTCCTTTGAGAAGGATGGGCTGGCAGCTATTTTTAATCCGTCCATAGACAAAGGATTAGCCATTCATTTTGATGCTCAGTCTTTGAATTATTTTGTTGAGTGGAAAATGATGGGGGAAAGGGATTATGTACTGGGTCTTGAACCGGGGAATTGCCATCCGGATGGGCGAGACAAACTAAGGACAGAAGGATGCCTTACGTGGCTTGAACCGGATCAGAGGTTTGTTTATAATGTGCTTATTCAGTTGTTCGAAGGAGAAAATGACTGGAAGAAATTAAAATATTCATTCGAGGAGAGATAATATGCTGCACTATGATACTGCAAGACTGCATAAAATTCTGAAGGATTTTTATACCCTGACAAAAATTAAGATTGTATTGATAGACAATGAATTTAACGAACAGCTCGCATATCCCAGTGAGCGCTTTGAATTCTGTGATAGAATCCGTAAAAATCTGACAAATAATGCAAAGTGCGTGAACTGCGACAAGAATGCATGTATCCGTTGTGCGGCGAAAAAGGAAGTGATTCTTTATCGCTGTTATACCGGGCTGATGGAAGCGATTGTGCCCATTTATGATCAGAAAGGGGTAATAGGTTATATTATGTTTGGGCAGATTTTGGCTAGTGAAGACAGCGATGAAATTAAAAAAAAGTTGTATAAAAACTATACCGAGCAGAGTTATCCGGGAATACAGGAGGCAATTGAACGGATTCCCATATACTCTATGGAGGAGCTGAATGCCGCGGCAACGCTGCTTCAGGCCCTGACTGCTCTTGTGATTTCCAATCGCTGGGTAGCACCGGATAAAACGGAGTTTATTCGCCGCTTGGATCAGTATATTGAGAATAACATCAATCGTTCGATTACGGTGGATGAGATTTGCGAAGAGTTGGGCGTTGGAAGGACTTATTTGTATAAGATGGCAAAAAAATATATCGGAGAGTCAAAAATCGCCGAGTATATTCGCAATCGGAGGATTGAACTTTCCCAAAAGCTTTTAGTGGATACGGATGATTCCATAGCAGAAATTGCAAGTGCGGTTGGATTTACAGATTATGTCCATTTTGCTCGGATTTTCAAGCAAAGCTGCGGCATTTCGGCTAAAAACTATCGAAAAATAAATAAGTAAGTATTGCAAGGAGAGATATGTATGCCAATTATTTCAGAAAGAGAAAAGGTTTTAAATATATATCAGAAAGCAGCCAAAAAGGGCTGGGTTATTCCCTGCTTCTGCACGGAGAATCTGACCACCACAGAAGCAATTATTTCTGCGGCCGGTGAGTTTGCGAAAGACAACCAGCTGGAGCAAGTACCGGTAACGTTAGCGATTACAGTCCGGTACGGGCACCGATCCCAGTCTGAAAATTATACACACAGCAGAAATTGGGAGACCGGATTAAAGCTTTTTCAGGCAGATGCAAAAGTTCTGATGCGAGAAGGCGGCGACTATGAGAACGTAGATTTACTGCTTCACCTGGATCATGTACAGCATGATCTGGATGCGGAGCTTTGCAAGAGTGATTTAAGTGCATTTTCCACCATTATGTATGATGCTTCGACTCTGCCTCTGGAGGAGAATATTGCAAAGACAAGGGCCTTTGTGGAGCAAAAAGGACAGGAGATTATGATCGAAGGAGCCTGTGATGAGATTGTGGATGCAGGCGGCGAGGCGCACAATGATATTACCGCAGCAGATAAGTGTGCGGATTATATGAAACGCACTAGTGTGGATATGGTGGTGGCGAATTTGGGGACGGAACACCGAGCTTCCGGAAAAGATTTGAAGTACCATGGAGAAGCAGCACGAGCCATTAAGGAGTTGATCGGTCCCAAGATTGTACTGCATGGAACCTCTTCCGTATCCAATGAGCAGGTGCGTAAGCTATTTGAGGACGGTGTCTGCAAGGTGAACATTTGGACAGCCCTGGAACGGGATGCATCACCAAAGCTTTTAGAATTTCTTGTCCGCAATGCTTCTAAGGCAGCAGGACCTGAGATGGTAGAAAGGCTTGTGAAGGAAGGATATCTGACCGAGAAGTGTGCAACCGGGGAAAAGGAAACACTGACAGTATTCACTACTGCTGCCAGGCAGGATGTGGTTTTTCAGATGATGAAAGAGATGGTTAGAGAGTATCTGGATATGTGGTATTTTTTATAAGAACAGGGGATTGGTATGAAAACAAAAGCAGTTAGAATACATGGAAAAATGGATTTGCGTTTGGAAGAAATAGAGTTACCGGAGATTGATGATGATGGAGTACGGGTGAAAATCATATCAGATTCTTTGTGTATGAGTACATATAAGGCGGCGGTAGAGGGTGAAGAACATAAACGTATTCCAAACAATGTGGCAGAAATGCCAACGATTGTTGGACATGAGTTTTGCGGAAAAATTGTGAAAGTAGGGGCCAACTGGAAAAATAAATTCAAAGAAGGAGATGGGTTTTCCATACAGCCGGCACACTTTTACATGGGTTCACAAATGGCTCCGGGATACTCCTACCCTTACTGCGGAGGGGATTCTCAGTATGCTAATATTCCCATTGAAACATTGAAAATGGATTGCCTTCTGCCTTACAAATCTGATACCTATTTCTACGGCTCCTTGTCAGAGCCTATGAGTTGTATTATTGGAACTTTCCATGCCATGTACCACACAAAGGCAGGCAGCTACGAACATCAGATGGGAATTATCGAAGGAGGTAAGATGGCTCTGCTTGCTTCGGTCGGTCCGATGGGACTTGGGGCAATTGACTATGCACTGCATTGTGATCGCAGACCGTCACTTTTGGTTGTGACGGATATTGATAATGCAAGACTTGCCCGGGCAGAAAGCATTTATACGATAGAGCATGCAAAAGAGTTAGGGATTGAATTACATTATGTAAACACTTCAAAAATGGAGAAACCGGAAGAAAATCTGCGTGCCTTAACAGGAGGAACAGGCTTTGATGATGTGATTTGTTTTGCACCGGTAAAACCGGTTGTAGAGCTGGCAGATGAGATTCTTGGGTTTGATGGCTGCTTGAATTTCTTTGCGGGACCTACAAATAGTAAATTCAAGGCAGAAATGAACTTTTATAATGTCCATTATTCCTATACCCATATTGTTGGAACCAGCGGCGGAAGTACCTCGGATATGAGGGAAGCAATCCAATTGATGAACAGTGGCCGTATCAATCCGGCAGCAATGATCACACATATCGGCGGTCTGAATGCAGTTGTTGACACGACACTGAATCTTCCTGAAATTCCCGGTGGAAAGAAACTGATCTACAATCAGATTTTCATGCCATTGACGGCAATTTGTGATTTTGAAGAGCTTGGAAAGACGGAGCCTTTGTTTGCTGAATTGGCAGAGCTGGTAAAGGTACATAATAGCTTATGGAATGGCGAAGCAGAGAAATATCTATTGGAAAACGCACAGTTTATTTGTTAGATAGAAAGAAGGAAGAGATATGAAAGCGGTTATGTACGGCGGAGGGAATATTGGTCGTGGTTTTATTGGGATGCTATTTTCAAATTCCGGCTATAAGGTAACCTTTGTGGATGTGGCAGAGGCAGTAGTACAAGAACTGCAGGAAAAAGGAGAATATCCTTTACGGTATGTTACAAATCAGGGATATCAGGATTTGTTGGTGAAGCCGGTCACAGCAGTAAACGGAAATGATACGGACAGTGCAGCAGAGGCGATCGCAGAGTGCGATATCATGGCGATTGCTGTAGGTGTCCGTATCTTGAAACATATCATCCCTAATCTGGTGGCGGGGATCCGCAGGCGATGGGCAAAAAAGAAAGGACCTTTAAATATTATTATTTGTGAAAATCTGATGGATGCAAATAAAGTACTTGAGGCAATGCTGAAAGAACAATTTACAAAAGAGGAAGGTCAGATTTTTGATGAACAGGTAGGACTGGTAGAGGCATCTATAGGGCGTATGGTTCCGGTTCAGACAGAAGAAATGAAAGATGGAGAGCCGCTGCGTGTTTGTGTGGAACAATATGGTTTTTTGCCGGTGGATCAGTCTGCATTTAAAGGAGAGGTTCCTGAAATCAAAAATATGATTCCTTTTGAGCCTTTTGATTTTTTTATCAAACGGAAGCTGTATATTCATAATATGGGGCATGCTGCTTGTGCGTATCTGGGAGATATTCTGGGATTGGATTATATTTACCAGGCAATTGATCAGGATGAGATCTATATTATTGTTCGGAATGCTATGGAAGAAAGTGCTGCGGCATTATCAGCAAAGTATCATGTGCCGTTAGAAGATATTATGAAACATATTTCAGATTTACTATACCGATTTACAAATGCTGCATTAAAAGATACCTGTAAACGTGTGGGAGGGGATCCGGGGCGAAAGTTATCGCCGCAGGATCGGTTGATTGGGTCGGCAGGTCTGGCACTTTGTCAAGATATAGTGCCTGTATATATTGCGATAGGTGCGGCAGCAGCGGTACGGCGGTATATTGAAGAGACAGAAGGGGCGGAACAGAATATAGAGTATGCACAAAATGTTCTGATTGAGGTTTCCGGATTAGAGAAAGGTGAGAAATTAATGGAGCTGATATTAAGTATGTATCAGATGATCCTGGATGGAAAAAGCCTGGGAGAGCTTCGCAGAGCTGCGGATGTGATAAAGGCGGCAAGCCTTGATAATGTAGTTTGATGTAAATGGGGTGTTGTTATGGTAATGTGTTGGCAGCCAGGACGCCACTGTGTACGAGGAGAGGCACTGTGCCGTTTGCAAAACCAGAGCATTTCGCTGAAAGATACTAGCCCAGAGGGGGACCAAATTTACGGGACTATCCACATTCGATCCGTTTTCTGAAGAAAACGCATCTCAGGTGGATACAAAAGCTCGCTTCGGAAGCGAGCTTTTGCCCGCAAATTTGGTCCCCCTCTGGGCAAGTATCTTTAGCAGCTCATGCTATGGTTTTGCAAACGGCACAGTGCCTATCCTCGTACACAGCGGCTGGGTTTTGGTAGTATAAAGTTTTGTGTGGATACTTCATTTGACATAAGGTGAATACCAGCCAAGGTGGAAGAGAGGATACCCTAGAGTATAAGGCAACCCTGTTCTGGCAGGCTCCTCTTTTTTGTAAATTGCATGACTGAACTGTAACCTTTTTTTGAGGTGGAGTATTATTTGGGGTTGACAAGGAAAGTTGTCAATGGTAAGATGATTATGACAATAAAAATTGTCATTTTGACAATGAAACAAGTCAAATATAAGAATGGGAGTAAGCGGTATGGCATTGATAAATCGATTGAAAGAATACCGTGCAAGGATTGGGATCAATCAAGGTGATCTGGGGAAGAAGGCGGGGGTATCCAGGCAGACGATCAGTTTGATCGAGCGGGGGGATTATTCTCCGTCTGTGACGCTTGCTTTGAAACTTGCGAAGATTTTTGAGGTACAGGTGGAAGATATTTTTGAGTATCGGGAGGGGGAGAATCGTGAATAAGTCAAGAGCAATTTCGTATATAAGACTAGCGGTGGTATCGTTAATGGCCGGACTTCTGGCGGGTACGCTTGGTAATGTAGTCTTCTCCGGCAGGCAGTCAATTGGAAACGCATCAGATATGATGGAACATTTTATGGAAACACATGGATGGCTGTTAATGCTTATTGGGTGTATGGTATATGTAGTAATTGAACTTGTTTTTTATTATCGGATTAAAAAGTTCATAAAGAAAATGGAAATGGTTTCTGACGAGGAGGCAGATGGTCTGGATAGTCAGGTTGATTGTCTGCAAAATGATGCCAGATTGATCAATGGAGTTTTTCAGGCGATATTTTTTTCCTTTTTTGCACTGGTGATGCCGGGGAATCCGGTTTCGATGACCTGGCAGTTAAGGGCTGCGTTGATTTGTGCGGTGTTTTGTGGGATATTTTCTTCTGGCTATGAAATATGGGTTGTAAGAAATACACAGAAGAGAGATCCAAGTAAAAGAGGAAATCCAACTGACTTCAATTTTAATAGGGTGTGGTTAGAAAGCTGTGATGAAGGTGAAAGGCTATTGATATATAAAGCCGGCTACAAGACATTTTCAACTATGCAGTGGGTGTTTGTTGTTCTATGGGGGTTAACGTTTATTGTCAAGGTTTATCTGAGTGCAGGGAATGGGCCGATTATCATAGTAGGGGCAGTGTGGGTTATTCAATCTTGTGTCTATTGGTATCAGCTGGGAAAGCTGCGCAGATCAAAATTAGAGTAAAAGGGGAAAATATGAGGCTTGAGGTAAAAGATTTAAGAAAAAGTTTTGGTGAGCGGGAAGTACTGCATGGTATCTCCAAAGCCCTGAAGAATCTGAAACAGCAGGAAAATGCTGTGAAAAACTGAATAAACCCTGCATTTTGCGGACATTCTACAAGTATATCAAGGTGCTGGTAAATCATTACTTGATCATTTGGACAATGATGTACCGGCAGAAATAAAGAGTCAGCAAAATGGAGGAGATGTGTTATGTCAGGTTTTTTGATTGCTTTGATTTCCGGTGCTCTGATGAGTATCCAAGGAGTGTTTAATACAGACGTTACGAAGCAAACCAGCCTGTGGGTAGCCACGGGCTGGGTTCAGTTATCAGCATTTGTGGTCTGTGTGCTGGCCTGGAGTTTTACGGGCAAGGAAAGCATTAGTGCACTGTGGCAGGTGGATAATAAATATGCGCTTTTAGGTGGGGTGATCGGAGCATTTATCACGGTTACCGTAGTTCAGAGTATGGCTAGTCTGGGCCCGGCCAGAGCGGCGATGCTGATTGTTATTTCCCAACTGGCAGTTGCATATATCATTGAATTATTCGGAATGTTCGGAATGGAGAAGCAGCCTTTTGAGTGGAGAAAAGCGATTGGGATGCTGATTGCTATTGCCGGGGTTGTGATTTTTAAATGGGAATAGGAGTGTAGAATATTTTTAAATTTCACCTTGTATCACCTATAGAATTGATATACAATAGAAATAGTTATGCATGAGCTCACAAACAGGAACTTTACTGAAAAAATCAGTAAAGGAGAATGGTTTGATGAAGATTAGATTATTGATCAGAATATGTAGAAATGCAGTATATATTTTATTACTTGCATGGTTGGTGAGTGGGTGTGCTCCCAAAGCTTCTGTGATCAGTATGGATGGGGAAGCAAAGTCGGAAGTACATGAGGAAAATCTGTATACCGAAACAAAAGAGTCCGAAGAGGAAGAGGTGTCGGCAGAAAAAGAGACGCCAAAAGCTGAGACAGCAGCCGTGTATGTTTATGTATGCGGCGCAGTTAATAATCCGGGTGTTTATGAGCTGCCTGGTGACAGCCGTGTGTTTCAGGCGATCGAGCTGGCAGGAGGTTTTACAGAAGATGCTTACCAGTTGAGTGTTAATCTTGCAGATAAGATCCAGGACGGACAGCAGCTGCGGATTCTAACCCAGGAAGAAGCAGATGGGCAGGAAGCCGCAAGTTTTTACCCGGAGCAGTATTCTGCAGAGGAAGATGTTACAGGGACAAAGATTAATATTAATCAGGCGGACAGCGGGCAGTTGTGTGAGTTAAACGGAATCGGAGAATCCAAAGCCTTGGCGATCATTCATTATCGTGAAGAAAATGGTCCGTTTGCAAATATTGAGGAGCTGAAAAGCGTAAGTGGAATCGGAGATAAAACTTACGAAAAGATAAAAGATGATATTACAGTGGATTGAGGTGCAATTACATGAGCAAAAGAGTACTGGTAGTTGATGATGAAAAATTGATAGTTAAAGGAATCCGTTTCAGCCTGGAGCAGGATGGGATGGAAGTTGACTGTGCATATGACGGCGAGGAAGCCCTGGAAAAGGTACAGGCAGGAGAATATGATATTATTCTGCTGGATCTGATGTTACCTAAGATTGACGGACTGGAAGTGTGCCAGCAGATTCGCGGATTTTCTCAGGTGCCGATTATTATGCTGACGGCAAAAGGAGAAGATATGGATAAGATTCTGGGACTGGAATATGGTGCTGATGACTATATCACAAAGCCATTTAACATTCTAGAAGTTAAGGCCAGGATCAAAGCCATCTTAAGAAGGTCAATAAAACCAGTACAACAGGAAGAACAGGTCAAGGTCGTTGTGATTAACGACCTGAGACTGGACTGCGAAAGCAGAAGGGTCTTTATCCAGGATAAAGAGATTAATCTGACCGCAAAAGAATTTGATGTACTTGAGCTTCTGGTATTTAATCCAAACAAAGTATACAGCAGGGAAGTACTGCTGAAAATTGTCTGGGGCTACGAATACCCGGGAGATGTGAGAACAGTGGATGTACATATTCGAAGACTTCGGGAGAAGATTGAGGATAATCCAAGTGACCCGAAATATGTGCATACCAAGTGGGGAGTTGGTTATTATTTTCAGAGTTAATAAAGGACGGTTTAAATTCTTGAAAAGCTTGCGGTTCCGCATCATGATCATCCTGGTGCTGATTGGTATTGTGCCCAGTATCATCATTGAGAATGGGATCGTGAGCAGCTATGAAGACCGCGCTGTTTCTCTACGTAGTATTAATGTAAAGAATCAGTGCGATATTTTATGTAATCAGTTAATCAGTGAATATTATTTGAATGATCAGGACTCCGCGGCGATCAATAGTGAGCTGGCGATGCTTTCCAGCGTCTATAGCGGGAGGATTCTAATCGTCAATTCAGAATTTGAAGTGGTTAAAGATACATATGATCTGGATGTGGGGAAAACCATTATTTCAGAAGAAGTGATACGCTGCTTTAAAGGTCAGGAGACCAGCCGGTATGATAAAAAGAATAGTTTTATTGAAATTGTTGTGCCGATTCGTAATGTAGATAAAGATGATAAGGCTGTTCAGGGTGTAATGCTGGTTAGTGTTTCTACCGATGAGATTGTGGCTAGTATTGAAATTTTAAGGCAAAAGGGAACGCTGCTGCTGATTATCATCACCATCCTTGTGGTGGCCTTCGGATTTTTGCTGTCGAAGATTTTAATGCGTCCATTTGCCCGGGTTACGAAAGCCATTGAAGAGATTACCGATGGGTATCAGGATGAAAATATATCTGTACCTGACTATACGGAGACCGTGCTGATCACAGATGCTTTTAACAAGATGCTGGGACGTGTAAAAAGCCTTGACCGCTCCCGCCAGGAGTTCGTATCCAACGTTTCACATGAATTAAAAACACCATTGGCTTCGATGAAGGTACTGGCTGATTCGCTGGTCAATCAGGAAAATGTTCCCGTTGAGCTGTATCAGGAATTTATGCAGGATATTACCGAAGAAATTGATAGAGAAAATAAAATCATCACTGATTTATTATCACTGGTGAAGCTGGATAAAAAGGCAGCGGATCTGAACATTGAGATGGTAAATATCAATGATCTGCTGGAATTGATTCTTAAGAGACTAAAGCCCATTGCTGCGACCAGGCAGATTGAATTGATCCTGGACAGTTTTCGGCCGGTAAATGCAGAAATCGATGAGATGAAATTAACCCTTGCATTATCCAATCTGGTGGAAAATGCGATTAAATATAACCATTCAGGTGGCTGGGTACGGGTTTCGCTGAACGCTGACCACAAGTATTTTTATGTGACAATAGCTGACTCCGGAATAGGTATTCCCGAAGAGTCCATCGACCATATCTTTGAACGTTTTTACCGGGTGGACAAGTCCCATTCCAGTGAAATCGGCGGAACAGGGCTGGGACTTGCGATCACTCGTAATTCGGTGCTGATGCATCATGGAGCCATTAAAGTATACAGCAAAGAAGAGGAAGGAACTACTTTTTCCGTACGTATCCCTCTGATGTATATTAATTAGGAGATGAAATATGAAGCGAACATGGTTTGTTAAATTTGCTTGTTTCCTTCTGCTGATGTTGGTGGGATGCAGTGATCAGGATAAAGAATCGGGGGACAGTGATGCCCGGAAATATCTTTATTATCTCAATGCAGAAGAAAGCAAGCTGATTCAAAAAGAATATGAATTCGAAGCAGCTGATATGGATCGGCAGATTGAAGAATTGATCATGTGTCTCAAGGAACAGCCGAAGGATGCGCAATATCTTAAGCTGCTGCCCGAGGATTTGCCGGTGCCTGAGTGGGCATGGCAGAACAGGGTGCTGTGGCTGGATTTTGACCAGGAATACTATAATATGAACCCACCTAAAGAAGTATTGGTAAGGGCCGGTCTGGTACGGATGTTTACCCAGCTTACCGGGGTAGAGTATGTTGGTATTCTGGTGGATGGGCAGGAACTTGAGAACAGTAAGGAAGAGCCGATAGGAGTTATGAATGCGGACAACTTTGTGGAGAGCTCAGGAAAAGAAGTGAATGCATACGAGTATGTTACCCTGCAATTATACTTTACCGATGAAAAGGGTGCTGAGCTGGTAAAAGAAGAACGAAAAGTATACTATAGTAAAAATGCACCCCGTGAACGGGCGGTAATTGAACAGCTTTTAAAAGGCCCGAGGAGCAACGAACACCATCCAACCGTAGCACCGGAAACGAAAATTCTTGGCGTAACTGCGATGGATGGGATTGGGTACGTGAATCTGGATGAGGCTTTTCTTAACAGTATCTTGCCGGTACAGCCGGAAACGGTAATTGAGTCTATCGTTAGATCGCTGACTGCATCGTGTGATATTACAAAAGTGCAGATTGCTGTTAATGGAGAGACCAAAGTGGAATTCAAAGAAAGCATCAGCCTGGATCAGTTCTTTGATACTAGTACATCATTGCGCAAATCATCCACGAATTATCCGGACTGATTATTAATGAAGGAGTAAACAATTGAATAAACGTCCACTGTGCCTGATGTGTATTTGCTTTATCGCAGTATTGTGGCTAAGTGATATTACCGGGCTCTCTAAGTTGTGGGAGCCCAAGGGATATCAGTTGCTGCAGGATCAGGCAGAATTGAGGACTTCCTGCCAAATCTGGGGTGATGTCCGAAAATATGAAAATAAAGAAAACTCAATTTATATTTATCTAGAGAATACACTTCTATATGTTCAGTCAGAACAGTATTTCCCTAAACAAGTACTAATAAAATATTCCGGTAAGGATTCCTTTTCGGTGGGTGATACACTCAGCGTAACAGGCAGTCTGGAACTAATTCAGGAAGCTTCTAATCCCGGACAGTTTGATGCCAGGGCTTATTATCGTGCACGAAATATTTATTTTTGTGTACGAAGTGAAGCATTGCATGTCGAAAAGAAAAATTCTGGCCTGCGGAATCGTATTTATAAGGTAAGAGAAAGAATTGCCCAGTCCCTGACAACGCTGGTATCAAGTGATGATGGCGTCCTTATGGCAATGTTGCTGGGAGATAAGTCGATGCTGACGCAAGAGATGAAAGTTAAATATCAGATGAGCGGTATTTCCCATATACTGGCCATTTCCGGGCTGCATCTTTCTTTGTTGGGAATGGGTCTTTATAAATTATTGATGAAAGCTGGAGCTGATCACTATAGTGCAGGCGGAATTTCCATTGTGTTTTTATTTTGCTATGGGATATTAACTGGTGAAAGTGTATCGGTGCTGCGCGCTATGATAATGTTCTCGCTGCGGATAGGTGCCCGGTTTGCTGGGCGCACTTATGATTTGCTGTCAGCGGTAGCACTGGCGGCAATGCTGATCTTAGTGGAGTACCCGGGGTACATTTATGACAGTGGCTTTTTGCTGTCCTTTGCAGCAATTTTAAGCCTGGGTGGGGTGCTTCCTGTTTTACAACCGGAAAGAGCGGAGAACCGAAAAGATTTTACCCGAGTTCAAAAGATGGTGAATCATATAAAATCGGGTCTGTTGTCTGGAATGGTGATTTGGATTGTTACCCTTCCGGTTGTCCTGTTTTACTTTTATGAAGTATCCGTGTACGGCATTTTATTAAACTTGTTTGTAATACCAACGATGGCGATTGTTTTGATTTCGGGAGGCCTTGGCGGAATAATAGGAATTATCAGTCCCCTTCTGGGAAAATGCTGTATTCTCCCGGCTTTAGCTGTGCTTAGCAGTTATAATGCTATTGGTGAATGGGTACAGATTATGCCGTGGTCTACAGTAATAATGGGGAAGCCGGAAAAATGGAGGATCGGGTTATATTATCTGATATTAATCAGTTTTTTGCTTTGCTATCAAAGGTTTTTAATAAAAAATAAAGTAAAATGGAAACGAGGCGTCAGTATGGCCTTAACAACCGCAATACTGATTCTTGTCATATGCATCCATCGGCCGAAAGGATTAAGCATAACAGCAGTAGATGTGGGTCAAGGGGATTCACTGGTAATAAGCAGCGAAAACGGTCATCACTATCTGATTGACGGGGGTAGCAGCAGTGTTGATCAGGTGGGAACCTATCGGATACTTCCGTTTTTAAAGAGTCAGGGGATACGCTGTCTTGACACCGTATTTATCAGCCATCCGGATGAGGATCATATCAATGGCATTATCGAGTTATTCGAAAGTGTGGAAAAACATCAGACATCGATAAAAGTGAAACAATGTGTGCTGCCGGCATGGATAGAAGACAGCAGTACTGCAGATGTACTTAAAGAAAGTGCCCAAAAAGCAGGAATTAATGTTGCATACGTGCAGAAAGGGGATGTAATTTATTCCGAGAACATAACATTTCAGGTATTGCATCCGGATAAAAAAAGTTATGATGATAACACAAATGCGGGTTCATTGACTTTGAAACTTAAGTATAAAGATTTCACAGGGGTATTTACCGGCGATTTGTGTGAAGAAGGAGAGGAAGCAGTGAAAGAGATTGTGGGACAATGCCAACTTCTGAAAGTGGCTCATCATGGCTCTAAGTATTCCACAGATGCAGAGTTTTTGCAAAATGTCAAGCCGGTAATCAGTATTATTTCAGCCGGAAAGGACAACCGCTATGGACATCCCCATGCCGAATTGCTGGATAGACTGGAGATGGTGAAAAGTAGTATATTCTCAACTGCCGAGGGAGGAGCGGTTACAGTCTGGACGGATGGAAAAGAGCAAATGAAAATCGTACAGTTCGTTACTATTCAGCCTTAGACTGTCCCGCGAGGTGTTTTCTGTGAACGTAACTTCTGGTTACTGTTCACACGGCAACCATTCCGCGAGGTGTTTCCGTGCATTATGCACGGAAATCCCGAGACATACAACGCGCGAAATTATGCAGTATGCATAATTTCTGTGCATCGCGAAGCGTGTTGCTGGTCACGGAGTGAACAGTA
>Ga0153940_1000386_pt1 | contig 23874 bp, 9 predicted proteins | sample TSNJ024MetaG_FD_104736 | JGI IMG/M metagenome (GOLD analysis project Ga0153940, IMG submission 104736) | Attine ant fungus gardens microbial communities from New Jersey, USA - TSNJ024 MetaG | ecosystem: Host-associated > Fungi > Mycelium > Unclassified | place: USA: New Jersey, Brendan T. Byrne...
ATCCGAAGGCTTGCCCGAAGAAGAAGTCCTGCGCTTTTGTGATATACACACTGCCGTACTGGACGGGAGTATAGATACATCCGCTGCAAGAGTTGTTCAGCCGGGGCATCCGGTAGATACCTTCAAGCGGGAGAATCGGGCACTGGAAGAATATATCCAAAAGGCAAAAGCTTTATTTGACAAAGGGAATAAGTTGAAAGATGAAGAAGTGAAAGAATATCTTTTACAACTCAAAGGTGTCTTCAATAACCTGTCCGATGTAGATAAACATTACAAACGAAAGGAATACCTCCTATTCCCATTCCTGGAAAAAGCGGGCATTACCGGACCTCCGAAAGTAATGTGGGGAAAACATGATGAAACCCGTGAATTGCTAAAGGCTGCCCATGAGGCTCTCCTGGCAAAAGATGTTTCCGCCGGAGAAGTCACTACCCTGATCCTGCTGATTCTTTTACCTGCTATCGACGCCCTCGAAGGTATGATAATGAAGGAAGAAGAAATATTGTTGCCAATGTGTCTCGATACGCTTACAGATAAAGACTGGTACCAGATATACAAGGAAACTCCACAATTCGGGTTCAGTCTGTACGATCCGCAAACAGAATGGGCTCCTGAATCAGTAGAAGTGGGGGAACTCACTTATAAAGAGGGAGATGCTATACACCTCTCTTCGGGCAACTTTACTACAAAAGAACTGGAAACAATATTCAAAACATTGCCTGTCGATGTCACTTTTGTGGATAAAGATGATAAAGTGAAATTCTTCTCTCACGGTACAAAAAAAGTCTTTGAACGTAATCGCTCGATAATCGGCCGGGATGTACGCCTTTGTCATCCTCCGGGCAGTGTACATATTGTAGAGCAAATCATCAATGACTTCAAAAGCGGGAAAGAAAATGTAGCAGCATTCTGGATCTCTTCGTTTATGGGACGTTTCGTCTATATTGAATATACAGCACTCCGGGGAAATGACGGCGAATATCTGGGAGTGATGGAGGTTACACAGGATATAACGGATTTAAGGAAACTCGAAGGAGACCAGCGTCTGTTATCTTATGGGACAAAGTAACAATGAAAACGGATATCAACCTTCAGACCAAAGTTGCCAACCTATTGGAATCTTATCCTGAGTTGGAAGATATACTAATGGAATTATCTCCGGTTTTCTCTAAGTTGAAAAATCCTGTATTACGCCGTACCATTGCCAAAGTTACATCATTGCAACAGGCAGCAGGAGTCGCAGGGATTTCCCCGCCTCTGCTAATTCAAAAACTAAGGAAAGCCGCGGGATTATCGTAGATTACAATGGATGCAGATACAGACAATATTGAAGATACAGCCGTACCTGTTTGGTTCGATGAAAGTAAAATAAGCTTCCGGTTCGATGCCCGCCCTGTAATAGAATCAGGCGAGAGTCCCATGCAGGAAATCCTGAAACTGTCGTCGAAGTTAGAAGGCGAGCAGATACTACAGATAATTACACCATTTAAGCCTATACCGATTATAGATATTCTAAAATCGAAAGGCTTTAAAGTCTGGAGCCGAGGGAATGATCATTTTTTCATAAAGGAATAATAGTTATTAAATAAGAATTTGCAAGTAGCTTAAAGGCCCCCTTCCATGATATTTTCCATAGCATATCCAGAACATGCTATGGAAAAACTATAAACCGGATGTAATCACTTCCGAACTTAACCCAAACTAAAAAACCGGAAAAAGAAGAAAATCAAGTCAATCGAAATTGTATTTTTTTCATGGAATTTTATCTATATATAGCTGTCAGCCATTAGTTGACAGCTATTAGTTCTTTAAATTAAAAATCGACCGGGCCAAATATCGGGTAATGAATAGAAAGTCGAAAAATGAATAATATATAGCGAAACCCATTCTTTGTTTTTGTGTTCTTTGCAAGCCTTTTGGCGCAATATTCTTAGATAAAAACAAAATGATACCGATCAGATAAAATGACATTAAAACTGCTATTTTCTCTTTGTGAAAAGAGCAAATGAAACGTAATAAATATTCACTCAATTAAATAGCATTATTGGTGCAAAAACAGGAATGTAACCTGACTGTTTCATAAAGTAAAAAACGTTAAGAGACACTCGGGATATGAATAATTAACGTTATATTCGCATAGCCTTAAATTATCTTATAGACTTACACAAAGACCAAACAATAATAGAGAAATAAACGTTGTTATTAAAAAATAATATCATCTAAAAGTGCCATGGAGATATCTGAACTGTATAAAATTTACAAACAATATCCGGAAGTTTCAACAGATACACGCAACAGCCCAAAAGATTCTATTTTCTTTGCACTGAAAGGCGCCAATTTTAATGGAAATGAATATGCCGAAAAAGCAATAGATTCGGGATGTAGTTATGCCATTGTAGATGAACCCAAATATGCTACACGCCCGAATATTATATTAGTAGAAGATTGTCTCGACACATTGCAAAAACTGGCAAACCACCACCGCAAACAACTAAAGACCCCGGTGATAGGTATAACCGGAACAAATGGTAAAACAACCACCAAGGAACTGATTACCTCTGTCTTATCTCAGGAATACAATGTTCTTGCCACTCAGGGCAACCTGAATAATCATATCGGGGTACCTCTCACCCTGCTCCGCATAAAGAAGGAACATGAAATAGCCATTATAGAAATGGGAGCCAGCCATGTAGGAGAGATAAAAGTGCTTTCGGAAATGGCTATGCCCAATTATGGAGTCATTACCAATATCGGCCATGCTCATATAGAGGGCTTCGGTTCATATGAAAATGTAATTAAAGCCAAAGGAGAATTATACGAGTATATCAGAAGTACAAGGGATGGTAAAATCTTTATCGACTATGACAATTCCCTGCTACGGGAAATGTCGGAAGGTATTACGTCAATATATTACGGGTTGGAAGAGGACTTGTTTATATCCGGAAAAGTGTTATCTATAAGACCATTCCTCGAATTTGAATGGAAATTCGGCAGCAGACGCAATAAGGTTAAGACTAATCTTATCGGAGAGTACAATCTATCCAATGCATTAGCAGCGATCACAATAGGCAAATATCTGGGAGTAAAAGCCTCCTTAATATGTAAAGCGATTGAAGAATATCAACCTACGAACAACCGCTCGCAGTTAAAAGAAACGGATAAGAATATGCTCATCATAGATGCATATAATGCAAATCCGACAAGTATGCATGCAGCCCTTGAAAACTTCGATCACATGGACGTAAATCACAAAGTCCTGATTTTGGGTGACATGAAAGAACTAGGCCCGGACACGGATTTAGAACATCAGAAAGTAGCCGACTATGTATCCCACCACAATTTTGACAGGGTTATATTCGTAGGAGATAATTTTAGTCGTATTACAACCGATTATCCCCGTTTCAAGGATCTGGACAGTTTAAAGTATTATCTGAAAGAGAACCCTATCGAAGACAGCTATATACTGCTTAAAGGCTCACGGGGAGTGCAACTGGAAAGGTGTATCGACGTTCTTTAAATTGCAAATATACGTTTCGAAGGACCACTATAAAAAGACAGGATAATCCATTGAACTATCCTGTTTTTTAATAAATGCTATTGCTTTTATTATTTTGTTGCTTCAATAGATTTCTTGCGGAATTCTTTCAAAGCTTTTTCGATTTCAAGAGATACTTTTCTTGCTCTCTGTCCAGCTGCTTTGTTTCCACTCTCAACCTGCGCAGCTGCATCTTTAGCAAAGTCTGCAAAATCCTTGTGTAATTTTTCTACTAAATTTTTCATTTTACTTTTTTTTAAATTTGTACAAAGATAATTTCTTTAACTAAACAAACAAAAATGCCGGATAGTTTATTTAACCACGCATTAATAGTAAAGTTTTAGCGATTTTTCTTCCTTTATACGAAGACAGGACATTCATTATTTATTCAACTTGCTTATAAACACGTATATAATCTATGATCGTCTTCTGCATAAAAACCGTATCATTTATACCTTCGATTTCTGCCTGATTGGCGATGTTAATAATATTTTATAATGGAACCTGTTTTAAGCTTATTAAAATCATTTCACAGGAATGATTTTTTCTTCTAAAAGGAGTTTTGAAACGAAAAAATCTGAAAGAATAAAATCAAAAACAGGGCTATTCCATACTTCATCTGAGTTTACTCCTCATTTGACGGGGGCGGGGAAAGATGTGCCGCCAGATACTCTTTTGGCGACATTCCATAGAATTCCCTGAATGAGTTAGAAAAATGAGAAAGATTAGAAAACCCTATTGCATAGGCTACTTCCGAAATCGTCAGTTTCTTTCCTGAGAGCAGCGCTGCCGCCTGCCGCAACCGGATACCCTTTATAAAATCGCGGGCCGACTGGTTTGTCAGTTCTTTCAGTTTGCGATGCATATGTACACGGCTCATTCCGACATTCACAGCTAACATCTCCACATTCAGTTCGGGGTTGGAAAGATTTTCATTTATAATCTTCATGATACGTTGCATAAGTATCTCATCCGAAGACTTCAGTTCTATTTTTTGTATTCTATCCTCGGGCTGTTGTTGTCCGCTGAATTTACTCTTCAGCCGCTCCCTGTTTTCAATCAGATTGGCTACTGTACTTTTCAGCAACTCTGTATTGAAAGGTTTGGAAACGTAAGCATCCGCCCCTATATCGAGACCTTCTATTTTATTTTCAGGAGTCGATTTTGCCGTGAGCAGGATGATGGGTATATGATTTATATTTATATTTTGTTTCACTTTACGTGAAAGTGTTATACCATCCATTTCCGGCATCATCACATCACTGATAATCAGATCGGGTTTTTCTGTTAGGATCAGATCAAGAGCTTCTTTTCCATTCTCACTCACTGTAACCCGGTATTCAGACGACAGTTCATCCTTGATATATTCCCGGATTTCATCTTCATCTTCAACCACCAGAATCCTGTATTTTGTCCGGGGTTTTATTCTTTTATCACCACCTTCAAAGTCTATTTTATTCAGCAGTTCATTTGAAACATATGCAGGAGAAATCCTGTCGGGCGCAACTTTATACTCTTCTCCATTTTCCAGTTCCTTGGCTATCAGATGGTCGCTACCCAAAGGCAGCCGTATTATAAAACGGGTACCCGGCATGCCCGGCCTGTTTTCGGCAAAAATGGTTCCATGATGCAGCTCCACTAAGGACTTAGAGAGATGCAAACCTATACCTGTTCCGAAATTAGAATTTGTAAAATCGTTGCTGATCTGATAGAACCGCTCAAAAATCTGCTCTATTTTATCCTTATCGATACCTATACCATTATCCGTTACCGAGATTTCAAAATATTTACTCAACGCTCCCCTTACATTTTCATCCTGACCGGTAGATAAATCGATGGTTATATTTCCATTATCCGGTGTGTACTTAAAAGCATTCGAGATTATATTCAGTAAGACTTTATCAAAGTTATTCAGGTCAATCCATACATTCAGCCTATCGACTTCATGTCTGAAATTGAAATTTATATTTTTTCTTTGGGCCGAATACTCAAACGTCATCATCAGATCGTCGACAAATCCTATAATATCAGTCTCCCTGAAATGCAACTGCATTTGTCCCTTATCCAGCTTACGGATATCCATCAGCTGGTTGATAAGGCGAAGAATCCGCAGGCCATTCCGGTATATCATCACATAGGTCTTTTGCAATTTCTGATCTTTATTCTCCGACAATAACTTTTCCAACGGGTTTATAATTAAGGTCATAGGAGTCCGTATTTCATGCGATATATTAATAAAGAACTGCAACTTAGCTTCATTTATCTGCTCCAGATGCTGCCGCCTCATTTCTTCCTGACGATGACGGATACGCGCATAGATATAATTCGCAATAAACAAAACCAACAAGACACTCAACACCGCATATGCGGCATATGCCCATGGAGACTGATACCACGGAGGTGTAATAATTATTCTTATTGTCTTTACATCCGAATAATTATCATGGTCTTTCGCCCTCAATTTAAAAGTATATGTACCCGGATTCAGGTTTGTATAGGTAACCCGCCCCATGCCGGGATAGGAATTAAGCCAGTCCTGACTGATTTCTTCAATCATATATTGATAAACAATACGCTCGGGATTTGAAAACTCCAGCGCAGAGAATTCTATACTGAATGTATTGTCGTTGTAAGCCAGAGTAAATTGATCCGCATCCATAACGGATGTAGAAACAATCTCGTTACCGCCCGATTTATCCCCCATCTTTACCGCCCGGTTGAATAGAAAGAAGTCTGTAACCAGCACTTTCAGTTCCTTCTTGGCTTCGGTTATGTCCTTAGGATAAAAGCTGGTTACACCATAAATACCTCCAAAATATATTTTGCCGGCAGCATCCTCAAATTTTGCTCCGCGTGTAAACTCATTGCCCTGCAACCCGTCGCCGGTGTAGTAATTGATGAACCGGTTTTCACTGACAATAAATTTACTGATACCAAAATAAGTACTTATCCAGATATTCCGTTCGTTGTCTTCCCGTATGCCGCATATAACATTATTTGGCAATCCGTCTCTGGTCGAATAGCTTTTAACCGATTGCTCTTTCTTATTAAAGATATTCAATCCGTCGGACGTCCCTATCCATATATTACCTGTCTTATCTTCAAAAAGGGTATATGCTACCGTATGCGGTAATATTGTATTTTGATTGAGATAATTCAAAAAGGTGTTCTTTTTCGGGTTATAGCAACTTACTCCTTTATAATGTGCAATCCAAATCAGCCCCTCACTGTCGAACAGGATATCGTTGATCCAATCATTACTCAGTTCATCTATAGAAAAGTCATCATTCTCACTTTTCCGCGATTCATAATGAGTCATTTTCCCACTTGCCAGATTCAACCTGAAAAAGCCGGAACCATAGGTACCTATCAACAGGTTCTTCTCGCTGTCTTCGGCGATACAGTATATCTTTTCATTTAGCAATTCCGGAATATATTCACAGTTTCCCGTCTTCCGGTTGAGTTTTGCCAGTCCTTTAGTATATGAGCCCACCCACATATTATTATTGGAATCCTCAAAAATGCTTAGTATAATATTTGAAATGGATGAAAATAAAGAGGTCTGCATGAAATGAGCTACCCTTTCCCCTCTATTGTTGATACCGTAAATACCTTCATTATCTGTACCTACCCAGGTTATGCCTTCCTTGTCTTTATAGATAGACATCACCGAACTGGAGCCAATCGGATTATTCTTTAACGATTTGAAACCGTAATAATCAAATTTCTTTTCTGTGCCCGGAATAAATATTATCCCTTTCTGAAAAATACCAAGCCAAAGGTTATTATCCCTGTCCTGAAGAATCGAATGAACTTTCCCTTTCGAGAAATCGAATGGGGCAGACGTGATTTTATAATCTTCTACGATGTTTCTTTCTCTGTTGTATAGTTTTAACCCCTGCCCGTCTGTACCTATATATAATATATTTTCTTTAGTCAGCAGCAGGTCTTTAATCAGTAGCTGGATATTATTGTCCGCCCCAATTGCATCAAATGTCTTTGTCTGTTCATTATATTTGTTAAGCCCACCGGTTAATGTTCCTACGTATATATTTCCTTGTTTATCTTCTGTTATGGATGAAATGTTATTACTACTTATATTAGCAGGGGCAGTAAATGCTTTTATCTGATTGGTAACAGGATTGTAGAGATTCAGCCCGTTATTTTCAGAACCTATCCAAAGATTCCCTTTCGAATCTTCAAAAATAGAGTTCAGATAATTACTTACCAGCAGATTGGTCAATTGTAAATTCGCATGGAATTCCCGTTCTCCTTTTTTGATGAAAAATATCCCTTGTCCGGAAGTTGCTACCCATATATCTCCATTACGTGCCTCTATCATGCGCGTGATATGGGGAGAAACCAGGTTCCCGTCTTTGTACATTTTTATTTCCCTGAATGAATTGGTCGCCCAGTCATACTTCATCAGGCCATTGATACACCCGACCCAGAAATTACCTGAACTATCTTCGAATATAGTCCGTACATAATTATTTTTCAGCGAGGTAGAATCGTCGGACGAATGTTTATAAATATTGAATTTCATTCCGTCGAATCTATTCAATCCGTTTTCCGTTGCAATCCAGACAAATCCTTTTCTATCCTGATATACCTGATTGATAAGGCTGTTTGACAGATCTTCGTCAGGGGAATAGAATCTACCTATTTGCGAAAATATATAGGAATTTGCAACAAGGGAAAAAATACATATCAGAACAAATACTTTTATCCTCGTGTTCTTTGTTGTCATGGGTATCCAGATATTAGAAGCAGTATATATGCAAATATAAAAAAATAATAAGGAATATATACTTTTCAAAAGCGAATGTAACGTAGAGAAAAGTATATGTTATACACAAAAAATATATGTTACACACCGAAAACTATATGATACACCCGGTCTGTATTTTAAAAAGAGATATTCATAAGTTTGCATCATACAGAATCTGATCGAATTGAGTAATACAATATCATACCTTAATCTAAATTATTTTACTTATGAAAACTTAGAACTCCCACACTTGAATCAAAAGCAAATAACCTATTAATAATAGTAAATAATGAATCTTAATCATGAGAAATGCAAGAATTTTTAAGTCTTTGAGACTTTTATTTTTATTTTTTCTTATCCCGGCTTTAGCTTTTTCTCAAAACATTTCTGTAAATGGAGTAGTGAAAGATATTGCGGGAGAACCCATTATCGGGGTCAGTGTAGTAGAATCGGGTACTACCAATGGTACTATAACCGATACTGATGGTAAGTTTTCCATTTCAGTATCCCCTCAAGGTAAACTTACTTTTTCGTTTATCGGATTTGTTATGCAGACGATAAACGTTTCTGGCAGGAATCGTATAGATGTAATACTCGAAGAGGACAACAAGATGCTCGAAGAGGTAGTGGTTGTAGGATATGGTACCCAACGCCGTCAGGACGTTACAGGAGCCATAGCTTCGGTGAGCAGCAAAGTACTCGAAGAAGTCCCTGCGGCCAATATGCAGCAGGCTTTACAAGGACGTGTTGCAGGGGTGAATATCTCACAAACCTCTACGCGTCCCGGAGCAAGCATGCAAATGCGGATTCGTGGTTCTCGCTCGTTGTCGGCAGCTAACGATCCGCTTATTGTACTAGACGGTATCCCGTTTGCAGGGTCTTTAGGTGATATCAATCCCGGTGACATTCGGAGTATTGATATTCTGAAAGATGCTTCGGCAACAGCAATCTACGGTTCGCGCGCCGCCAATGGTGTCGTACTTGTAACTACTTTCCGTGGATCGACCGGAGCAGCAAAGGTGACTTATAACGGTTCATATGGTATTAAGAGCGTAGCCCAAGAATATGAAGTATTCAATGCGGAGGAATTTCAACAATTACGTGCTTTGGTAGGAGGTTTCCAGAATACTCCACAAGAGCAGGAAATGATTGCCGCCGGTAAATCCACTAATTGGCAAGACTTGATGTACAAAAGCGGATATGTAACCGACCACAACTTGACTGTATCTGCGGGGAACGAAAAAGGACAATACGGTATGGGACTAGGCTATTATAACGAAACTACCGTTTTGCCCGGACAAGCCTACAAACGTTTTTCCGTGAGATTATCTATGGATCAAGAACTCGGTAAATATTTCAAGATAGGCTTAAGCTCGCAGAATAGCTACAGCATTACCAATGGTGAAAACGCCAGTTTGATGTATCCAACTCTAGTGCTCCCTCCAACGGCCCCTGCTTACAATGCTGATGGAACGCCTTATTCACAACCGTCTTTCCCGAATGACGATTATTACAATCCGTTGTTGGTTAATAAACCCGACACTTGGGCTCAGGTACGCAATCGTTTTACTACATTCAATTCGTTGTATGGCGAAATTAAATTTACAGACTATCTCAAATGGCGTACCAATGTGGGGTTGACCTTTACTCAGGACAATTATGGAAACTTCGCGGCCGCTCAAACAGCTATCCGCTCAGCAGAAACTTCTACAGCGAGTGTTAATTTCAAACCTTCTACTAGTTGGGTTATCGAAAATCTAATGTATTTTGACAAAACTTTTGCCGAAAAACATAAACTCAACGCTGTAGTCATGTTCTCTGCAGAAGAATCGGAAAACAATGTATTCTCTGCCAGCGCAACCGACATAGCGGCTGACTATATGTTGTATTACAATCTGGGAAATTACAATGAAGGAACTGGAAGTATATCTATTCCTGCAGGTAGTCAAAGTTACTATAAACGGTCTTTGGTTTCCTTAATGAGCCGTGTAAACTATGCTTACGACAACCGCTATATGTTGACTGGAACGGTTCGTCGCGACGGATCTTCTGTTTTGGCTGATGGTCATAAGTGGAAAACGTATTTTGCAGCTTCTGCAGGATGGAATATCATCAACGAGCAATTTATGCAAAATCAGAAAGCCTTCTCCAATTTGAAATTGCGTGCAGGATTTGGACAAACCGCTTCCCAAGCGGTAGAACCTTTCAAAACATTGGGATCTTTGGCACAGAACAAATATAATTTTGGCACTACAAATGCTTTTGGATACTATACAAACGATCTGACAAACCCGAACCTGAGTTGGGAACCAACCAGCACATGGAACATCGGTCTGGACTTCGGACTATTACAAGACCGTATTAGCGGTAGCATCGAATGGTACAAACAAAAGTCGCACGACCTGCTGTACAGCAAATCATTGCCTCCAACTTCGGGCGTTCCCGGAGCGGTAATGGTAAACGAAGGAAAAACTCAAAATAGTGGTATGGAATTCTCCCTTTCGGCAAATATAATAGATCCGGCAGAAAAAACTGACTTCAGTTGGACGGTAGACGCCAATTTAGCTTTCAACCGCAACAAAGTGTTGGAGCTAGGAGTGCAAGGTCAATTAGCTGATCCGGGTCGCGGTTACTTTGTAGGAAGTCCTATGAACGTACTCTATAACTATGAAAAAATAGGCATTTGGCAACTGGATGAAGCTGCGGAAGCCGCTAAATATGGATCAAAACCAGGGGATGTAAAAATATTGGATTTCGATGCCGATGGAAAGATAAGCGAAACCGACAAACATGTATACGGAAATATGGATCCAGATTTTGAAGGTGGATTCACCAGCCGTATGGGCTTCAAAAACTTTGACCTAACCGCAGTAGCTTTTTTCCGCGTAGGAGGTACGCTTGTCAGCCAGATTCATCAGGGAGGTAGCTATCTAAATCCGCTGCAAGGACGCCGCAATCAAATAAAAGTAGATTACTGGACACCTTGGAATCCGACCAATGAATATCCTATGCCTACCAATAGCGACCAGCCCGCCTCTATTTACAGTTCAACATTGGGGCTTTACGACGCAGGATTCTTAAAGATACGTTCAATCAGTCTGGGATATAATTTTGAACCGTCAGTAGTTAAAAACTGGGGTATGAGTGCTTTGCGCCTATATGCTACAGTCCAAAATCCGTTTGTATTCTTCTCCGATTATATGAAAAATGGTGGAGTCGATCCGGAAGGTACAAATAAGGGAGACAGCGGATACAGTTCTACTGATACAGGTGGAGTCCAAGACCGTATGATTGTGTGCGGGCTTAACACGCCCCCTACACGCAGCATTATCTTTGGAGTAAATGTAACTTTCTAATCAATAAATGCTTAAAATATAATAAATATGAAACCATTAAAGATATTCAGTCTGGTGCTTGCGTTATCCTTTGGGGTAAGCTCCTGTTCAGACTTTCTCGAAGAACAACCGAGAGCAACTTTTACTACCGACTATTTTACTACCGAAAAGGGTATTGTAGCAGGGCTTACAGCAGCTTATTCGGGACTAAGATTCCAGTATGGTCCGGAGGGTGCTATGACCATTACCTGCGTGGGTACAGACGAAACAACCAGAGGAGGGGATGGTTCAGATGCTATACCTATCAATAACTATTCAAATGAAATAATAGGAGCAGGAGCATTGCAAACGCCTTGGAACCGCAACTATACTTTTATTAATACCTGCAACGGTATAGTAGACTATGCTACCGGAGACAATGCAGCGTTGGTTGCCGAAGCCAAATTCTTACGCGCTCACTACTATTACGGTCTTGTAACTATGTTTGGAGGTGTGCCACTTGATTTGGGTAGCGGTCCGTTGAAATTTTCGACCACGCCGGTTACGACTTCTGTGCGCAATACAGCCCTTGAAGTGTACGAAGCTATTGCGCAGGACACTAAAGATGCCATCGAGGGGTTGCCTAATATAGGAAGCGCGGGTAGGGTGGGAAAAGCTGCCGCTATCCATCAGTTGGCAAAAACTTATCTGGCTATGGCTTGTTACTACGACTACGATTATACAAACGAACTGAAGAAAGACTATAATTCTACAGCATCTTACGAGGGTGTAGATGCCGCCAAGGCAAAGGAATACTATCAATTGGCATTTAGCACCGCCAAACAGTTGCTCGACAACCGTGGCCTGTATGGCGTCGGACTAGAAGACGATTATGCTAAAGTAAACGAGCCGGGCAACGAGCACGGTAAAGAAGCGCTGTTTATTGTAGAACATACCGACGATTATCTGTTCGACGAATCCGGCCCTGCTAATAGTGGCCAGGCACCTAACGACGGATTGAAAGAAAACCGTTCTAACTTTATGGTAACCTCTTATTACGAAGGAGGCGACGGCGATCCTCTATTAATTCGTACCCGTACATATGGACGCGGATGGAGACGCTTTGTTCCTACCAAGTACTTGCTCGAAACTGTTTTTGCGGACAAAGTAAACGACAGCCGTTATTACAAATCGTTCCAAAGCCTTTGGAATTGCAACAATGAAGATAAAGTTGACGAGTTTGGTAAACCGGTTATCTTTATGCCGGGCGTAGCTTCTTATGCAAATGCGGCTCCTGCTATTAAGCAAGCGATAGATAAAATACAGGCTGACGGTTCAAAATCGGCGAAAAAATTGATTCGTTATAGCTCCGACTATACCCGTAACGTGTTTCCTACCCTGTTAAAATATCTTGATCCTAACTCTGGTGGCGACAGAGATGACTCTTCGCATCGTCCATTCATCGTGTTCAAATTGTCCGAAACACTGCTGGTTGCAGCCGAAGCAGCTTTCAAATCAGGCGATGGCGCAACTGCCGCTACTTATCTTAACGAATTGAGAGTAAGGGCTGCCAAAGGTAATGTATTGAATACCTATGTAGCCGGATCAGTAGATGAAACGGCCGCCGTAAACAATATGAAAATATCGGCGAGCGATGTTACGCTAGATTTTATTCTTGACGAACGTTCACGCGAATTGTGCTGCGAACAACTTCGCTGGTTTGACCTGGTCCGTACTAATAAGTTGATACCTCGTTTACAGGCAGGATATAACAATTTCGGGGATGGCAACGATATTAACTATTCCGCTCTGGCAGCCGGCAATGTAAAACGCTATCATTATCTGCGCCCGATCCCGGCAGGGCAAATGAATTACATGTCGGGTGATAATATCGATACATATCAAAATCCGGGTTATTAATATTTACTTAGTTGATAAAACAAACCATAAAATGTAAATAATAATGAAAAAAGTTATAAAATATGCATTTGCCATACTGTTTGGTATGTCTACCTTGATGTCATGTGAAGATGACAACGTAACGGCTCCGGGTCCTTACGCTGTCGCTGATGCTCCGTCATTGGGTACGCTGAAAGCCTTAGCCCAAGCAAAAGGGCTGAAAATAGGAAATATCCTATCATATAGTGATTTGAGTAATCCGCAAAAATTAGACCTGATAAAGAGAGAATTTGACAACGTTACCTTCGGATACGAAATGAAACATGGTGCTATCGTTCAGGACGATGGTTCATTGAACTTCTCGAAAGCCGATGAAATGATGGCTTGGGCCAAAGAAAATGGGCTGGGTGTATATGGTCACACATTGATATGGCATCAGAACCAGAATGCAACTTATCTGAATATGGTAGCTCAGCCTCCGGGTTCAATGTTTTATGGTCCTAATTTGGTGGCAAATTCTACCATGGATGAAAACATAGACGGATGGAACCAGATGAATCCTAATCCGGCAGGCGGTTGCGGACCCCGTATAGCACAAGGCGAAGGACGCAACGGCACCAAAGGCTTATATGTAGATGGAACCTGTTCTGCTATTACAGCGGCTGACTATTGGAGGGTGCAGATAGGCAATACATTGACCGGAAATATGGTAGCAGGCGCTACATACCGCATAGAATTCTGGATAAAAGCAAAAGTTGCCGGAAACATCCAGTTCGAGATACGCGGTGGAAAGGCCGATGGCGACAACGTTGTGTATATTGTAAAAGCTGTGACTACCGAATGGTCGAAAGTGGTGATAGATCATACGGCCCTGGGTACTGAAGGCACTGTTGGAGGAAATATACTTACGTTCGACCTGAACAACGCTAATCACACCGAATATTGGATCGACGACATGGCGGTATACCAATACTCGACTACGCCTATCAACATGGTGGCCAATCCTACCATGAACGAAAATATCGATACTTACAACCAGATGAATCCTAATCCGGCAGGCGGTTGCGGACCCCGTATAGCACAAGGCGAAGGACGCAACGGCACCAAAGGTTTGTATGTGGACGGAACCTGTTCTGCTATTACAGCGGCTGACTATTGGAGGGTACAGATAGGTACTACGCTGGCTTCGAGTATGGAGGCTGGTAATAAATATCTTATCGAATTCTACATCAAAGCAAAAGCCGCCGGGGACATCCAGTTCGAAATACGCGGAGGAAAAGCCGATGGCGACAACGTTGTATACGTTGTAAAACCTGTAACTACCGACTGGACAAAAGTATCAATAGAACATACGGCAATAGGCCTCGAAAGCAGCGTTGGAGGAAATATACTTACGTTCGATCTGAACAACGCTAATCACACCGAATATTGGATCGACGACCTTTCGGTAACGCAGGTTGTTGAATTAGTAGAAGAATCTTCCGATGAGGACAAAGCTTTGTTGTCTAATGCAATGCAAGCGTGGATTACCGGATGTGTGGACCACTTTAAGGGCGATGTGAAAGCATGGGATGTAGTAAATGAGCCTATGGCAGATGGAGCCAGCGGATTACGGAATAAAGCCAATTCCGATGGAGCCAGCGGTCCGGATATTTACTTTTATTCCGATGTTTTGGGACGCGACTATGCGTTAAAAGCTTTCTTGTATGCCGAAGCAGCCGATCCCGATGCGTTGCTCTTTATCAATGACTATAATCTGGAATCGAATCCGGCTAAACTCGATTCGCTGATCGCATTCGTGGGTGAACTTAAGGCTAAAGGAGCTAAGATTGACGGTATTGGTACGCAGATGCATATATACGATCCTAAAACCTACGGCACTATCCGGGAGATGTTCAAGAAATTGGCGGATACAGGATTGCTTGTTAAAATTAGCGAATTGGATGTAAAATGCAACCTGAACGGAAATACATCATTGACGCCTATGGATTCAGAATTCCAAGCTGCCATGTATGAGTATGTTATAAAAACATACTTGGAAGTAGTACCGAAAGAACAGCAGTACGGCATTACCATTTGGGGTGTGAACGATGGGGCTACATGGATAAAACCGACAGGCGACAAATATTTCTTCCCGTTGCCGTGGAACGATGATTTTACACGTAAACCGGCATATAATGCCATATATAAGGCGATGGAATAAGTACCGGGTATTTAGAAACACAAAGAACAGGGTTGGCAAGCCCGGCCCTGTTTTTTCAATTATTATCCGATCGAATAAACGAACCATGAAAAAGCTCAATATAATTCTTATTTACTTTACACTTCTGTCTTTATCCTTATTTGCCCAAGGAAACGCTCCCCATTTGGTAAAAAAGGGTATTGCTATCCAATTGATTGTCAAAGATCAGCCTTTTTTGATGCTTGGCAGTGAACCGGGTAACTCTACCGCTTCCTCATTGGAAGATATGAAACGGGTTTGTGAAAGGCTTCAGGCAATGAATCTCAATACAATGCTTGTGCCTGCATACTGGGATCTGATAGAGCCGGAAGAAGGAAAGTTTGATTTTACATTGATTGACGGAACCATGGATCTGGCTCGTAAATACGAACTCAAAATAGTCTTTTTATGGTTTGGTGCATGGAAAAATTCCATGAGTTGTTATGCTCCCCTTTGGTTCAAACAGAATTATAAGAAATATCCGCGTGCTTATACAAAAGCAGGGAAACCACTCGAAATAGCCAGTTCATTTTCGGGGAATGTCAAGGAGGTAGACAATCGTGCTTTTTCTCAATTGATGAAGCATATAGCTGCAATCGACAAAGACAATACTGTGATTATGATGCAAATCGAAAATGAAATCGGTATGCTCGAAGATGCCCGTTACTATTCCAAAGAAGCTAATGCCTTATTCAGAAAACAAGTCTCTGAAACACTGATGGATTATCTTACCAAAAATAAAAAAGATCTTCATCCCTGGCTGGCGGAGAAGTGGCAGAAACAGGAAAATAAAACAAATGGCGCTTGGCATGAAATTTTTGGAGACGATTTATATACCGACAAGTTGTTTATGGCATGGTCGTATGCGCAGTATTTGGAAAAACTGGCACAATCGGCACGTTCTATACATGATATACCGCTATATGTAAATGCCGCGATGAACAGCCGCGGACGTAAACCCGGAGAATACCCTTCAGCTAGTCCGCTGGCTCATCTGATAGATATCTGGCATTGCGGAGCGCCTAGCATTGACTTACTGGCGCCCGACCTGTATGATAATGGCTTTACCAATTGGGTAACTCAATATAGACTGCATAATAATCCGCTATTTATATCCGAAGTAAAATTAGGCAAGAATAATGGAGTACAAGCTTTCTATGTTTTTGGAGAACACGATGCAATCGGCTATTGTCCTTTCTCAATAGAAAACGGAGCAGAAGACGCTCCCCTGACAGAGGCTTATTCTAAATTGAGAGAGTTGATACCCCTACTTACCAGATATCAGGGACGAGGTCAATCCAAAGGCCTCTTATTCGACCAGGAAAACAAGGAAAGTATTTTACAATATGACGACCTCAAAATTACCTGCCGCCACTTTTTCACCCTGCCTTGGGATTCGCGTGCAACCGATGGAAGTATCTGGCTTGAGGCTGGAGGGCTTATCCTTCGTTTGACAAAAGATGAATATATTATAGTAGGTAGCGGCATTTTTGTCGAATTTGAGAAGGCAGGCGAGAAAAAAGCTATTAATACAAAAGACCTTGGAGAAAACGGTTTTATGAATCAGGGAGGACAACAAGTAAAACAAGTAGCATGGGACGACAGCCGCAGAGCCGGAATAAGAATAGTTGACGAAATCATAATAATCCGACTATATATATGAGAACAAAAGACTTGTACACCTGTTTGGCAATGTTAATACTGATAATAGCCTTTCCCCGCACCGGAAATAGCCAGACAGCAGATTTTCACTATTTTCAATACAAGGGACAGGATGCCTGTTTCGCACAGGCTATAAACGACCGGAACCAGTATTTCAATCCGGTTCTCAGCGGTTTTTATCCCGATCCGAGTATCTGTCGCAAGGGTTCGGATTACTATCTGGTAACCTCAACGTTTTCATACTATCCGGGTATCCCGATATTTCACAGTACCGACCTGGTAAACTGGGTGCAGATCGGCAATGTGCTGAATCGTCCTTCGCAGTTGCAACTTAAAGCCGGAATCCGGCTCAGTGGAGGAATCTATGCTCCTACAATCCGCTACAATAAATACAATGATACTTTTTATCTCATTACTACCTGTACTGACGGGATCGGCAATTTTATCGTGAAAACCAAGAACCCGAAAGAAAATAACTGGAGTAAACCTGTTCCCCTGCATTTTGGAGGTATCGATCCCGATATTTTTTTCGATGAAGACGGAAAGGCTTATATCGTCCATAACGACGAACCGGACGGGAAACCCGAATGGGACGGGCACAGGTCTATTTGGCTGCGGCAGTTTAGTGTTGAGGGCGACTCTATTTTCGATGAGAAGAAAATGATTGTAGACGGAGGTACGGATAAAGCCAAACATCCGGTGTGGATAGAAGCGCCGCATTTATACAAAATCAATGGTTATTATTATCTCCTATGTGCCGAAGGAGGTACCAGTGTTCAGCATTCAGAGGTCGTTTTCCGCTCCGAAAACATTTTTGGTCCTTATATCCCTTGGAAAAACAATCCGATTCTCACCCAGCGCGACTTACCGGAAAACCGTAAGAATCCGGTGACTTCCGCCGGGCATGCCGACCTTATACAAACAGCAGAAGGCGACTGGTACGCTGTTTTTCTTGCCTGCCGCCCATACGAAGGCAATTATTACAATACAGGTAGAGAAACATTTATGCTGCCTGTGACATGGGTTGACGGATATCCGGTGATTTTGAAAGCGAACGAGGAAATTCCTTACATTGTAAACAAGGCGAATCTCCAGCCGAATGCAGAAAGTTATAAAGGTAATTTTACATGGAAAGACGATTTCGACGACGAAAAGCTCGATGACCGCTATTTGATGCTGCGTACTCCACCTGAAGATAAATGGTGGAAAATCGCTAACGGAATGCTTACACTCAGTTCTACCGGAAGCACGATCTATGAACCGAATCAACCGGCTTTTATAGGTATCCGCCAACAGCATTTAACTTTTTCGGCGCAGATAAAAATGGATTATTTACCGGATAATGAAGGAGATATTGCAGGCCTGGTTTGTTATCAGCGGGAAAAACATAATTTTGTTTTCGGAAAAATCATTGACGGGAACGGCAAGTATTATCTTGTATTGAAACGTGCTGAAGGGGATGTGACAACCATAGCGCAAACTGAAATTCCAAGCGGTACAGACAAAAAAGCGGTTACCTTGAAGGTAGAAGGCAAAAAAGATAAATATTCGTTCCTCTATTCATTTGATGATGGAGAAAGTTGGGAAACGATAGCAGAAAATGTTGACGCGAAAAATCTCAGTACACAGTCGGCAGGCGGATTTACAGGTACAATAATAGGTTGTTATGTTTATAATGACACTACTCCTGTCGATGACAGAAAATTGCCGGCAAAGGACATTGCGAACCCTTTCGGTGTAGAAAGATTTGTGTTTCCTTCTGCCGGGCAAGAATATCTTTCTCTGGTCGAAAACGGCAAGCCTGTCCAGATAATTTCCGATGTTAACGACTATGCGGGTGTGGTCCGTGCGGTCGGCGACCTGAAAGATGATTTCAGGAAAGTTTCCGGGAATCTCCCGTCTGTTTCCGGCAAAACGGCGATTATTATCGGAACGGCAGGAAAATCGGCCATCATCGACAAACTGTTCAGAGACGGCAAGATAGATAAGAACGAACTGGCCGGAAAAAATGAAAAGTATGTGATACAAACTATCGATAATCCGACCGGAGATATACAAAAAGCACTGATTATTGCCGGGAGTGATAAGCGGGGAACAATCTACGGTATTTATGAACTTTCAGCACAAATCGGCGTATCGCCCTGGTATTGGTGGGCGGACGTCCCTGTCGAACACCAGACAAATCTGTATATAAAGCCGGGAAAATATACCGACGGCGAACCGGCCGTAAAATACCGGGGTATTTTCATCAATGACGAAGCGCCCGCATTTCAGGGTTGGTGCATCGAGAAATTCGGCGGTGTCAACTCGAAGATGTATAAACACATGTTCGAATTAATTTTACGTCTTAAAGGGAACTTTCTCTGGCCGGCTATGTGGGGAAATGCGTTTTTCGATGATGACCCTCTCAACGGACAATTGGCGGACGAATATGGCATCGTGATAAGTACATCGCATCACGAACCGATGGGACGCGCCCACTCTGAATGGAAACGTTACGGGCAAGGTGCATGGAACTATAATAAGAACCCGAAGGCCCTACAGAACTTCTGGAAAGGAGGAATGGAACGCATGAAAAACTACGAAACGGTAGTAACCGTAGGCATGCGTGGCGATGGGGATGAACCGATGAGCGAGGAGAGCGATATCGCATTACTGCAAAAAATCGTAAAAGACCAGCGCAAGATAATATCAGAAGTTACAGGTAAAAAGGCAGAGGAAACCCCTCAGGTATGGGCTTTGTATAAAGAGGTTCAGGATTATTATGACAAGGGGATGCGTGTACCTGACGACATTACATTGCTACTTTGTGACGACAATTGGGGCAATGTCCGCAAACTTCCCGACCTTAACGCAAAACTACGCAAAGGAGGATACGGAATGTATTACCATTTCGACTATGTAGGAGGCCCGCGTAATTACAAATGGATAAATGTCAGTCAGGTACAACGCATTTGGGAACAGATGAACCTCACATACCAATACGGAGTGGATAAAATATGGGTGGTGAATGTCGGCGACCTGAAACCGATGGAGTACCCCATCTCTTTTTTCCTCGATATGGCTTGGAATCCCGATAGATTTAATGCGGACAACCTGCTGCTTCATACCGAAGAATGGTGCGCCCGGCAATTCGGGGAAAAATATGCAAAAGAGTCTGCCCGCCTGATAAACCTTTATACGAAATACAACCGCAGGGTTACACCCGAACTACTGAATGAGAATACATACAGTCTCGAAAATTACAATGAATTCGAAACTGTAATGAATGATTATCGCAACCTTACAATAGACGCCATGCGCCTCTATTATCTGATTCCGGACAAATATAAGGATGCCTTCGACCAGTTGGTTTTGTTCCCGGTAAACGCTTGCTCCAATCTGTACGAAATGTACTATGCAGTGGCCCGAAACAGACACTATGCCGCTAAAAGGGATATACGGGCAAACTATTGGGCTGATAAAGCAAAAGAGTGTTTCGCAAGGGATTCTATACTCACAATGCACTATAATAATGACATAGCCGGAGGAAAATGGCCGCATATGATGGACCAGATACGCATCGGTTATACCAGTTGGCAGCAACCTGAAAAGAGTGTGATGCCAAAAGTAGAATACATTGTACAAACAATGATACATAAAGAAAAGATATTCGCCGAAGCAGACGGCTATGTATCGATCGAAGCCGAAAACTACACAACAGCCAACAACGGGGCTAAAGTGTCATGGGTTATTATCCCCGATTTAGGAAAAACCGTATCGGGTGTAACAACTACGCCTGTTACCGAAAACCCCGGTAAAGACGTTTATCTGGAATATAAAGCCGATCTGAAAACAAAAGGAAAAGCCAGATTGATAGTCCTTACATCCCCGACATTGAATTTCAATGCCAATAAAGGATTACGCTATGCAGTGTCCTTGAATGACGGGGAGGAACAAATAGTAAATATCAACGGACATTATAAAGGCGAACTGGGACAATGGCAGGCCGAACAGATCATAGAAACTTCTACTATCCATAATATTGATAAAGAAGGTATTCACACGATCCGTATCCGCCCTCTTGAACCGGGTATCGTTTTTCAAAAAATAATGCTGGATACGGGCGGTCTGAAACCGAGCTATTTAGGCGCGCCACAAAGCGGTTTAAAATAAAGATATAATATGAAATGTATTAATACATCATTATACAGGACGATATCCCTGTTGATATTAGCAGTATCGGTATCAGCCGTCCAATCCGCAGTGAAATTACCGCGTCTGATAAGCGACGGGATGATTTTGCAGCGGGATACTCCCCTGCAACTGTGGGGATGGGCCTCTCCGAAAGAATCTGTCACTATAAAATTCATGGATGAAACATACCGGACAAAGGCCGATAAAAAAGGTGACTGGAGAATTGTATTACCTGCACAAACTGCCGGAGGACCATATACGATAAATATCAATGAAATTACAATAAAAGATATTCTGATAGGTGATGTATGGCTCTGTTCGGGACAGTCGAACATGGAATTGCCTATACGCCGCACTCTCGATTTGTATGCAGATGAAGTAAAAGAAGCAAGTAACTCTCATATAAGACAATTCAGGGTACCGATGCGATATAATTTCCAGAAGGAAGAATCGGACTTACAGGGTGGAGAGTGGAAATCGGTAACTCCTTCAAATATACTTGATTTCTCCGCTGTCGCTTACTTTTTTGCAAAGGACTTATACGATAAGTACAAAGTCCCTGTAGGAATAATCAATACAGGTATCGGCGGCTCTCCCGCCGAAGCATGGATCAGTACAGCCGGATTGAAGAATTATCCGCATTATCTGCAAGCAGCCCGCATCTGTGCAGATCCGGCTTATATCGACAGCATACGCGAACTGGAATCAGAAAAAAACAGCGAATGGCATACAAGCCTCAGCCTGAAAGACATAGGGATAAACAGATGGAACAAAGACAATACTGATATTTCGGACTGGTCTTCTATATCCCTGCCGGGTTATTGGGCGGATAAAGGGGTGGGACAAATCAATGGTTCCCTATGGTTCCGCAAGGAGTTCGATCCTCCTGCGTCTATGGCCGGCAAAACAGGCATATTACGTTTAGGTTGTATTGTGGGCGCCGACTCAGCATTTGTCAACGGTACATTTGTCGGTACAATTTCCTATCAGTATCCTCCACGCATCTACACTATTCCGGCGGGAGTGCTGCGGGAAGGAAAGAATAACATTGCAGTGCGGGTGATAAGCAATGCCGGAAGAGGTGGCTTTGTGGAGGAAAAGCCTTATAAAATAATTGCGGGCAACACTGAAATAGACCTCACCGGAGACTGGAAATACCGGATAGGCGCGGAAATGCCGCCCGCGGGTTCACAAACTTTCTTCCAATACAAACCGATGGGATTATACAACGGAATGATAGCCCCGCTCACAAACTACAGAATAAAAGGTTTTGTCTGGTATCAGGGCGAAGCAAATACAAACCGGGCGGAAGAATATAAGACATTACTCCCCGATTTGATAAACGACTGGCGGAGCAAATGGGACAATCCTCAACTGCCGTTTATCTATGCACAGCTCCCTAACTTTATGAAAGCCCGCAAACAACCCTCCGAAAGCGGATGGGCAGAACTAAGGGAAGCTCAACGACAGACTTTAGCCGTACCACATACAGGGATGGCGGTAACCATCGACGCGGGAGAGTGGAACGACATTCATCCGCTAAACAAAAAAACGGTGGGTCACCGCCTCGCACTGGAAGCACAACGGGTAGCATATAGCGAAGATATAGTAAGTTCCGGGCCGGTATATGAAGGAATGACAGTGGAAGGAAACAGTATCGTACTTACTTTTTCGTCTGTCGGCTCAGGATTGTATACCAATCTGGATCTCCAGGGATTCGCAATAGCGGGAGAAGACCGCAAATATGTGTGGGCGAATGCAGTCGTATTGTCCGGCAACAAAGTAAAAGTATGGAGTAATCAGATACAAAATCCCGTATCGGTAAGATATGCATGGGCTGATAATCCCGAAGGAGCGAACCTCAGAAATAAGGAGGGGTTACCGGCATCTCCGTTTACAGCAGCACAGCCAGATATTATTTCCCGTACAGGGGAATTTAACGGAGATTTAAAGAAAACGGTGATAGTTCCTGACACCATTATGACAGATAATAAAGCCGGAATACACGATGGGTTCGATTACGAGCTCTGGTATGACAAAGGCAACGTCAGCATGACTCTGAAGGAAGGCGGTACATTCGAGTGTAGCTGGAACAATATCAACAATGTCCTGTTCCGCACAGGCAAGAAGTTCGACTGCACAAAAACGCAAGGAAAATTTGACTGCACGAAAACTCACGATGAAATCGGCGATATTTCCCTTAACTATGGCTGCGATTATCAGCCGATCGGCAATTCATACCTATGCGTTTACGGTTGGTCAGTAGATCCGCTTGTGGAGTTTTATATTGTCGAAG
>Ga0153940_1000388_pt1 | contig 23720 bp, 24 predicted proteins | sample TSNJ024MetaG_FD_104736 | JGI IMG/M metagenome (GOLD analysis project Ga0153940, IMG submission 104736) | Attine ant fungus gardens microbial communities from New Jersey, USA - TSNJ024 MetaG | ecosystem: Host-associated > Fungi > Mycelium > Unclassified | place: USA: New Jersey, Brendan T. Byrne...
AACACTTAATGAAGCACTGAGCACTTAATGAGGCGAAGCCGAATTTAGTGGGAAGGCTCACTGTAAGTGTTACAAAGTACGAATTTAGTGTGAAAGCCGTTCTTTGCGCAAAGCGTAAAGAACTTCCTCAATTATGCATGCTGCATAATTTCGCGCGCTGTATGTCTCGGGATTTCCCTATTATTGGCCGAATGGCCATAGTGGTATACCCGAAGGGTGTTTCCGTGCATAATGCACGGAAACACCTCGCGGAATAGTCGCGTGTGAACTGTAACAATAAAATACCCTGGCAGCCAGACACATATTCATGTCTAACTGCCAGGGTATAAATTCATACCATTTTTTAATTGTTCTAAGGGCGTCCCTCTGACTAAGTTTCACTTAATCCGGTGACTGATCATCCCTAAACTAAGTTTCACTTTATCTCTCGTCTAAATCAATAAACTGCTTATGCTCACCTACATATTTGTAAGCCGGACGAATAATCTTTCCTTGATTCACCAGTTCTTCCAAACGGTGTGCACACCATCCCGAAATACGTGAGATCGCGAAAATAGGTGTGAATAATTCATTTGGAATACCAAGCATTTTATAAACAAATCCGCTGTAGAAATCAACATTAGCACATATCGGCTTAAACAGTTTTCGCTTATTCATAATCAACTCGCCAGCATTTTTCTCAACTAATTCGTATAATGCAAGTTCCTTTTCAAGCCCTTTTTCTTTCGCCAGATTTCTTGCATACTCTTTCAGGATAGTACATCTTGGATCGGACTCAGTATATACTGCATGTCCCATACCATAGATAAGGCCGGCTTTATCAAATGTCTGCTTGTCCAGAATCTTATTCAGATAATCACGGATAAATGCTTCATCCGTCCAATCCTTACAATTTTCTCTGATATCCGCAAGCATATCCTCCACTTTCAGGTTTGCACCACCATGCCGTGGTCCTTTTAAGGAACCGATGGATGCAGCAATTGCGGAATAGGTGTCTGTCCCTGTGGATGTCACCACATGGGTGGTGAATGTAGAGTTATTACCACCACCGTGATCAGCATGAATTACCAGAGAAATATCCAGCAACTTTGCTTCCAGCTCTGTAAATTCGCCATTTTCACGCAGCATATAAAGAATGTTCTCTGCTACCGATAATTCTTTTTTCGGATGACGGATCAGCAGTGTCTCATCCTGTCGGAAGTGACGGTATGCATGATAGGAAGATACGGCAATCTGCGGCATCTTAGCAATCAATCCCAGAGACTGGCGCAATACATTGGGTATCGATATGTCCTCGGGATTCTTGTCATAGGTATACAGCGTCAGGATACATCTTTGCATTGCATTCATGATGTTGGCATTGGATGCTTTCATCACTACGTCACGAAGAAAATGACCGGAAAGATCCTGCATCTCTGATAACAGTTCGGTGAACATAGTCAATTGTTCTTTATTCGGGAGCTGCCCAAACAGCAGTAAGTAAGAAGTTTCTTCAAAAGCATATCTACGGTTCAGATTTCCTTTTACCAGATCAACCACGTCATATCCCTGATAGAACAGTTTTCCATCGGATGGAATATTCCGTCCATCCACTCTCTCATATGCACAAACATCTGAGATTTCAGTCAACCCGGTTAATACACCTTTTCCATTGGAGTCACGAAGTCCTCTCTTTACGTCATATTCGGCATACAAATCTAAGTCAATACGGCCTGCCTGCATGCAGTATTGAATTAACTTTTCAAAGTCTTGTGCACGGCCTTTTTCTAAATCCATTTCGGAAATATTATTCATGCTCATTATTAGTCCTCCTCTTTGATATTTTGATATTATAAAAGCACTAATTGCGTACACCCCGTAATCAGTGCTTTTTATATTATAGTAGAATTCTAGGAAAATTTCAACATTATTTTTAAATATTGTTATTTTTTTATCTAAGTTCCATAAGATGAGGCATTCTGCATAATTTCGCGCTGGCAATCCTCGGATTTTCTGTGACTTCCGCTTTGCTTCACTCACAAAAAATACCTCGCGGGATAGTGGCACTGAATAGTAACAAATTATAACCATAAAATTTATATTTATACAACGAGAAATGTTAATTCTATTGTTTTTATGATATAATAATTTATAATTGTTACAGTTCAGTCATGCACTTTAAATGAGATATACAGGACTGCTATTGGGGGATAGTATCTTAGCTAACGGACGCGGCCAAAGGGCATGGGATTACACAAAACTTATATACTACCAAAACCCAGCCGCTGCGGGAAGATCGGTGCTTTACGCAAACGTTTGAGGGCGGTTTTAGTACCTGGTGAAATCCATTGCTTACGGAGACTTAAGCGCGAAGGCTTTTCCTGAGCGCTTTAGTCGTAGTTAGCAATTAGTTCGACAGGTACGTTGCCCGGGTTTGCGTAAAGCACCGATCTTCCCGCAGTGGCGTCCGGGCAGCCAACATTTTAAACTATTTAACTTTTCAAGATTCACACGCTGACTGTAACTCATAATCTAAAAGCAAATTAAATCATATTATACGAATGGAGGATGTTTCTTTTGAAAGCCTTTCAAATAGCCGATGTTAAAGATTTTATGAAAAAACTGCTGCTTCAGGATACCTTCGATCCCTTTCGCGTTTCTGAAGTGAGTGTTACCACTGCCGTCACTTATGCCATTGACGGCATCCTTCATCCTGAATTCTATAGCTCAGATGAAGCAAATGCGCTGCCTAACGACGGCGAAACCTATATCAGTTGGAAAGAGGTGAAGCCGTTTTGCTTTTTTATAATTAAAGGGAAGAAAACACCGCTTAACTTTAAGATTGTTTTTCTGCTTTCCCGCGAGAACGTTCAGAAACTGCTGGACATGAATGGTATAACAATCGGTTTTGAAGACGTGTCTGGCTTGTATCTGAACTGTCAATATGAAAAAGATACTTTAATGTGTGTAACCGGTACTTCGCTTCGCTTTTTTACCATGGATAAATCCCTTGACCATGCTTGGGATGATATGGTGACAAAATTCTTCAAGCAGCAAGGAATTGCCTTTGAAGAGATGTGAGTCTTTAACATGAGTTTAGTTACTGTTTACAGCACTACAGGCCGTGAACAGTAACTGAGTTTAACCTTAACAGGGAAGTCCCTGCTTTTGCAAGCGGGGACTTCCCTATTTCATTATTTCGTCAGCATCATCATAATCTGATTGCTTCTGGCGATAAATTTGGTCATTTCATCTGGGGACAACTGCTTATGGCTGAGTATAGCCAGGTCATATAACTGTTCACATACCACCGGTGTATTGTCAGAATCCGGATTTCCTTCTACATATTGTACCAGCGGATGGTTGGCATTCAATACCAGCGTTTCTCCACCGCCGCCACCAAACATAGCAGAATCCATTCCATACATCTTCATCATATCCTGCATCCGGCGGCTTTCTTCCGAAAGTGTCATCATTGAAGCTACGTTTTCATTCTTCAACTTTTCCACCTTGATAATAAGTGCTTCATTATTCAAGGCCTTCTTGAAGGTTTCCGCCAATGCCTTTGTTACCTCTTCCAGGTTCTCGTCCGTTTCTTCCTTAAATGTCTCTGTAAGGTCAGCGTCGATTCTCTGGAAATGAATATCTTCTTTTGCCTGTTCTGCATGAGTCATAAATGGACTGTCAATGTTATGCTTCAGGATAACTGCATCCAGCCCTTCTTCTTTAAACATATTAATGTATTGACTCTGCTGCACTTCATCTGTCACGTAGAAAATATTAGTCTTTTCTACTTCTTTTTCTGCTTCCTCACTATCATCTTCCCCATTGGCTGAATCTTGGGAAACATTCTCTGCTGCATCTGCATTTACTGCCCCGGCACTGTCTGCCTGGACGTTATCCATTTCTTCATCCTTCTGATTGGCTTTTAAATACTCTTCCATCGTCAGATACTTTTCATCTAAGTTCTTGTAGAGAATGTAATCCATCATTTTCTCAGAGAATTTCGTGTCTTTTAAGCAGCCAAATTTAATAAACGGGTTGATGTCATCCCAATATTTTTCATAGGATTCCCGATCTGTTTTGCACATACCGCTCAGCTTGTCTGCTACTTTTTTACTGATGTATTCTGAAATCTTCTTAACAAAACCATCATTCTGCAGCGCACTTCTGGATACATTAAGCGGCAGATCCGGGCAGTCGATCACGCCTTTTAGCAGCATTAAGAACTCCGGAATGACTTCCTTGATATTGTCGGCGATAAATACCTGATTATTATACAGTTTTATCGTTCCTTCAATGGAGTCATATTCGGTGTTAATCTTAGGAAAATAAAGAATTCCTTTTAAGTTAAACGGATAATCCATATTCAGATGAATCCAGAATAAGGGCTCTTTATAATCCATGAATACTTTCCGGTAAAACTCTTTGTACTCTTCTTCCGTACAATCATTGGGATGTTTCATCCACAGTGGGTTGATATCGCTTAAAGAAACCGGACGTTTGTTAATCTTAACTTTATCTTGAGCCGGAGACACTTCGACCATTTCTTTTTCGCCGTTTTCATTCTCCTGCTCTTCCATCTTTGCTTCTTCGTGAATATGTTCTACAACCACATCTTCATCAGTCAGATCAGCTTCATCGATGGTTTCGTATTCCTGCTCTGCATTAGCTTTGCTTAGGAAGATTTCTATCGGCATAAAGGAACAATATTTTTCAATAATGTCTTTTGCGCGGTATTCGTTAGCGAATTCCAGGCTTCCTTCATTCAGATAAAGGGTAATCTCCGTACCCACAGTAGCCTTATCACCTTCACCGATCTCATATTCGGTTCCGCCATCGCACTCCCAATGCACCGGTACGGCATCCTTCTGATAGGACAGGGTATCAATATGCACTTCATCAGCTACCATGAATGCCGAATAAAAACCAAGTCCAAAATGTCCAATAATCTGGTCTTCGTTGGTTTTGTCCTTATATTTCTCAAGGAACTCAGTTGCTCCGGAAAATGCAATCTGAGTAATGTACTCTTCAACTTCATCTGCAGTCATACCCAGACCAGTATCGATAAACTTCAAAGTTTTCTCTTCCTGGTTCACAATTACCTGAATGTTATTCTTATGCCCATCAGGGAAATCAAATTCACCCACTACTTCCAGCTTTTTCAATTTGGTAATTGCGTCACATCCATTAGAAATCAACTCACGGAAAAAGATATCGTGGTCAGAATACAGCCATTTTTTAATAATCGGAAAAATATTTTCACTATTAATTGATAAGTTACCATGCTTTACTGCCATGTATGTCACACTCCTTTATTTTCTATAGTTGTTCTAACAAACATATTAATACCTTGAAAATAAAAAGTCAAGAAGAAATTAGCACTCATTTCAAATGAGTGCTAATAAAGCCGTAAAACTGTAACCTGATAAATCAATTTTTATTTTAAGATAAAATACTTCTGGCCACGCTGATGCCATTGGCACTTGCCTGTTGCAGGCCTCTGGTGACCGATGCGCCATCGCCGACTGCACGCAGACCTTTTACGCTGGTTTTAAAATCCGGATCCACGACTACTTTATTGGAGTAGAATTTTACTTCCACACCATATAAAAGGGTTTCATCACTGGCAATACCCGGAGTGACTTTGTCCAGTGCCAGGACCATCTCCTCGATATCCACCATGATCCGGTGCGGGAATACCAAAGACAAATCTCCCGGTACGGCATCTTTCAAGGTTGGCATTAGATTGTTCCGGCACAAACGCTCCTCTGTAGTTCTTCTGCCCCGGTGAAAGTCACCAAAGGTCTGAACCATGATTCTGCCATCACAAAGCATGTTGCTTAACTGTGCAATCTGTTTTCCGTATTCAATGGGTGTCTTAAATGGTTTGGTAAAGTTTTTGGATACCAGCAATGCAAAGTTGGTGTTATTGGTTTTATACTCCTTGGACTTATAAGCATGGCCGTTAACTACCGCAAGGCCTTCGTCATAATATTCCGTTGCCACTTCACCGGACGGGTTGGTACAGAATGTACGCACTTTATCATCAAATGTAGGCGTATGGTAAATCAGTTTTGCTTCGTAAAGGTTCTTGTTCAAAGATTCCATAATCTCATCACGAACCTCCACCCGTACACCGATGTCTACCGTTCCAACTTCAGTCTCAATGCCCTGCCTTTTGCAGATGCTGCTGAACCAGTCAGCACCTTCTCTTCCCACCGCTGCCACTACTTCATTAGCACAATAAGATTCACCGTCATTGGTTACGACTGCTTTCACTTCATTATCTTCCACCACAATTTCCGAAACCATGGTCCTGAATTTTATCTCCACACCCTTTTCCAACAGATATTCCTGCAGGCGGCTGTATATCTTATATCCTTCCTCCGTACCCAGATGCCGAATCGGACATTCTACTAATTTCAGATTGGCATTGATTGCTTTGCGGCGGATTTCACGAATTTCGTCTTCTTTATCCACACCATAAACCTTCGTGTCGGCGCCAAATTTCAGATAAATAGTATCTGATTCTTTAATTAATGCCGCTGCTTTATCATAGCCCAGGATTTCGGGCAGATTTCCACCTACATCTGGTGACAGTGAAAGTTTTCCGTCAGAAAAAGCACCGGCACCGGCAAATCCGGTGGTAATCGAGCAAGGCTGGCAGCCTACACATTTTAAAGTCTTTCGTTTTGGACATTGACGGTTTTGAATTGCTCTTCCTTTTTCAATCATCAAAATCTTCATATCCGGTCTTTGTTCTATCAGTTCATAGGCGCAGAAAATCCCAGAAGGCCCTGCACCAATAATGATCACATCATAATTCTTAGTCATATATAACCTCCTTTGGCGTTACAGTTCAGCCTTCGGCCGAATAGTAACCCTTTAGCCCTCCACAATTAAGTACTGCCCGTTTGGCAGTGGGAATACTTCACAGGCATCTTCCAATTCCTCATCTGACATACCGTCTATATCCATACCTGCTTCATCCAGATACGCTCTTACCTCAGCAAGAGAATCTACTGTGATCGCCATACAGTCTTCCAAAAAAGCTTCTGCTTCAGCATATGTTTCAGCTACTGCCTCATCAAAAAGCTGACCTTGATTTTTTAAAAAGATCTCAATACAAAGCTCACTATACTCATTCATCCCAATTCCTCCTTATCCCCTGAAAGGCATCGTATACCCAGCAATTCTTTCGGATGCTCAATGATCTGACAGGCATGATTTTGCTCCAGTTCGATCCTGTCGCGAAAGCCCCAAAGAACACCAACGGTATACATGCCAGCTGCATTGCCCGTCTGCATATCCGTATCCGTATCTCCCACATACATGCATTCCTGAACCGAAACTCCTAGTTTCCCAGCAATCATAACGGCAATGTCCGGTGCCGGCTTACGGGGAATGGATGGTACCTGTCCTTGAATCACATCGAACATGTCATCATCGAACATTCCATGGATTGCTCCCAGGGCTGCCGGATGGGGTTTATTCGAGCAAACTGCCAGTTTAACCCCCTGGCTTTTCAGTCTTTGCAGCGTCTCGACAATTCCTTCATACGGTTGTACCCGGTAAAGCGGATCTTTAGCAAACAAATCCCGATACATCTTCCTTGCTTCCTCCAGATAGGAAAAATCTCCGCCTGCAGCACCAATGCAGCGCCTCATCAGCTCATCCGCACCGTCACCGGCGTAATAATTAAAATCCGCAATCGGCTGTGGGGAAAGTCCATAATGGGCCAGTACTTTATTCGCCACATAAGCAATTGATTCCACCGTATCCAAAAGTGTGCCATCTAAGTCAAACAAGCAAGCGTTAAACATTTTCTTCTCCTTTGTTGCAGGAATTGCATCGCGAAGCGTGTTGCTGTTCACGTCCCACAGGACATAGTAAAATTTCGCCGTTTAATTCCAAAAAAATCGCATACACTAACAAGTATAACGTGCAATATAAAAACCCGCAACCATTTTCCTCATTAATTCTACTATCTTTTTTTGTTAAAAAGTATTACAATATCCATATCATATGTGCTATTTTAGATAATATTACTTCTTGAAAGGAGCTACATCATGTCAAAAAATAACATTGGCAAAAAATTACTTGCCCTTGTGGCAATTGGTGCTGCTATAGGCGGTGTCATCGCTTTCTTTAAAAAATTCGAAAAAGAGGAGGACCGCGATTTTGATTTCAATAGTTTCCAGGTACCTACCGGAAACGAATACTGTGATGCTGATTCCTCCCGCAATTATACTACAATTGCCGGTGAAAAAGAAAATCCCGATGACAGTGAAGCTGATGACCATGCACAGGCTGATGAAGAAGAATCAACAGATGCTGCACCACAGGATGGTCAGGAGGACGCTTTAAGCGACGCTGTACCACAGGATGATCAGGAGAAAGCTTTAAATGATGATGGCGAAACTCCGGATAACAAAAATGAAACCTTTGAGGAAGACAAGACTGAGGAAACCAAAAACGCTGCGGCTGATATATAGCTGTAAGGTAATTAACAAACGGGACTTTCCATCTGGAAGGTCCCGCCTCTTTTATCCAATGACTAACCAGCTCTAATACCCCCGCCTCTGCCGGCAGCGTATAAGAGCTGTTAAGTCCCTGGATTGGTTCAACTAAAGTTCAAAGGGAGTCAAAAACTCCCACTGAACTAAGTTTCACTTTATCTCCCATGCTTTTCTTAGTCTGGATATGCCTTCTACTATCCTATCTTCACTCAATGTTGCATAACCGATAATAACATTTCCCGTTCCTTGTAAATCTTCCTGTCCGATAAGGTATTCAGAAGTCCCATATACTTTGACACCAGCCTGCCGGGCAAGCGCTATGGCTTTTTGTTCATCCAGACCATTGACGAAATGAACTACTATATGCACACCTGCATTCTCGCCGAATACCGTACAGACATCTGTCATCTTTTTCATTTCACGCATCAGGAGGTCATGCTTACTTTTGTAAAGCGCACGCATCCGGTTTAAATGCCTCTCATAAAATCCTTTTCTTAAAAAGACTTCGATTATTTTTTGATCCACTCTGGAAACTGTGGCAGAAAATGCGCTTCCTTTCTGCTCATAGATGTCCATTAACGGTTCCGGTAAAACCATGTAACTAATTCGAATGGCTGGTGCGATGGATTTTGAAAATGTTCCTACATAGATTACTTTGCCTTGTTGATCATATCCTTGTAATGCGGGGATGGGTTTCCCCCGATACCTGAATTCACTGTCGTAATCATCTTCTATGATGTAGCGGTCTTCCTGTTTGCCTGCCCATGCCAGAAGCTGCATCCGGCGCTTTACCGGCATGATAACTCCCATGGGAAATTGATGTGCCGGCATTACATAGGCCATATTTGCAGCTGATGCTTCCAGGCTGTCCACGCACATCCCGTACTGATCCATTGCAATAGGTGCCACTTCGTACCCCAGGTTTTCAAAAACCCGACAGGCGTTTTTATAAGTAGGATTTTCCATTCCAACCACTTGATTGCTGCCTGTCAAAACATATAAAAGCATCAGCAGATAATCATTTCCTGCTCCTATTACAATTTGACGGGGCTTACAATTCACGCCCCTGGCATGATGCAGATAATTAGCTACTGCCTCACGTATGGGATGATCACCCTGCGGACTGCCCAGGGCAAAGAGTTCTTGGCTATCATCCTGCAGCACTTCTTTGGAAATCTTACGCCACATATTATGAGGAAAACCTTCCGGATCGATTCCATTTACTGCAAAATCGTAGGGATGCTTTTCTTTCTTTAGCGCTGCTTCCGGGGATGACTGCCTGGGCTGGGGAACTTCATACAGGTTCTCTATCTCGCATACATAATATCCTTTATACGGCAGTGATTCTATATAACCTTCGGACAGTAATTGATCGTATGCCAGTTCTACTGTACTGCGGCTCACCTGAAGGTTGCGGGACAACGCACGCGTAGAAGGCAGACGCTCCCCGGGAAGCATCTGCCTTTCTTGAATTTCGCTGCGGATAAACTGATAGATTTGTTCATACAACGATGTTTTGCTTTTTGTGTCCAGTAAAATTAATAACTCATTCATATATAACCTGTCTATTTGGGTAATTTAAAAGAACTCTTCAGGGAAACAATCCGGTTAAAGACTAATTCTTCCGGCTTTGAATCTTTTGCATCCACGCAAAAGTATCCATTTCTAACAAACTGGAAGCTGTCATAAGCTTTCGCATCTGCAAATCCCGGTTCCAGATAGCATTCTTTTAAAACTGTTAAAGAATTAGGGTTCAGGTTAAGGTTGCCTTCTTCATCATAAACACCCTTTTCTTCATCTACAATATTCTCATAAAGGCGAACCTCTGCTTTCACTGCCTGGGCTGCCGGCACCCAGTGGATAGTACCTTTTACTTTACGCCCGGTGAAGCCGGTTTTGCATTTTGTCTCCGGATCGTAGGTGCAGTGAACTTCGGTTATATTGCCATGTTCATCTTTTACGAAGCTTTCACATTTTACAAAGTACGCATTCATTAAGCGGACTTCATTCCCCGGAAATAAACGGAAATATTTTCTTGGCGGTTCTTCCATAAAGTCCTCCCGCTCAATATAGAGTTCTCTGCCAAATGGAACGGTATGGCTTCCCAGTTCTTCATTTTCCATATTATTCGCTACTTCAAGGTACTCTACCTGGTCTTCAGGATAATTATCAATAATCAGTTTGATGGGTTCTAATACAGCCATCATACGCGGACGCTTCAGCTTTAAGTCTTCACGGATGCAGTATTCAAGCATCGCATAATCTACGGAACTGTTTGCTTTGGAGATACCACACAAGTCAACGAACATGTTAATCGATTCCGGTGTGAATCCTCTTCGGCGCAATGCGGCAATGGATACCAGCCGAGGGTCATCCCAGCCATCCACGATTCCATCTTCCACTAACTTTTTAATATAGCGCTTGCCGGTTACCACACTAGTCAGATACAACTTTGCAAATTCTATCTGCTTTGGTGGTTTTTCATATCCTACTTCAGCTACTACCCAGTCGTAAAGCGGTCGGTGGTCTTCGAATTCCAGCGTACACAAGGAATGGGTAATGCCTTCAATAGCATCTTCGATCGGATGGGCAAAGTCATACATCGGATAAATGCACCATTTATCGCCGGTATTGTGGTGTGTCATATGTGCCACTCGATAGATAACGGGATCCCGCATGTTCATATTCGGTGAAGCCATATCAATTTTGGCACGCAAAACCTTAGTTCCGTCAGCAAATTCGCCCGCACACATACGTGCAAATAAATCCAGATTTTCTTCCACGCTGCGGTCACGATAAGGACTGTTCTTTCCCGGCTCCTTCAAAGTACCCCGGTATTCGCGGATTTCTTCGGCAGTCAATTCACAGACAAATGCTTTTCCTTTTTTAATCAGCTTTACAGCAGCTTCATACATCTCTTCAAAATAGTCGGAAGCAAAAAACAGACGATCTTCCCAATCAGCGCCCAACCACTTAATATCCTCTTTAATAGAATCGACGAATTCTACTTTTTCTTTTGTCGGATTGGTGTCATCAAAACGCATATTGAATTTACCATTATATTGTTTTGCGATTCCATAATTCAATAAAATCGACTTCGCATGGCCAATGTGCAGATAGCCATTTGGTTCAGGTGGAAATCTGGTGCAGACAGTATCATAAACACCTTCTGCCAGATCCTTGTCTATGATTTGTTCAATAAAATTCTTGGAAATTACGGTTTCTTCCATTTCTTCCTCCTCAACAGTACCTGATTTAGCTGAATTACGCTTATAATCCATAATATCATAAAATGGAGTATTTTCAAGGAATAAATTTTGTATTGCAGCATAATGGATAAAAATCCTGTTTTCCTCTGTCAATAAAAGGAAAACAGGATTTTCTATTAAGCTAGCGACGGGAATCGAACCCGTGACCTCCTCACTACCAATTTCGAAAATCATTTTTTTCGATATTTCTATCTTTAGCTTTCATTGCAAATACGCGCTTTTCTAACTCTTTCGCTTTTCTACCCCTATCTAACTTTTCCTCTTTTTTATAACTTTGTTAGTCAAATGTTAGTCAAGATTCATGGGATATATAATAGGAAGAAACATATAATAAAATTCCAGGCACAAGCCCAGGGCAACATTCAAGCTATAACAAAAAAAGCCCCGGCTTTTACACCAGGGCTTTATAATGTAATAATATATTATTTGTGAGCTCCAAGAATGTCATTTTCCCGGCAATGTAATCCACCGTCAACCCGACACTGCCTTGATATGCCCCCAGTGCCGTCTTAGTTGCCTGCCCGAAACTACAGTCAATCCCACCTGTACTGTATCGGCGGGCATATAGCGCGATCTGTAGCACCCCAACAAGCAGATTGTTATCTCCGAATTTGACTCTTGTAATTGCAGCTTTTGTCTTTGTTCCCACAATGCCATCGACTTTAAGATTGGCTTTATACACCACATTAAGAGTAATCTGTAGGGCTTTATTCCAAGCCGCCTGACTCTTCGGCCCCCAGACGCCATCAATAACAAGGTTGGAGCCGAAGCTACGATTTAACGCAATCTGTGCCGCTTTGACATTATCATCACCAGTGTTAGCTGGAATCGGAACAGCGGTATTCTTAAAATCAGCATCGAATCGGTTAAGATTGTATTTTTTGATGATATTACAAATCTTGTCCACATACTGCACATCAGTAGCATAACCACCATTTTTAATAATCGTGATTTGGGATTTGTAATCTTTAGCGGCTGTCACACCTTTATATCTTAACGCACTTCCGTTTTTCGCACCCAGCAGGTATGCGCTATGGTCACCGATACTATTTTCTACATGCGGATACTTTCTGAAATCCGCATAGATGTAATACGCCGTACCATCTGCTTTCTGCTCCTGCGTTTTCTTGTTGTACTTTGATTTACCGTCCCACGTGGTACCCGCCCACGTATTCCCGGACAAGGTGCATTTCATACCGAAAAAGTTGTTGGCATTCTGCGCAAGCTCCGTCATTCCGTAGCCTGATTCAAGAATCATTTGTGCGGCAGATACCGACGGAAGGATTCCCGTTTTCTTCGAATCCGCTAAGCATAATGTAAGGATTTTTTCTGCCGCTTGAGTTTCACTCAAATTTTTAAAAATGCTCGCCTGTGAACCAGTAGCTTTATTTTCATAGATAACTTTACCGTCCCAATCATATACCCTATACCCCGGCAAGCAGGATGTTTTTGCATTTGCCAGAACTGTGTATGCTCCGATCTGCCCGGTACAAACACCATTGTTCCAGCCCGTGCCAACCCTGTAATACTTTTCTGTTGCTGCGGGAGCTGGCGGTGCTACTGTTCCAGTCGTGCTGCCGATCTGGCTTTTAAAGTCTGTCCACAAAGACGGCGTGTCCAGCATCTTGCGGGGGCAGTATTTTCCCTTTGCATCGTAGTGCCGGATAACGCGGCTTGCAGGAATGCCTGTTGTCTGGATAAGATACTGCACCAGGGCGATCGCGTTTTTCCGTGCTGCTGTATAATTCCCGTCAGAGTTTACGCAAATTTCAATTCCGATTGAATTTGCATTTGTACAGTCTGCTACGTTTGGGTTGCTCACATAAGTACGTCCCACATGCCAGCATTTGCAGGTTGCTCAGCGGCTTGAAAAATGCCATCACTGCCACAATAATAGTGTACAGACATATCTGTGAAATGTCCGTTACACTGCGCGCTTGCGTGGGTCTTGGCCCCTGCTCCCTTACTCGTATTATCTGTCTCATGGATAACAATGTACTTGCAGGGATTCCCAGTTCCGCTTATATTTCTTTTACTTATGTATTGTTTATTAATCGTAATACTCATTTTGCTCCCTTCTGCTGCTATACGCAACGAAAAAGAGGGCTTTCGCCCTCTACTCTACAATTTCCCAATCCTCTGCCAATACATCTCCGATGCTTGGTACCCACATCGAGTGAGTGCCGTTCATCTGCTTTATCTGCAGATACGGATTGCATATAAACATATCACCTTCGTTCAGGCCCCATGCTTCTGCAGTCTGCTTATTGCAAGGAATGCCCTGCGGATAGCCTTTCTGGTAGACAATAAACATCCCTTTGCCGTTCCAGCCTCTTCTCGCCACCTTGCAGCCAGTCTTTAGCAATTCTAAGGCGATACCGAAGGTTAATCCTGCGCACTCTCTATATGCTTTTTCAAATATTTCCTTTGGACTCCATGATTCATAGCCATCCTTATACCTTACCAAGTACCCTTCGTCTGCAGGATTTTCATCTGCTGGAATCTGCCAGCCCCGGTATTTGTTATATGTTCCCCGTGTCATTGGTCTTGCTTGAAGCATTTTTGTTCCGATATACTGTTTCATGATTGTTCCTCCTGTTCTAAATCCTTATTAATGAGCTTATCTGCCACTGCTAATCCTTTGATAAGCACCTGCGGAACGTTATATCCGCACTCTACCAAGTTTTCTAGTATGCTTCGGATTTCATTTACCAACAAGCAAGCCAGCGTAAACCATCCGACCAGCTCCAAAAACGCAAGGTTAACATTCAGGATTTCATTTCCGAGCCTAATAAAAACAGATGGCAATAAAAATCCTACTGCGATTATCACCCAGTATCCGAGTTTTTTCAGTATCCCTTTCAGTCCTACTGCGCTTGATTCTTTTTGTAGTGTTCTTGACTTATACCATCCGGTAAGCCAGTCGAGTACATTGCACACAAAATATGCAACAAATACAATCCAGTACGTTCCAAAAAACATTGTCAGTATCGCTACTACCGTTCCTACAACGGCATTATAAGTATTAATTACTTTCTCCATTCTTTCTTTTCCTCTTTTCTGATTTTCTGAAAACTTCTTACCTTAAACCATAAACGATTGACTAAATATCAGCCATTCACTAGTAGCGGAGTCTGAATACCCCGTTTCGTCTCTGAGACGCGAAAACTGCCCAACGCCAGCGGAAGTAATCTGGAAAAGCCAAATACGTCGCACGGAGCCTTGTCTTATATCCGAGACTGTGCGCGCCGGTTGAAATCCAACCGGAAGAGTAAACATCGTCACGGTAGATGAACCGCCGCTGATTACGCTCGTAGGCGAAAGTCCTCCAAACACCGTAACTGCTTTTCCTACTCTCCGGTATCTTGGCGTATAGGTTTCATTTCCGCCGTATGTCGCGAACCCACTCGCTGGTGCTAATGTAAGCCAACCTGAATCCGATTACTTGAATAACCTTTGCGCTGTCTGTCCCTCTTGGACGGGCAGTTTTCTTTTGTCCTGTCACCTACCTCACCTCCTGTTCTGTTTATGTTGTTATTTCCATATCCTCCCTTTATAATATAGGTATCAGCCTTTGTCTGAAAATACATTGAGAGGAATCTAAGAAACATGTTAGATAAAAGAACAACCAAACTCCTAAAACACTTGTACAAAAAAGACACAATGACATATGCCGAAATCGATAAACTACTGAAAACGACCACTCCTGAAAACGCTGTAAACAGTGAAAGTATGCACTTATCTCAGAAGGGGTTAATATTACGCCATTATGTAGGTCAAAACGATGAAGGATCATCTATTTACGATGGATATACAATATCCATTGATGGCAGAGCTTACATTGAAGATAAAAGAAAAACATTCCTAGCATTTGTATTACCCTATTCTATTACGACCCTAATAGCATTGTTGAGCCTGTTCACTACTCTCGCATTGAATTGGGAAAAGATAACCGACCTGTTTTCCACCATTGCTCAAATGCTTCATTAGTGCTGCCCAGATTATTCAGGTGATGATATCTCAGTAGTTCTTTTTCGCTGACCAGTGACTTTATCAAGTTCATCGCCGGTATCAAAACTTCATACTTCGTTTTTCTCCTGAACAGCCTGTGATACCACTTCCCGTTGTATGCGGGTAATTTTTCAAAGTCTTTAGGCTTTGTCCCAATTCGATCATCCCATTTCCAGCTGTTCAGGTTATTATATATTTCACATAATTCTGATTGGTTGTATCCAGTTAACTCCACGCTTCTACCTCACCTCCTTCTTCCATCTTTGTCCAACATTGCCTATTGCCAAATACGAACGTTTGTTCTATAATCTTTTTATCGGACTTAGTTTGAATCAGGCTGCACCTTGAGTTCTTTCAAAAAGATAAATTATGTCGTATTCCGGGAAAAATACTTTTTTAATTAATAATGCTTCATCAATGGAAAATCCACTTTTTACAGTTCCATCTGCCTTATCCGAAACAGTATTTAATTGACATCGGAGTAATTCTGCCATTTGTGTGAAAGTAATTTTTTTCTCTTTCATTGCTTTTAATAAGTTTTTATACATGTTTTACCTCCTTTCTATGTTTGGACTTCCAAACTTTATACTTGCACTATATTTGTATATTCAAACATTTTCAAGGTATAATATTTGAATCTCCAAACATTCTTTTACCAATCTTGAAAAATATGCGGAAATTCAAATATTTTTATTTACATTTAATGCTTTTTCGTATATAATAGAAACATCTAAGAAAGAGGTGTAATATGGAAAAGGCGAAGATTATTGAGGAATTGATAAGAAAGCAAGGCATGAATCCTAGGTCATTTGCTGAAAAATGTGGAATTCCGTACTCCACTGTTTATACTATTCTTAAAAAAGGCGCCGGAAAGGCAAATGTAAATAATGTAATAACAATGTGTAAAACATTAGGAATAACAGTTGAGCAATTAGACGAAATGTCAAAAGGGGTTCCAACAGAAGAGTTCGAGCCCACATATGAAGATATGCAGCAGCTTATTGCCCGTAATGGAAGAAAGCTTACTACCGCCGAAAAATTAGAATTAATCAAACTATTGTCCGAACTAGAATAATCTGTTCGGAGGACTGTTATGGACTATAACTTAATAATTGATAGAACCTATGACGTTTTTATTGAATGCAATGTAAGGTCATTTCCAGTTGACTGCTTTTCTGTCTTGGCGCATTATGGTTACAAAACATATACTTATCAACAAGTAAAACAATCAAATGAACGGCTCTTTGCAATTTGTAAGAAGTATTCCAGTGATGCATTCCGTTACCGGAACATGATTTGTTACAACCAGCGCGTCATTGACAGTCGGATCCGCTTCTCGCTCATGCATGAACTTGGGCATATCCTGCTAAACCATGTGGGGAATTCTCCGGAAAATGAAGATGAAGCAGATTGTTTTGCCAGTAATCTTTTAGCTCCACGGATAGCCATGGACCGTACCTATTGTTATACTGCGGACGACACACATAATAAATTTGGATTATCTTATGCTGCAGCTAATCGAGCACTTATAGATTATAAGAAATGGTGTTTACGGGATAAAACAAATACGGATTTTAAAATTGCGAATCTGTTCTTTCCAAAGCCTACAGCGAATACAATTGTGCAAAATCCTGAAATAAACGCATGGGATAAGAAAACAGAAATAAATCAAGCGCCGGTACAACCATCTATTTATGAAAAAGAATTACGACGTATACGACGGAAACACCGTAAAATCCAGAAACAAATGAAGGAATGTGAAGAGCGCGCCCGTTTTCTCCAACAATATTGTGATGTGTTCGCTATGGCAGAGGACTATAAGTTGTATGGGGATGATTTGTAATTTTTCTTCGACAAATTCTATAAAGGGGGATTCTTATGAACCGCTTAAAAAAACTAATTACTTTATTAATGGTGGCAATCATGCTTGGGACTGCATTTCCAGAAACCGCTGCGGTATTGAGTAGACTTGAAATCGTAGAAGCTGCAACGATTAAGATTAGCCAGAAAAAGGTTACGCTTACCAAATGGCAAAAAAAGGTTCTTGCAATTAGCGGGACTAAAAAGAAAGTCAAATGGTCAAGCACCGATAACTCGGTAGTGTCTGTAAACGAAAAAGGTGTAATTGCTGCAAAGAAAAAAGGAACTGCTGTTATCATTGCCAAGGTGAATAATAAAAAATACAAATGTACGGTGACAGTTAAAAATCCTAAAATATGTGGTAGTGCTAAATTTTATATCAGTCTCCCCAATAAATACTCTAGATTATCCTATAGTGCCGGTGGATTTGATAAAACAACCGAAGTTAGAATTTATATAGATAATAAACTCGCCGAAAAATTTAAAGGGGATTACCCTTATGCCATCTGGTATATAGATGGTGGTCCAGGAATAAAACTTACCAAGAATCAATTAAAGAAAGGTACGCACACCGTCGAACTTGTTCAATTGGTGAGTACTACAAAAAATTTCAAAATATTGAATTACAAAAAAGCGCAATATAAAATTCCATAAAAACCGCCCCTGCGCCAACAGGAGCAGGGGTAAATATCATCCAACAAATAAGGAGGTTATGAATGAGAAAAATCAAGAAGCTTTGTGCAGCAACAATAATCGTACTAATGATGACAACGGTGTTTCCTGAACCAATTGCTTTGATAATGAACCTACAAACTGTCGAAGCTGCCACGATCAAAATGTCAAAGAGTAAGGCGTCTTTGAATGTTGGTAAAAACCTCAGCCTAAAAGTTACGGGCACCGCCAAAAAACCAAAATGGAGATCAAGTAATAAGGGCGTTGCATCCGTCACATCTTCTGGAAAAGTGACAGCACACAAGAAAGGAACTGCAACCATTACGGCTCAAGTAGGGGCAAAGACATATAGCTGTAAGATTACAGTTAAAGAGCAGAACATAACATGTATACCCAGTAAAAAAGCTACTTTTACAGGTGTGGAGGTATTCATTGACACTGAGCCTTTCTTTGACTACACGAAAGTGACAATAAATAGCTTTTCTGCCAGATTAACGAATTATAGCACATATATCAATTATAGCAAGCCAATAAACATAAATTCGGACTATTTCTATCCCTACAAATATCTAATAAAGATAACCGGGAGAACTGATAAGAGGTTAGCTGGAAAATATATATATGTTTCATTTGTAACAAGAAAAAATGGAGTAATGCAGCCATTGGAAACACTTGAAGTTCGTACCAAAATTAAAACTGATGGAACATTTTCTCTATCCCAAGCAAAGAAGCTTCCTGACCATATAAATTCATTGTACATCTATGATATGTGCGTAAGCGAAATGGATTTTTAAAATAAAAACCGCCCGGTATTGGCGTACCGAACGGCTTTGAATACATCTCCGCAAAGATATACTCTCTCTCAACACATAGTATATCATCTTGCGGAGCACCCGGTCAATCAGAACAAATGATCGGGTGTTATTTTTATACCTATTTTTCATAGAGTAATGTGAAACGAAAAGCGGAAACCATGTGGATAACATTCATTAATTTCTTAAGATTTGTGGTAAATATACACACAAAAAAGAGCGCTCCCCTATGAAAGGAGTGAAAGATTTTTTATAAATGGACTTAAGAATGAAGTGTGGATAACTAAGCAGCCCGCATGACAGCGGATATATTTCTCATAAATTCCGGCTTATCTATGGCATGTGCCAGAATTACAACAATTAACTTAGAGATGGCTGCAAAGTATAGATCAGAACGCATAGAAGCCGTATTAAGAGTTCTGGGTCGTTCAATAGAAGGATCCTTTTTCAGAGCGGATAATTCCCGTTCAATAATGGTCCGCTTTTTGTAAGACGTATCCCATTCTTCACTATTGCGCTGGATTCCGGGATACATGCGGAAGTCCTTATCCGGATATTTATAAGTCGTAACAGTGCTTTTTATATCGCGGCAGGGTGTTTCACAGGCAGTGGTAAAATTGGATCCCCGCCTGACCGATTTCGGACAGATATATTTCAGACGTAAGCTACGGTTTTTACCTTTACAGGATCCATCGGGTTTAAAAGGTTCTTTAGTCAATGGACATAAAGGAGTACCCTGGATATCCGTATCCATATTGCTGGAAGCAGAAGAATTACGCTGATTGATGGGTATGAATACTTTTTCGAAGCCCCAGGATTTCAGAAGAGAAAAATTGTCATAGCTGTCAAACTCAGAATCGCCCATAAAAGTCCGGAACTGCCCCTTATTAGAAGCGAGAAATTCGGAGAGGGCACGGAGGAGAGAAGCATTATCGAAGCAGTATTTCTGCTCTTCAGGTGTTTCAAAGTCAGCAGGGAGGCAACGGTAGAACTCGTCATCAAAAAAGTGGATGGAGAGAGGAATGCCAAAGCCGTTAGTGAGCATCCCAAATTTGTAGAAATATCCAAAGTGGCCGTTGACAAAATCCAGTTTGAAATCGCGGTTAGCAGCAGAGAATTTAGGCATATTCTTATAAGCGGCAGCGTAGGGATTGAAATCTTTATTGTCGATGGTTTTGGCATAGGACTTGAAGCGTTTGATTTCAGAGGCGAGTGTTTTGGGATTATTCTCTTTCACCATAGGTTTTAGTCCGGAAGTATCATAAATGAGAGTAGAAGAAAGCCCTTTTGAAGGGTCATCTGGAGGCAGTCCATCATCAAAAGAGGAACAAATGTCAAGAATATAAGGGGTCATGCTGTCGAACAGGGAACGAATATCCTTTTCAAAATCCGTTTTAAACCGACTAAAGACAGATTCATCAGGAATCGAGGAAAAGTGGCAAAACTCCTGGAGATACGGAGAAAAAACGATGAAAATGCGGAGTAAGGAAATAGTGGGGATATGCAAAAGGTTCTTAATGATGAAAGCGGAAAGCATGGATTCCAAACCATAATCGCGATCGGTTCCCAAGGAAGAATAGTAATGCTTATAAAAGGAATCGGGAATAAAAGCAGCTAAGTGGAAATGATCTTTAAGTAGACCGAGAAACTTTAAAGGCTGCTCAAATGAAAGATTGTTCAGAGTAGATACTTGTTCAAAAAGTGTTAACTGTTGATAATCATTTGAAAACATGTTAATTCCTCCATTTTTTGTGTGTAGTGATTGGCTCGTTACCTAAATTATAACAAAAAATGGAGTGAATATAAAGAAAACAAGGGCGAAAAACCCAGTAAAATCAAGGGTTGCGGGATTCCGCAACCGGCTAACCTATTTTTCAAGAAAGGAGTGATGCTATGGCAAACATAAGAAAAAGAGGAAACTCATATCAGGTAACAGTTAGTAACGGAAGAGATTCAAGCGGCAAGCAAATAATCGAAACCGCTACATTCACGCCAGAGCCGGGTTTGACAGAAAGGAAAGTCCAAACTGCATTAAATGAATTTGTTGTTGATTTTGAACGAGCCGTGAGGTCTGGCCAGAACGTCAAAGGTGAACGAATGACCTTAAAGCAGCTCGCGGAAAGATTTATTGAGGATTCGGAACCAACCGGGGGCGAAGGCGACTTTATTGAGAAAACCACCTGGGCTTATTACAGGACACGGCTTGAACAAAAAATAATCCCTTGTCTGGGACACAATAAAATAAAGCAAATAACTCCAAAGGTATTAAACGACTATTCGAAAGAAATGCGGCAAGATGGCGCCCGGCTTGACGGAAAGCCAGGTGGGCTATCAGAAGCGACAATTCGAAAGGATTGTGCTATCGTGAGCAGCCTGCTCTCCTATGCTGTGGGCGAAGGGTTTATACCCATCAACCCATTAATCTACTCCGGAAAGCAAAATCGCCGCAAATCAGCACGAAAAGAATACAAGGTGGACTATTTCACCATTGAGCAGACAAAATGGTTCCTGTGGGCATTAGACAACCCCATACCACCAATTCAAACGAATCATAAGAATATACAATGAGAATGTCGCTAAGAAGGAAAGTGACAAGATACCGGAAAAAGCAACTCAGCATGATTTGCGGCACACCGCAGCGTCCATATTGATCTCGAATAAAATGGATCCGCGGTCCGTTGCTGGAATCTTGGGGCATGCCAACCCAACCACGACATTAAACATCTATTCTTACTTCTTCCGTTCAAAAAATCAAGAAGCCGCCGACATAATGGCAAACGCTCTTATAAATGCAAAATAATCAGCGTTAGTCAAATGTTAGTCAAATGACAAAACCGCCCGAAAAATCGGACGGTTTCTCATTACCTTAAATCCTTGTAAGTCCCCTGAAATGGGGCACTTTCCATCAAGCTAGCGACGGGAATCGAACCCGTGACCTCCTCACTACCAATGAGGTGCGCTACCGACTGTGCCACGCCAGCATAACTATTTCTTTGGAAGCAATGCATCTGTAATCGCTTACCTAAGAAATTCTAACAAAATCATCCCTCTATGTCAAGGAAAATTTTATGCTTGCGAAATAATTTTGTTACAGTTAAGCCTTCTTTAAATATCCGCATGACTGAACTGTAACCTAATTTTTACTCTTGTGGAATAATACATGATTTCACCTTGGAACGGATGCGCTGCAGGGCATTATCAATAGATTTCGGCGGTTTGTCCAACTGCTCTGCAATGTGGATATAATCCGAGCCTTCCAGATACAATTTTAAAACTTCATTTTCAAAGCTGCTGAGACTGTCCTTGATTCGCTGTTCCATGCCTGCTGCATTCTCCTGGTCGATAATGATTGCTTCCGGATTCTGTTCCGACAATTGACGCAGTTCCATCTCAAATTCTTCATCGCTTAAAGAAACGTAAGAATTAAGCGGCCGATGCTTTTGCCGGTTGGACCTTTGAATGGCATTATAAAGCTGCCGATCGATGCACAAGCGTGCAAAAGTAAAAAAAGAGGCATCTCTCTCTTCCCGATAATCCCTTACTGCTTTAAAAAGGCCCAGCATTCCTTCCTGAATCAAGTCATCGGTTTCTCCGCCGACCAGATACATCGCTCTTGCTTTTTTCCGTACCAGATATTTATACTTATCTAAAAGATATTGAGCCACTTCTTCGTCGCCGTCCCGCATCCTGACGATTAACTGCTCATCTGTATATCCATCGTATTTGTTCATCTTACCCTCTTTGTCTTAGTATCTCAAATGCAAGCACTCCCGTTGCTACCGATGCATTCAGGGAATCGATATCTCCCTTCATTGGAATCGATGCAATGAAATCGCATTTTTCTTTGATCAGATGACTGACGCCATCACCTTCATTTCCTATTACCAGACCAATTGGTCCCTTTAAATCCAACTGATACATGGAGGTACCACCCATGTCCGCACAGACAAACCATAATCCCTCTTTTTTCAGACTTTCAATCGTCTGGGCCAGATTGGTCACCTTGGCCACCGGAGTATAATGTATGGCACCCGCTGAGGTTCTGGCTGCTACTGCAGTAAGCCCTGCTGCTCTGCGCTTGGGGATGATGATTCCATGGGCGCCCGCCAGGTTGGCAGTACGGATGATCGCCCCCAGATTATGAGGGTCTTCGATTTCATCCAGCAGAATGACAAACGGCGGTTCTCCCTTTTCGCTTGCCTGTGCCAGAATATCTTCTACCGAAGCATATTCATATGAAGCAGCCATGGCAATCACGCCCTGATGCTTTCCGGTCTCCGACAGTGTATCCAGCCGCTCCCTGGCAACAAAATTCACAATCGTATCATGTTTTTTTGCTTCCCGTATAATTGAGCGTACCGGGCCATCCTGACAACTATCCAAAACGTATAATTTGTCTACGCTTCTTCCTGAACGGAATGCCTCCATTACCGCATTGCGTCCTTCGATTTTATTCTCATTAACGAATGTTTCTTTCATCAAATTTTAGGCAAGGATACTCCTACCTCTTAGGTGGTGAGAGGAATTGCCGTTCTCCTTTCGGTTAATAATGTTTTTGCCGTTTCCAATAATTTTAATTTCTTATGGTTTGCACT
>Ga0153940_1000389_pt1 | contig 23705 bp, 14 predicted proteins | sample TSNJ024MetaG_FD_104736 | JGI IMG/M metagenome (GOLD analysis project Ga0153940, IMG submission 104736) | Attine ant fungus gardens microbial communities from New Jersey, USA - TSNJ024 MetaG | ecosystem: Host-associated > Fungi > Mycelium > Unclassified | place: USA: New Jersey, Brendan T. Byrne...
GCGTCAGCCTCTGCGCATTAGTGACGCAGGCGGGGCACCCACACGGTGCAGACGGCGTAAAAAGGGATTGGGCGATAGCCCGTTTGTCCCTTTCAGCCGGCAAGACGGTTGTGGCTCCCTCTCCCTTTGGAGAGGGCGGGGGGTGAGGTCGAACGAAGCGCTAGCTTTTTGCTTACTTTTGGGTAATGCCAAAAGTGAGGACAAGCCCGGGAGGGCGCGGCAGAAATGAACTGAAAGATAAGAGCTTTTACAAAGCTTATATGATTAAAAAAATAGAACGTTAAAACTCAACTGCTGATTCGTATAAATACTTTATCCTACTTAAAACGCGATATTATTTCACTGCTTTTTTCAATCGGCTTATTATCTCATTACCCAGTTTTGTTTTTGTGTCTATATGCGTCAATACTGCTTTTACAAAAGCGTTTTCTTCAAATACGCCACGTACTTGTTCAAAATCATCTTTCTGCTGGTTACGGTCGCCATCAAGACCGAAGCCTGTACGTGAGGACAAAGAAAATTCCTTTTTAGCATCCTCATATATCATCTTATCCAAGTCTACTACAACTGTTTTCCAACGCTCAACGATATTTATAATATCCTGCGCTGTAATTGTTTCCAAAGATAATCCGTAATATTGCTGTATCTTATCCCACGCCCACGTCCATTCCAGTGAATAATAATCTTTGTGAAGTTGGACAAAAATAGCATTTATCTCTACCACCTGTGTTATCTTTTCCGATTCTATATCCGATATCAGCTTGTCTATTTCGGAGCGGGGAGCAAGCATACCGCCTATATCGCTCCATACACACAGCCCTACATTCGTATCGGGTTTCAAATAACTCCTTATCTCTTCGTTGCTTGTACATGGACAATTACCCAGCCGGGATATGATAGAGTTGCCCAAAAACTTATTTATAGCCATGTCATAAAGCTTTATACCTTTATTCAACGACGAGTTTTTAATTCGGCAACCTTTATATGAGTAAAAATCGCTGGCCTCACCACATGTGTCGAGCATTTCCCTTAATATAGATATTGCCTTGAACATTTTTTGTACCGTATAAGGGCTTAACAGGTTAAAATTAATCTGGTCCAGCTTCTCCGGGTCTTTGCGCTTATCACGCTTTGGAAATTTTTGCGCATCGCGGATAGTGCCTACACTTCGCAGGTTAACTCCCGGTACTAAAACCGTTTCGTTCTTGTCTTCTATCAGATATGAAAATGGCATATTCGACGTGTCGGTATTGTGATAGTGGCGTCCCATTATCAGGGAAAACGCCCCGATACGGGATGGCCACAATATATACGAATCACTGGTTGTTTTGCCTCCACGTTCTACAATCCCCTGATGTATCGGGCCCAACTTATACATATGATTACTCTGATTGGAACCCGAACCGGCATTCATAAATGAAAACATTCCGGCAATCAGTAGCGTCGATTTATGATGTGTAACTGTATATGGCCCTGCAAATAAGGCGCAGGCTTCTCCATTCTCACCCTGGCAATTACTGAAAAATAAAGAATCGCTGGCCGAATATGTATGGCCTAACTGGCATGCCTGGCCAATAAAACAACGGGTGAGCATGGTTCCGTCTTCTACTCGCGAACCCGAACATATGATGAAATCATTGGCCATTACACTATATCCGATATGCACAGGGTCGTGCTCATTACTGTTTATACTTCCATTTTCTAAATGGCGGGCACCTTCTATAACAGCACAGTCTCCTATACGGACATTTTTTATTGCGCCGGCATTTACGATTGTAACGTTATTACCGATGCTGCCTGTTGTTGAGGTATTTTCTCTGGCATATGCCATTATCATATCCTGCAACTTCCTGGTGAGTACCGGACGATGACGGTAGAACGAAAGGATATATGCAAAGTGTGCGCTTAGCTTATCATATATTAAAACTTCACGTCCTCCGGTCTCATTCAGTACACTTACTTCCACACCGTTACCAAAAGAAGTTTCTCCATCTACATATAAATGGTGTATATTCTGGATCAGTACATTATTCCCTATTCTGTAATTTGCAATATAATTCTGAATATTCTCTATGAGTATATTATTGCCCAGTTCACAATTGTGAAGACAGGCGTGATGGATACCTGAATGCTTTTTTAATCCTCCCGGCAGCGAGAATTCTTCCTCAAACACACCCATTTTTATTTTACCCGAAAAATTTACATGCTTTATATAATCCGGCGTAAAATTATCTGCAACCTCTATATTATCCCAATTATCGGCAATACAGTTTTGTGTTTTTAGCACATTTATTTCCTGAGGAGTCAGAGCTCTGTAATTCATATTGTTGATTATCAGTTTTATTGTTTGTTAGTCATTCGGCTAGCTAATGAATCGTAAAAATAACAAGAAAGAAAGAAAGTGTAAGCATAAAATTCTAAAAACTAGCCGTTGTATTCCCGATGCCTCAATATTCCGGACAAAAAATAACCTCAACTATTTATAGCTGAGGTTATTTTATTTTAAGTTTCCAATTACTTTATTCCTGATCCGGTAAGCTCACCGGAGGCATGTCTGCACTGCTATTCAATCGTTCCTGCAGATTATATTTGCGTATCAATCCTGCAATTTCCGGATCGAGCGGTGCGCGGTACGCTTTTGTCGGATCTAATTCACAAGCCTTTATTAAATGGTTGATTGCTTCATTGTCGTTACCTGAGCGAATAGAAAGTATTGCTCTCAGATATTCGGTATTCCCCGTCTGTTGCAAATCGTTTAACAGATCCAGAGCCTTCGCGTTGTAGCCCATGCATACGAGGCATAATGCTGTATTGTAATCCGGATAGGCCTGTAATATATCGAGTGCTTTCCAGTATTCCCTGTCTTGTAAGAAACGGAGCGCCTGTGCATAATCAGGACGTACTTCGGTATTGACTGAAATTTCTTCTGTTATACCCGGACGGGTCATATTGAAGATAATATCCGCTTTATTTAACAATGGATATATTGAATCCTGAATAATTCTGAAGTCAGCCGGATAGTTTTTCTTTATATCCTGTTCACATTGGTCCGGATTTACGGCTTGTGTCAACATATCCAATATTTCAGATTTGTTAGGCATGTCTGTTCTTTTGACAATCAAACGTGCCATTGTATTCCAGTCTTCTCCACTGTAACGTGTTTTGAATATCATTGTCATATCGGCTTTGTTGCCTCCCAACGATTTGATGAAGTAATCTTTCAGTGCATTTGCACGTTTCATCGATAATTCTATATTATCGTCATATGGACCATCCAGGGCTGTAGATACCCGTATAACAACACTATCCATCAATAACTTACCCTCTCCGGTAAATGTGCGGTAAGTATTTAATACTTTATCTGCCTGTTCTTTGTTGTCCCTGTAATTTATATTGAATGAGGATTTACCTGTCGCGAATTTAGGATATACAACCATTGTATTATACACATCCCTGTGAATTGTTGTAGTCTTGGATATAAGCGTAGAATCTACCAACTGAGACAAGGATGAAATAAAATAAGACAATGTATCGGACAGAGGAGTAACAAAACTACTGCGATCTATTGCATCTATTTTTGTATTCATAGTCAAACGAAGCCTTCTCATTCCCGGAGTTACCGGATAATCCTGTTTGTATACAAAGAAGAAATCACGGTCGGTCTGTATTATAGTATCGAGGTGAGTATTCTCTTCGTATGGGAAAATAATTAACTCTCGTCTTTTCTCTTCCCGCCGTTCTTTTTTCATTTCGTTAAGGGCTATATCTTCAAACTTATACCGGCTTTGAGCTATTTCTATAGAGTCCTTAGCGGTCAGATATTGGTTTTTGATCTGATTCATTGCGCGGCCTTCCCTGTAAATATCCCTGAATCTTTCCGGAATCCTGGTCATGTCTTCACCTTCCAGCATCAATGTTTTCAGGTTTTTATCAAAGTTTTTCATATAGCGGGCATAGGCTCCGACTGTATCTTTTCCTGTGGCCCAATCGCGGAAAACCTGTTCTTTGGCACGATTCGAATATTCTTTATAAAAATCGAGACGATAATCATTTTTCTGTTCTACTACAGCCTTGCCTTTTGTCAAATCGTCGGGCTTAGGTACATTTTTCATATATTTTGCAAAAAAGCCGGTGGTATCCTTTCCTTTTGCAACCTCTTTCATTGCTTTCTCTCTTGCTTTACGCACATTCTCATAATACAGTTTTTTGTCGAATCCGGTCTGTTTGGCCGCCATTAATGCTTCTGCATCTTCCTTGCTGGTTTTCCATTCCTCGAAATCGGCCTGCCTGCTCCATTCTTTATGATATTGGTTGTAATAGAAGTTTTGCTGAAAAGCAATATCTTGCTCTACCCCTTTATAGTCGACAAAAACGCTGTCGTATTGCGATTCATCTACGATGGAATTTACATAGTCTTCGTAATCTTTATATGATTGTTTTTGCTTATTGGAGAATTCCTGTCCCTTTAGTATAATCGTTTTAAGCGGCACTACAGAGTCGTTATGCAATAATTTAGGGGACATTGTTACCCGGAAGTTAGTCGAAAGCAGCTCTTTAGGCATTCTCACCACAAAGTCCACGTTTACCCGTCCGTTTTGCTCCGGTGTAAAACGTGACTTGGCTGTAACTACCACCTCACTTAGGTGCTGTACTTGGCTTAGGTCGGGAACTTTGTCCGCATCCGGCTTAGGTTGGGTTATTGACTCTGCATTGGTGTATGTAACCTGCTCGGCGACTACAACCTGGCCTTTATCCTGTCCTTCTATATAAGGCAGTTCTATATTGGGCCGTTTAGACTGGGATTGCATAAACAGATCCTTAATCATAGCATCATCCTTTGTAACCGGAACTTTGACCTTTATAGGCGGTACATAATTAGCATACGGGTCGCGGGAGGCTCGTATCTCACGTACTGAATTGGATGTGGAGCATGACAACATTAAAGTCAGCGTCACAATAAGGATAGATAACATACTAGTAAACGATAATCCGGATAATAGTTTGTAAGTTTTTTTCTCCATAAAGTTTATTTTTGGCTCAAAAAATCGAAATCGTAAAGTTTTGTAATATTTATAGTTATAGAAAAACGCTGCAAAGATAATTATTATATAGTAAATTTCTGATAACTTCGGGTTTAAATTTTGTATTAATACATATTTTTTAAGTTGTTTTTTTACAGATATATAGCTATTTAACACTTTATCAAGTATTTTAAGTACTTGGAAAAGCTCTATCCGGTATTCTTCTTTAATTATCACTTATTTACGCTACTACAGGTCACTCTGCTAGTCTTCGTTTTATGGCTATTAAGTGCATATACACATCTTCTATAACATCAAAAGTGAAACTAGATATTGTATAATTAGACTATCTCATTGCAAATTATTTATATAGAGGTAAATATAGCCCGGTAACGGTATTTACCATTTTTTCGATCCCGAATGAAGTGCCGGATTGTCACTTTAAAATTGTATCTTTGCATCTGAAAGAAAAGAATAAGCTCATAAACAGCGTATTAAGTTTATGAAAAAATATAGAAACCTTGTATTTTACACATCTATCATAAGCCTGTTTTCGGCACTGATATATTTTATCGTCAGAGTTGGAAGGCATAATCTGGAAGCTAAACAAAACGTATACGGGCTGGCATCGACCGCTTCTGCATGGAGTGATTTTCTGCATCATCTGACCGAAGACTTCGCCGCACCTGTCGCTATATTATTATTGCAGATAGTAGTTATCCTTCTGGCTGTAAGGGTATTCGGGTGGATATGCCAGAAAATAGGACAACCGACGGTTGTAGGTGAAATTTTTGCAGGAGTGGTACTCGGTCCCTCCCTTCTTGGGCATTATTTCCCTCAGATATCCGAATTCCTTTTTCCTGTCTCCTCCTTGGAAAATATACGTTTTCTCAGCCAGATAGGTCTTATCCTGTTTATGTTTATCGTAGGCATGGAACTTAATTTGAAAACCTTAAAAAACCGGGCTAATAATGCCCTTATAATCAGCCATACCAGTATTATCGTCTGCTTTACACTAGGTGTTCTTGTTGCCTATTATTTGTTCGGAAACTTTACACACCTGAGTACGGTTTTCCTCCCGTTCGCGTTATTTATGGGTATTGCCATGAGTATTGCGGCATTTCCTGTTATGGCACGCATTATACACGAGAGAGGAATCAATAAAATGCCTTTAGGGGCCACTATAATTACATGTGCTGCAATAGATGATATTACAGCCTGGTGCTTGTTGGCTGCCGTTATAGCTGTAGTTAAGGCCGGCTCGTTTGCCAGCTCTTTGTTTATCATACTTCTGGCTCTGCTGTATATACTTGCCATGTTCAAGATTGTACGTCCTTTCCTGAAACGGATAACAGACCTGCAATCGTCTAACAGAAACATAAGCAAGTCGGTTATCGGTGTATTCTTCTTAATATTGTTTTTGTCAGCCTATGCCACTGAAGTAATAGGTATTCATGCACTGTTTGGTGCATTTTTGGCGGGAGTAATTATGCCGCCTAATCTTAATTTCAGGAATCTGTTTACCGAAAAGATAGAAGATGTATCATTGGTACTGTTATTACCTTTATTTTTTGTCTTTACCGGTTTGCGTACTGAGATAGGCCTGCTCAACGAACCGGGCTTATGGATGATATGCGGGGGTATTGTCTTTCTTGCCATTTTTGGAAAAACAATGGGAAGTGCAATTGCCGCACGGTTTGTAGGCAATAATTGGAAAGATAGCCTTACCATCGGGGCACTGATGAATACGAGGGGTTTAATGGAGTTGGTGGTTCTCAATATCGGGCTCGATCTGGGCATCCTTACCCCTGAAGTTTTTGCTATGATGGTTGTGATGGCGCTGACCACCACATTTATGACCTCTCCTTTGCTTAGTCTTATAGATAAAGTATTTAAGAAAAAGCATGCGGATACAGATTTGGTTGAGGAAGATAAATACAAAATACTGGTATGGTTCCAAAGCGCTGAAATGGGACGTAAACTAATGTTTCTAGCCAATAGTTTTATAAGGAAGAAGCAAGCGACTTCGGAACTCACCATGCTTCACCTCTCGGAAGGAAACCTGCTGTATCAATATGGTATAGAGGAAGAAGAACAGGAGATGTTCAAACCGGTGGAAGAGGAGGCGCACAGTCTGCAACAAAGTTTCGTCCCTATATTCAAAGTTGTGGGCGATACCAACAACAGTGTTGCCAAGATAGCAAACAAAGGGGAATATGACTTTCTGCTGATCGGTTACCAAGGCTCTGTTTTATCAGATAATGTCTTAGGCCGTTTCCTCGGTTTCTCTAACAGGATACTTCATTTACCTAATTATTTACTTACAAAATTAGGAAACCAGAAAAAATGGAGCCGCATGCTGCTGGCACCCCTCGACGAAGGGCAACGGACCATTGTTTCCAAGAGCGATATGCCGGTTGGCATATTTGTTGATAGAGGTATAGATAAAGGACTGGTAAGTATGAGGAATATTTTTGTCCCTATACTTGACGAGGACGACATCTTTGTAGGAGATTTCATGGAACGGTTGGCCGAAAATTCTTATGTGCGGATTACCCTGTGGGATGCTATCGGACTGATGGATACCTCGATGGATTTCATAAAATCCGTTCGTGCGATTAAGGCGATAAACCCTTATCTGTTCCAGCTTTGGAACAATAATATCCCTATCGATAGTGATATTCTGAAGAAGCAGGATTTGATAATGATTAGTCTCAATAGCTGGAAGGAACTGGATAGCAGAAATCCTAAACTGATGAAAGACGCACCGTCCACTTTAGTCCTTACTAATTAATTGAAATGCAAAACAAAAGGAATAAGTATTAGATTCTAATTATCAGCCTATTACTTTTTTCTTATTATTTTAAAGAGAAAATGATGAATAGCCGCGACATAATTTCATTAAAGAAAGATATTCTTCAAAACCTGTCAAAAAGACAGTTAAAAGATGCCTTTGAGTCATTAATGAAACTGACAATAAATACACAGGACTGGAAAATCACTGAAACACTCAGCGAGTTGGAGACAAATTATAAATTTATGCTCCATTATCTCTTCGAAGGTGTTGAAGACCCTGAACGGGAAAATGTGTATCTTAACTTATTACGTTCGTTGTATGAACTGACAGATGATTCGGCCGATGAATTGCTGAAAATAGAATCGTCGAATATCTTTTATGAAAAATTTCGCGTCAATACACTAAAAGACGGTATAATTACCGATTACGCCTCTCAATTGAAAGATGTAGCCGATTCTATAGCACTGGCTGATTTACTCGAAGACGGTGAAGAAAAAACAAATAAGAAACGAGAGCTGGCCGTAAAACGTGAGCGGATAGCTTCCGATATGTTCAACATGGTATTCGTTTCGCCGCGCTCCGATGCGAACGACTTTAATAACTATATTTCATTTATAAATAATTTAGATTTGCCTGTACGCGAAAAAAGCCTGTTCTTGTCGGCGATCACTCTGAGCCTGTTTCATCGTTTCGATTTCCGCAAAATACAGGTCTTAATGCAGGCTTCGGTTTCAGATAATATACAACTGAGAGCCAGAGCAATCGTGGGACTAGTCGTAGTAATGCAAATGTATGACGTACGCTGGCCGTTATATCCCGAATTACAGAATCAACTGGATACACTCTCCGAAAAGCCGGAGTTCCGGAAAGCCGTATTAAGGACTATTATACAATTGATCCGTTCCCGTGAAACAGAACAGATAACCAAAAAGATCAAGGAAGAAATACTTCCCGAGATGATGAAATTTAATAATCTGGCAGGACGGAAACTCAATATGGATGAACTGATGGGAGGCGATACCGACTTCTCTGAAAAGAATCCCGAATGGCAAAAAGAACTGGAAGAATCCGGCCTGGGAAAAAAGCTACAGGAATATTCCAATCTGCAAATGGAAGGCGCCGACGTATTCCACTCTACATTTTCGGGATTAAAGAATTTTTCTTTCTTCTCCGATATGGGTAACTGGTTTTTACCATTTGATCCTTCTTACTCCGAATTTTCCACCTTATTTCCCGCGGAAAAGAAAAGCGCCCTGTTACAGGCTGCTGTTGTGGATTCGGGACATATGTGCAATTCCGATAAATATTCATTCTGTCTGAGTCTTTTGCAAATTCCGGCTACCCAGCGCGAAATGATGCTCGGACGTATGGGCGCCGAATCGGAAGAGATAAAACAGCTTCAAAAGGAAGCTAAAGAAATGAATCCTGCTGTTGATGAAGAGGTGGTGTCGAATCAATATATTCAGGATTTGTACCGTTTTTTCAAACTGAATCCTTACAGAAACAGTTTCTATGATATATTCAGGCTTAGCCTCAATTTTTATGATAAGAAATCGATAGCTCCGCTTATCTCAGATATAGAAGATATGAAGAAGATTGCATTGTACTGTTTTGATAAAAATAATTTCGGTGAGGCCCTGAATATCTTCAACAGGCTCATAGCTATAGATAATCAAAGCGACGATATATGGCAGAAGATTGGTTATTGCAGACAGATGATTAACGATCTGGAGGGCGCTCTCGATGCCTATCTGCAAGCTGATTTACTGAAACCCAACGACTCGTGGATAATTAAGCGTATCGCCCAATTATACCGTTCGCAGAAACTACCTGAACTATCACTCGAATATTATAAGAAAGCAGCGAAGCTGACACCCGATAATATAAATATAGAATTGAATATTGGCCATTGTTATCTGGAACTGGATGATTACGAACAGGCGTTAAATACTTATTTCAAAGTAGAATTGCTCGATAGCAAAGGGACAAAAGCTCAGCGCCCGATTGCATGGACAGCTTTCCTGCAAAAAAAATATGATCTGGCCCAAAAATACTATACCCGGATATTGTCGGGCAAGCCGACAGTACATGACTATCTGAATGCCGGTCATGTGGAACTATGCATAGGAAACAAGAAGGAAGCCGTCGAATATTATAAGCAGGCATTATATCAGGACAATGATTTTGAATTGTTTGAGATGCTTTTCGATGCGGACAGAGGTACTCTCATTAACCATGGTGTCGACGAGAGGATATTTCCTTACTTATTCGATCAGATAAAATATAAAATGGGGTAAGTTTGAGATTAAATCTGTTAGATGATTTTTTAGCCGGTTACTTTTAATATTAAAAGAAAATAGAAAAGCCTTTGAAGAAATATTTCTTCAAAGGCTTTCAAAAATCTAACCAAAAGCTTTTATTTAAAATAAGAAGCGTCCATAAGAATAAACTCCGGCTGGTCGGCTTTGCGTATCGAAAGCATTACCGGGTCCCATTGTGTAGGCCAACCTCCGAATATTCCTCCCAATCTTACTATCTTGATAGCATGAGGGCCTTTTGCCAGAGCGATAGATTTGTCACTGCGGGAGAAACGGCGGGCAGTACCATTATTATCCTTCTCATTAGAGATTAAGTATGTACCGTCAATCCAGAATTCACTATCTGTATTGAAATAATATATTCCGTCTTCAGGAATATTTATATAGCCGGTCAGAATATGGGAATAGAAATCGTCGGCATATACTTCCACATAGTTTTTAACTCTGTATTTGGCATCCTGAGGTGCCGCTATCTGTTCGGTTTCAGTCGGTGTTTTACCATTCAGTTCAGCAACCGTTCTTGCATACCCTTTGTAATACTCTGCTTTTAGCCCGGGTTTAGCATCTTTCTCCTTTTCTACTGCAGGAGCGAACGTTTGTTTCTCTATTGTAATAGTACGCACAGGGCTCATCTTATCGGAAAGCAGTACCGAGCGTATTTTCAGTGTCGTATTCTCAGTGAATGTCAACGGTTTTGTAAATACTTCCGATTTTAGTGTAGGTTCACTGCCGTCTGTCGTATAAACCATTCTGGCCGGTTCGGTTGTCTTGAAGTCAAGTGTCGCCTGATCTGTAAATGCTACGAAATTACACGAGAATGGCGCACTGACAGAGTCACCCCAATATTTTATCGTATAAGGGCCTTTATCCTCCGGCATAGGTATGTAGTAATCGATACCGTGCATATCGAGACGTACACGTTGGTTATCGATACGTCGTTCGAAATCCTGATAACTCTTTTTCTCTTTTGCAGACCATGTTAATTCAGACAGGGCTATAGCGCGCGGATACATATCGAGTTCCATTTCCTGTTCGGTGTAATTATATTCGTTCCACATATTCGCTTGAGCTCCAAGTATGTGGTGTCTTTTATCTTCAGCTATCATTTCGGGGATTGGTTCATAATTGTAGACCTTTTTTAATGTCAGAAGTCCGCCTATCGTTACTGTCTGAAGATTAGCATCTCCTTGATATTTATCCACATACAACCATGCTCCCGGGGTCATAATTACATCATGCCCCATGTTTGCCGAGGCAATGCCGCCTTCTTCTCCCCGCCAGCTCATTACAGTTGCGGATGGGGCAAGTCCACCTTCGAGTATCTCATCCCAGCCTATCATTTTCTTATTGTGTTTCAACAGAACTTTTTCTATCCGCTGCACAAAGTAGCTTTGAAGTTTTTCCTCTGCACTGTGTTCTTTATTGCCTTTCAATCCAAGTTCCTTGATACGGGCCTGGCACTTCGGGCATTTTTCCCAGCGTATTTTCGGGCATTCATCGCCGCCTATATGAAAATATTCACTCTCAAACAAAGGAACTACTTCTGCAATCACATCTTCAAGAAACTGGAATACAGAATCGTTTCCTGCGCAGAAAACATCGTTTGCAACACCCCAGATATTACGCACTTCGATTGGTTTTCCGGTGCATGATAATTCCGGATAGGCATGCAGTGCCGCCACAGCATGGCCCGGAAGCTCTATTTCGGGTATTACCTCGATGAATCGTTCTTTGGCATAGGCTACCACTTCTTTCACTTGTTCCTGTGTATAGAAGAATGGCCCGTAGGTATTTCCTTCACCTTCGGTGCGAACGGCTCCCATTTCAGTCAGTTTAGGGTATTTCTTTATTTCGATGCGCCAACCTTGGTCTTCTGTCAGATGCCAGTGGAACTTATTGATTTTGAACATGGCCAATACATCCAGTTGCTTCTTGAGAAAGTCTACATCGGCAAAATGGCGGCATACATCGAGGTGCAACCCACGGTATTTGAAGCGGGGTTCATCTTTTACGGTTACAGCCGGAATGTTCCAAGCTATGTTTTTTACCAGAGTAGGGCTTTCTATTTCGGCCGGTAGCAATTGCATAACCGTTTGCATACCGTAAAATAATCCCTGAGGTGTTTTTGCCTGTATGTCTATGCCCTGATTAGTTATGTCTAATGTATATCCTTCGTCGTTGACACCCAGTTCAGGAGTAATACTCAGGTCGATATAGCCGGAAGCCGGTTTATCTTTTACTGTTTTGATATCGTAGCCTGTCGAAGCCTTTATCTTTGCGGAAAAATAAGCAGCGACCTTATCTATATCTGCATTACCGGAGACGAAAACTATACTTTTTGAAAGTTTAAAAGTATCCTCCTTTTGTGTCAGTTCTAGCGGGATAGGAGTAATGTTTATACCTTGGTTGTAGGGTTTCTCCACAGTTGGTTCCAGGCCGTTACACGACGTTATCAGTACCATGGCTGTCAGAGAAAACAAAGGAACTAGTTTTTTCATTAGCATAATGATTTAATTTTAATTAAAGGTTCTCTATAATACATACAAATATAAGCATCGTTTAGCTTAGTTGTATTTTAAAACTGTTAATTAACATTTGAAAAGTATACCGTCTCAAATGTTAAAACCTGAGAAGGCTACCTATACAGACTCTATAAAAGCTTCAGAAAAAGATACCGATTACCTCTTTAAAAAAGTAAAAAGCAAGAATGAAAGCTACAGCCAGTTTCATTACTGTTCCGGCCATAAATCCAATGAAGGCTCCAAATCCGGCTTTAAGAGCGGGTTTCGGTTCTTTGCCGTCTATCAGTTCTCCGATGAAAGCTCCTAGAAACGGGAAAAGGATGATACCGAAAGGTTGAAGAAAGAACAGACCGAAGATAATTCCTATTGCACTACCCCAAATACCTTTCTTTCCTCCGCCGAATTTCTGGGTACCCCATACAGGAACATAAAAATCCAGTATTTGTACAATGATGACAACAATGGCCCATATGATTAGAAACTGGGTGGAAAATTCAACCTTCGATGTGAGGTGTAACAGGAAAATACCTGCATAACTGAGCGGAATACCCGGTAATACGGGCACGATACAACCCACTATACCCGTGATAATGAGTATTGCGCCTATTATGGTAAGAATGATATCGATAGCCATCCATTATATATTTCTACAAATATAGTAACTAAATAGATGTATAGGAGTCTCTTTTTTAAAATAGATCCATCAGATTATTCGTATCGGCCCAGTAAAGATGTGTATAGCCTGCGATAACATTCTTGTAACGCAATAGTTTGGTATCTGTGGGTTGCCCTTTGGCTGTGTATTGTTGTACAACGCTTTGTTGCTCACTTTTTATGGAAGAATAGTGGAATTCGTGTCCTTTGAGTAATACGCTGTTATATTCGAATTGCCTGTAACCCAGTTTGAGCCTCATATTCTCCATTGTGGCTTTTTGGTCGAAAATGTTTACCATCGGGTATTCAATACCGTTTTCATCAGATATGGACGAGGAAAGGTACATCATGCCTCCACATTCGGCGAGTGCTTTACCTCCGGCTTCAACGTAATGGCGAATACTGTCCTGCATCGTCCGGTTATTACTTAGTTCGCTAAGATATAACTCCGGGTACCCTCCGGGCAGGTAAATAAAATCGGATTCAGGTAGCTGCTTGTCGTATAACGGGCTGAAATAAGACACTACGCCTATCCTTTTCATGTATTCGATATTTTCATGATACATGAAGTTGAACGCTGCATCACGGGCTACGCTTATTCTTAACCCTTGTAAGGGCACATTAATTTCTTTTGTTATTCCTATATGTGGTTCTCTTCTTGCAGTAATGGACAGGAGTTTATCTATATCTATATGCTTTTCTATCAGGGCAGCAGCGAAGTCATCGAAGCGGTATTGTTCGTCGATATTCAATCCCAAATGGCGGGATGGTATTTCTATATCAGTATTCTTAGGCAGATAGCCCAATGGTTCAAGTCCTACATCGTGGCAGGCATCTTTTAAGAAATTGTAGTGACTTTCGGAAGCTACAAAATTGAATATGACGCCTGTAATATTTATCTTATCGGAGAAATTCTTGAAGCCATAGAGTAGGGCCGCCGCCGAATAGGCCATTGATTTTGCATTCAGGACTAATATGACAGGTATATCCAGTTTCTCTGCTATTTGCGCGCTGCTTCCATTCATGCGGTCGTATCCGTCGAATAGCCCCATGACACCTTCGGTGATACAGACATCTTTATCCGACGAATATTTATTATACAAATACTTTATATGGCTTTCTGACGATAAGAACAGGTCGAGATTGACAGATTCGTTTCCTGCCGCCAGGACATGATATTTCGTATCTATATAATCCGGCCCGCATTTAAAGGGTTGTACGTTCAGTCCTCTGTTCCGGAGTGCTCTTAATAAACCCAAAGTAACTGTGGTTTTACCGGAGCCGGAAGCTATCGCCGAGATAAGGAAATTGGATGTATATGTCATGATTCTTCTTTTTCTTCAGCAAAAGTATAAAATATGGGATATGAAACCCGTATCGATGTATAGAAAATAATATACTTACAAATTATTTCCTTAAATACTTTTTTCTGATATTTTAAAAAATTAACTTTGCTGCCGCTAAGGTGATGTAATCAGACATCCGTCTTTTTACATAAAAGGGAATCCGGTTAAAGTCCGGAACAGTGCCCGCTACTGTAAGCTCTTTTCAGTGAGCAGTTAACAGTCATCAGTTAACAGTTATGCAATCTGAAAACAGTTTTTGGACAATACTCAAACCACTGATTGACAGTCATCAGTCATCAGCTATCAGTTAATAATTTTTGTTAACTGTTAACTGCTCACTGTTAACTGAAGATTGGGAAGGATGTTCAAAAATGGAGTAAGTCAGGAAACCTGCCTTGTATGCATAAATTAAATATTCTCGGGGCCAAGAATATAATACTAACATTATACTTCGCATTTTAATGAGAAAAAAAGTATTGGTTACAGCCATCCTGTGCTGTGCTGTATTGTAAGCATGACGTTTACCCAAATGACCTTAAAGGGGAAAGTCGTGGATGAAAATGAGAAACCTGTTGCGGGTGCCAGTGTATGGATCGAATACACCACATTGGGAACTTCGACGGACGAGAATGGAGAGTTTAGTTTGCAGAGAGTATCCGAAGGAAAACACACATTAAGAGCATCTGCTCTCGACTACAATGGAGATAAGATTGATGTTGCTTCCTTCCGGGGAGATATCTTATTCGTCTTGAAGAAATCCCCACTGAAACTCAATGAAGTAGTAGTGACCGGAACAGGTACACATAACCGGCTGAAAAATACTTCGGTGGCAATGGATATGATTACCAAAAAGGAACTGGAGAATATCAATGTTCCCACGTTCGATAATGCCATGATGGCTATCAGTCCATCATTTGTTGTCGAACCGGGCTTCGGTATCGAAAATATTTTTGATTTCGTGGACGACAAGCCTTTCGGGGCAAATTACGCTACACTGTCTCCCGGACGGGTTTTCTCTGTGAGTTTGTCTTTAAAGTTCAGTAAATAATTAGGATATATGAAAAATATTTTAGCAACTATACTATTATATATTACAGTATTACCGATTCTTGCTCATGGTGGTGGAAATTATGAGCATTCCGATTTTTTCAAGACGATGAAGCCGGGGGATAAGGCTGCTATTCTGATGGTACATTTTGGAACTACACATGCCGATACCCGTGAGCTTACCATAGATGCAATGAATGATAAAGTGAGGAAAGAATTTCCTGAAGTGGAACTGCGTGAAGCTTATACTTCGCGCATAATTATCAAACGCTTAGGCGAAAGGGGCATAAACAAACAGAATCCGTTAGAGGCTTTGAAACAATTACATTCAGATGGATATACTCATGTTTTGATACAGGCATCTACGATTATCGACGGAGTGGAAATGGAGTCACTGGAGAAGAATGTGAACGAAATGGAGTCTTTATTTAAAGATATACGTGTAGGTAATCCCTTGCTTTACACCCCTGAAGATTATGACAAGGTGACAGAAATACTGACAGACGATACTGACAGTAAGATAGCTTATGTCTGGGTAGGACATGGAACATACGATGCAACTACGGCCCAATATGCAATGCTTGATTATATGCTGAAAGCAAAGGGTCATAAAAATCATTTTGTAGGTACGATAGAAGGGTATCCCGCTTTCGAAGACATGCTGGCGCAGCTGAAAGCTTCGGGTCTCAAGAAAGTTGTGCTGACTCCTTTTATGTTTGTGGCTGGTGAACATGCAAAAAATGATATTGCCGAAGACTGGAAGAATGATTTGGAAGAAGAAGGATTCACAGTAGAACTACAGTTGAAAGGCTTGGGGGAAAATCCAGCGATACAGGACTTGTACATTTCCCATCTCAAATTTAAAACCGGTCACCGTAAAATCGGGATAATGAAGAAAAAAGCCATTTATGAAGTTACAGGGGAAGTAATGCATTCACATTAATAAAAGACAAAAAACAAATGAAAAAATATCTATATATAATCATCGGTACCATGATGATAGGCAATGTATTTGCCCAAAATAAAAATATGACAGACACGATCTTCTCTATCCGGGAAATAGAAGTTGTGGGTACTAACCTGAAAAAGAACGAAGTAGGCAAACTCAATGTACCTCTCCAATATTTGCCGCTTTCTGTAACCACAGTGTCGGCAAATACCTTGGATATGAGGGGTATTGTGAATATGCAGGATGCTGTAAAATTCTTGCCTAACACCCGTATGCGTACTACCTATGGTGCATATCAGCAATTTGAAGTTCGAGGATTCGATTTTACGCCGATAATGATAGATGGGGTGAGAGACGAACGTACTTCGATTACCAATTCAGCACCTTTACCCGATTTGTCTTCGGTAGAGTCTATCGAATTGCTCAAAGGTCCGGCTTCTGTTCTGTACGGCCATTCTACAGTTGGCGGTGTTCTTAACGTAATTAGAAAAGCGCCGACATCAAAGAATACATTGAATGCCCTGATGAGTTACGGGTCATGGGATAATAAGAGGGCTATGATTGATTTTGGAGGAAAATTTTTCGGGCCGTTCAATTACAGGGCTATCGTTAACTGGTCGGATAACGAAGGTTACAGATATACCAACGACAAACGTTTCTCCGGCTATTTCGCTTTGGGCGGACAATTGGGTGCTAAGCAGGAACTGGATATACGGGCCGGTTTTAACCGTGACTGGTATGGAACGGAGATTGGCCTGCCCCAGTTTATGGCGAATGATGTTTATAATGCTGATGGTAGTAAATATTTGTCGAAAGGGGATATGCTTCCCGGCCTCAACAGGCGGTGGAGGTACAACAATGAATCAGATTTTATGATAAATAACGGCTCGAATATTTCTGTCCGCTACAGTAATAAGGTATCGGAATCATTGAAGATTGAAAACAGATTGGCCTATAATTACGATAATATAGACTACTTCAGTACCGAAACTTTGACATATCGTGAAAGTGGAGAGGATAAGCCTATATACGATCATCATTATATAAGAAAGAGTAAAGACGGATTACGTGATTCTACAGTCTATATTCAACTTGATATGGTACAGCTCACATATCCATTACGTTTTGCTTATACAGTGCATGTGATAAACGAACAGCTTGAGGCATCGGGGAAAATTGAGTTTGACAACGGTATGAAATATAATTATTTGGGAGGATACAATTTTGTTTATTTTTATCGCAATACTTATCGTGGTTATGGCGGTACAAATCCTCAAACAAACAAAACTTATCAACTTTCCGATTTAATTGACGGACCCGGCTTGAACTCTAAAGTTCCTGTTTATAATCCCCACAGTATGGGATATATGGACCCTCATTTTAGCGCGGGAACCGCGACACGTAATATTACAAATGGTGTTTATCTACAGAACTTACTGGAACTCTCGAATCAGTTTAAAGTCATGGTTTCCGGCCGTTTCGATCATTTTTTGTTTAAAACAGCTACAGCCACAATAAATCCAATATCTAAAGAACGGAAATATTCAGATCAACCTGAATTCGACAAAACTACAACTTCCGCATTTACATACAGGCTTGGCGCAGTTTATTTACCTGCTACAAATCTTTCTGTATATGGATCTTTTGCCAATTTCTTTATGCCGTACCGGGATATAGTAAGTTCTAACATTATCTATATCAATGCTGATGGTAACAGATTCGAGCCCAAAGACGGAGATCAGGCATTCAAACCCCAGACGGGATATCAGGGGGAAATCGGTGTGAGATATTCTCTCCGTAACATCTTACAGGCGACAGCAAGCGCATTCTATATCCGCAAAAACAATGAGAAGAAAACATTGAAGACAGGAGTGGTCGAAGACGGAGTAACAAAAAGTGTAGTAGGAGTTGTCGGATCATCGGAATCGAAAGGCTTTGAGTTGGAACTGACCCTTACTCCTGTAGACAATGCAGCCCTGTCTTTCGGTTATGGCTATACCGATGCTACTATCCGCGATATAAAGAAGAATGAATACTTGGAAGAAGAGGTGCAAAAAGGAATGCGTCTGGCTGGAATTCCTAAAAATACATTTTTTGCGGCTGGGAACTACCGGATATCTAAAGGGGTGTTCAGCAATCTGGGTTTCAATCTGACGGTGTCATACACGGATAATGTATACAGAACAGTCGATAAAGGTGTCGTATATCCCGCATATTGGCTGACCGACCTGGGTGTTTCATATAAGCTGAAAAATGGAATACAGCTAAGGGCGAATGTCAATAATGTATTTGATGAGAAATATTATAATCAGTCTTTAGGTACACAGATGGTACCGAGCATGCCTCGCAACTACCTGTTTACTCTGGCATACAGTCTGTAATCCGGATATGTTGAAAAATATACTATATTCTATTCACAGGATACTGGGGACAATCCTCAGTATCCTGTTCCTCGTTTGGTTCCTGTCCGGATTTGTAATGATATACCATACATTTCCAAAAGCGACCGAGCGGGATAAAAACAAGCATATGTATCCATTGCAGGGAGATATGCCGGCCCTTGATTCCATACTGGCTAATAATATCCCGAACGATAAGGAAATATCCGCACTTTCGCTGAAATCCTATGCCGGAACTCCTTTTTTTGAAGTAAAAACATCCGATAGTATTTACTGGATTCCCGCAAGTCCGGACATGGAATTGAAAACCCCGCCGGATTATCCGGAAATTAAGGCCTATGCCCAACGTTGGTGTCAGGCGGAAATTGTCAGGGCAGATACTTTGCGGGAATTGGAGCAATGGATTCCTTTCGGGCCTTTACGAAAAGATTTTCCTATCTATAAGTTTTACTTCGGCGATGAAGGGAAGTCGCAGTTATATGTTTCGTCCGTATCGGGAGACGCCTTGCAGTTTACAGACAAAGACAGCCGCTTCTGGGCATGGCTGGGCGCGATACCCCATTGGGTATATTTTACATCGCTCCGTCAGAATTCGCAGCAATGGATGGATGTTGTCATATGGCTTTCGGGAATAGGTTCCATTATGTGTATTGCCGGGCTGATACTGGGCATCCGTTCGTATATAAAAGAATATCGCCGGAAGAAAAAGATGAAGAGCCCTTATCGGAAGTTTGCATATAAATGGCATCATATATTGGGCTTCATGTTCGGTATATTTGTTTTTACCTTCGTTTTCAGCGGCATGATGTCTCTGGCCAAAGTGCCCGGATGGATGGTAAAAGTACATGATCCATCGGCTGAGAAAAGGCTGTATTCAAAACAAAAAATAGAGTCCGATACTTATACCTTGGATTACAGGCGTCTTTATGAGAAATATCACGGCCAGATAAAATCCGTAGAATGGAGTTCTTTCGGTCAAAAGCCAATATACAAGGCTGTAATAGATGACCGTTTGCATACAATCGATGCTTCCGGTACATCTGTGCTTGCCATGCAGCTGGACGAAGCAGCTATTAAGAGCCGTATCTCATTGCTCCATAAAGAACCGGCGGTTATATCCTTAATGGACGAATACGACAACTATTATGTAGGATTGACAGATCACCTGCCTCTCCCTGTATATAAAGTACAGGTCGAAGATGCCGACAACAGTACATATTACATTAACCCGAAGAATGGGAATACTCGTTATTTTAATAATAATACCAAAGTAAGACGCTGGTCTTATCAGGCTTTACATAGTTTTAAATTTAAATTTCTTGCAGACCGCCCTGTCCTATGGAACATAGTGATGTGGATAACTATGATTGGTGGAACATTGGTTTCCCTGACGGGAGTGTGGTTAGGATTCAGGTATATAAAGAGGAAAATAAAGAGATTAAAAAAGTATATTTGTTCAAAGAAAAAAAACAATACGAATATATGTCAGTAGGAAGAATTATTGTTGCGGGGATAGGCCCGGGTTCGCAGGAGGATATTACTCCTGCCGTACTGGATGCGCTGAAAATATCGGACGTAGTTGTAGGTTATAAATATTATTTCCGGTTTGTAGAAGACATTCTACGTCCCGGGACGCTTTGTATCGACACGGGAATGAAGAAAGAACGGGAACGGGCAGAAGAAGCTTTCCGCCATGCCGAAGAAGGGCGTACCGTTTGTGTTATCAGTTCGGGCGATTCCGGAATTTACGGAATGGCTCCTCTGGTGTACGAAATGAAAAAGGAAAAGCAAAGCGATATAGCCGTCGATGTCTTGCCGGGTATCAGTGCTTTCCAAAAGGCAGCGGCTCTACTTGGTGCACCAGTCGGACACGATTTCTGTATTATTTCCTTATCCGATCTGATGACACCGTGGGACAGGATAGAAAAGCGCATTATAGCCGCGGCCTCCGCCGATTTTGTAACGGCAGTTTATAATCCGAGGAGCAATGGCCGTTACTGGCAACTATACAGGTTGATAGAAATTTTTCTCCAGGAACGATCACCCGAAACCCCGGTCGGCTATGTACGTCAGGCGGGACGGGAGGAGCAGGAGGTGGTCGTAACCACTTTAGGAGAGTTAGACCCCGGGGAAATAGATATGTTTACCATAATCATTATCGGGAATTCTCAATCCTACATTTTCGACAGTCAGAACATCGTAACACCGAGAGGATATTATCGGGAGTCTAAAACAGATGATATCGGTATCGGGCAGGATATAATGATCCGCAGTTTCAGAACCATAGAAAGCGAACTGAAAAAGAAGGATATTCCTTTGGATAAGAAATGGGCTTTGCTGCATGCGATACATACGACTGCCGATTTCGATATGGAGAATATACTGTATACGGATGAAGGGGCTGTTGAGAAACTCTATAATCAATTTATATCGGGAAAGGTAAAAACGATTGTTACAGATGTGACTATGGTTGCCTCGGGCATCCGCAAAGGGGCATTGGAGCGTCTTGACGTTGAGGTGAAATGTTATCTGCACGACGAACGTGTAGCCCAACTGGCAAAAGATAAGGAGATTACCCGTACTCAGGCAGGTATCCGTCTGGCGGCGGAAGAATATCCCGATGCCTTGTATGCATTTGGTAATGCCCCTACGGCATTGATGGAACTGTGCGAACTCATACGCAAGAAGAAAGCGCATCCGGCAGGTATTATCGCTGCTCCGGTCGGCTTCGTAAATGTCAGGGAATCCAAGCATATGACCAAACCCTTTAAAGATGTGCCGAAACTGATCGTTGAAGGACGAAAAGGTGGAAGTAATCTGGCGGCGACACTGGTTAATTCCATTCTTACGTTCGATGATGCGGAGCAATTGAAACCGGGCAGGGATGTTTAACCTTTAGTCTTAAAAGATGAAATTCTATGTTATAGGTATTGACGATAACCAGTCTCAACATTTCTCTCCTGAAATAACAGATGTGATTAACTCGCATACTGTTTTTTCGGGTGGAATACGCCATCACGAAATAGTGAGGCCTTTCCTTCCGGAAGATTATTTGTGGATAGAGATAACTGTTCCCCTGAACAAGATTTTCGGGCAATACCGGACTTATGACGAAATCGTGGTGTTTGCTTCGGGCGATCCTCTTTTTTATGGTTTTGCCAATACCATTCGGAGGGAGTTACCGGAGGCTGAAATACTGTTGTATCCATACTTCAATTCCTTGCAACTACTGGCTCACCGTCTGTTGATGCCATATCACGATATGCATATCGTTTCGCTTACCGGACGCCCGTGGCTTCGTTTCGATGAGGCGTTAATCTGCGGATATAATAAGATAGGGGTGCTTACCGACAATAAGGAACATACACCTGCGGCTATCGCCGAACGAATGCTGTATTATGGGTATGATAATTACAAGATGTATATAGGTGAATTGTTGGGGAATAAAGAAAAGGAGAATGTAACTGCATTGGAATTATCCGATGTTACGGGAAAAACATTCTCGTTTCCCAATAATCTTATTTTGCAAAAGACATATGAACGTCCACGCCCTTTCGGCATCCCTGAAAGCGAGTTCGATTTGCTGAATGGCAGGGCTAAGATGATAACAAAAATGCCGGTGCGCCTGCTTTCTTTAAGTTTACTGGATTTGAGAAACAAGTCGGTATTCTGGGATATCGGTTTCTGTACAGGTTCGGTATCTATTGAAGCTAAGATGCAGTTTCCTCATTTAGATGTTTTCTCTTTCGAAAAACGGGAAGAAGGACAAGAACTTATGGAAAATAACTCCCGGAAATTCGGTACGCCGGGCATAAATACCATCATAGGTGATTTTGTGGAAACGGATATTTCTGACTTTCCCCGTCCCGATGCTGTTTTTATCGGCGGGCATGGCGGACGCATGAAGGATATAATGTCGAAAGTATTTTCGGTATTAGTCCCGGGAGGAACAATAGTATTCAATTCTGTATCAGCCGAAAGCAAAGAAATGTTTCTGGCGGCGGCAAAGGATAATGATTTGGTAATAAAGGAAAGCATCACTGTTGCTGTGGATGATTTTAATGCTATTGAGGTGATGAAAGCACAAGCCCCCTAAATCCCCCGAGGGGGACTTACAGAGAGGGTATATGAAATTAAAAATTAAGAATGAAATTAATAATTGCGCAAGCATCTTGTAACTTGTAACTGCCCATAGGGCGAAGTAACTCGTAACTGAAAACATATGAAATACGCTATAATACTAACATCTGAAACTAGCCTTCCTTTAGCTGAAACCATCAGGAAAGAATTAAGTGAAACTAATATATACACAAAAGCCGGCATAAAAGGAACGAATCGGATTTCTTCTATAAACGACTGTGTAAAAGACTTATTCGGCCAATCGGAGGCGATCATATTTATAGGGGCTATGGGCATTTGCGTCCGCAGCGTCGCCCCTTATATCAAAGACAAGCATACCGACCCTGCCATTGTAAATGTGGACAGTACCGGGCGTTATGCGGTGTCCGTGCTTTCGGGACATGTGGGAGGCGCTAACGAACTGACAAAGAGGATCGCCAACATTACAGGCGCTGAAGCGGTTATCACTACGCAAAGCGATAATACTAACCTTTGGGCGCTGGATACAATCGGTGAAAAATATAATTGGGTAA
>Ga0153940_1000392_pt1 | contig 23508 bp, 18 predicted proteins | sample TSNJ024MetaG_FD_104736 | JGI IMG/M metagenome (GOLD analysis project Ga0153940, IMG submission 104736) | Attine ant fungus gardens microbial communities from New Jersey, USA - TSNJ024 MetaG | ecosystem: Host-associated > Fungi > Mycelium > Unclassified | place: USA: New Jersey, Brendan T. Byrne...
ATCGTAAGCCGACGCATATATAGCGACAGGGGGTACCACGGTCATTTGCGCGGGAGAGGGGTTTAGGCTTTCAAGGCATATCATCAGGAAAAGACCGGTTCTCAGGGGGACAAAAGCTGCCTGTCCCAGCCTCTGCATATATTTTTATCCTGCGGCGTAGTTACTCTCTTGTATATCATCTTTTCCACTTTCGCTTCCTTCCTGCGCGTGCGAGGGTATGGTAAAAATATGCAAAAAAAGAAACGGCTCATTATTTTCTTTTGTACCGAAAAGAAGTAAAAGGGGTTAAACTGTTTACATAAGTTAATTATGGAACTACACGAGTGTGGAGTTTCGGTTAAGAGGCCTGCAATGTAAAGACTATGTCCTTTATTTCAAGATTCCTTATAAACGGTTGCCCTGACCGCTGCCGGAAAAAAACAGAAAGGCTCCGCTTTTGCGGGAACCGCTGCTAATGCCCATAAACAGGCCTCCGCTTGCGGATAACAATCGCAGGCCGTTCCTACCTTTTGGTAAAAGAAAAAGATTCTCTTTGCTGAAACGTATATTGAAAAGGATTCCCCCCGGGGAAAGGACTAACTTTGCACCCGGTAATTTTAGGGTACAGATACGCGGTGCCGGCAGCTTGTTTTTTGTGGCAGGCGTCAAACTTAAATGATAGCATGGTTGTTAATGATGATATATTAAATAGATGATGTATGGATGCAATAGATTTAGAGAAAAACTATATGGCGGATTATAACAGGCTGGCCTTGGCATATGCCGAATCGGGGATACAGTGCACCGTGGAGTGCATGAACCGGTCTATCCGCAGAAGATAACGGGAAGGCAAGTGAATGCCTCCTGGAGATACAGCGGTGGAACGTACGGGTTACGGACATGGAAGCGATGCGGGTGTCTCTGAACAACTGCTTCAGGCACCTGCGGCTTCCCCGCCATACCCGTCATCCTCATGGTTGCCCAAAGGTATATCTTCCCGGAAGGCATGCAGGTGTTCGTGCTCCGCCCTTTTCTTGTCGCTGCTCAAGCCTTCGCTTTTTTTCATGGGTGCGCCCAGCCTCTTGCCCAGGCCATCTTTGCCCGTGTGATTTTTTTCCGTTTCCCGTTGCGAGGCACAATAAAAATTATTTTAAACTATAAATGAGCGCCTTATAAAAATATTTTAGCCAATAGGTAACGATTTAGAAACGAGCGAAATACCTTCAAATGCCTTCACTTGCACTCCTCAAAGGGCAACTTTGCTTCTGCGAAGATAATGATGTTACTGTAAACTTCCATTTCTTTGCCCATGATTTTTAAATTTGAACCTAAAAATATCTTAGAAGTTGTAAATGATAATTGTACACTACAGACCCACCTGTTTGAAGACCGGGTGATGAAAATGTCGGATGTAAATTATCGGGGAAGGATGTAGTGTCGGGGGTATGGCTGTTGTCCTCTATGATTCGCTCATGGAAGATAAATCGATTCTTGACCCTTTATCCGTGTTGATGAAAAGCGAGAGGCTGCCTGCCGGAGCTGTTTTCAGGGGAGTCCCGGCTAAAAGGGTGCAGGAAGGGATGTAAGCCCGGATAGACGGAAAACAAGCGGGGAAACAGGTGGACAGACGGTTTTGTTTCCGCCGGATGATATTTTGTGTCCAATGATTTTCCCAAGGGAAGTATATAGCACAAACCGTCTTTGGCGGGACGGTCTTCTTTTTTCATATTTGATAATACGCCGACCAGGACATTGTCTCCCAATACTGTTCCGGGGCTTATCACCGCGCTATTGCCTACAAATGTCCGGTTGCCTATATATGTCCTGGCAACGGTAATATAGCCGCCTCGCACATGTGATGCCCCCACTGAGACGGAATCGGCCAGGAAGCACTCGTTCCCGGTCACCAGTAAATCGGGGGAGATAAATTCGACAGTCGATATTTCAACGCGTTTACCCATTTTGACTCCCAGTAATTTAAACCATTTCCGGAGATAGAGTGTCGTATAGAGCATACCGATAACCTGCAGGCTCAGTTTCATTAACTGGTCGAAAAACCATTTCCTGTAATAAAAGAAACTGTTGACAGGATATTTCCCTTCCTTATATATTGCCAAGCATCAGCCATTTAATAGCCGAAATGATTATTGTTAAGAGCAAAACAAAAGAAACACCGACGCCTATCGCCAACCAGAGGAAACTATAGTCTGCGTCTGCCGTCGAATAGGAGACGTGGGTAATTCTGGCTGTATCCGGGGCTTTGTGCTGTCTGAATTAGCGTTGCACAGTTATTCATAACGGACGCCTGTCTTACATAGCCCTCCTTTTTTTGTAAGGGGGGGGACGTTCGCTGGGCAGGGCTGTTAAGTTCTCTACTTTGTTCTGTTATTTTCTGCTGTCATCCTGAGTGGAACGAAGGATCTCGACCCTGAGAAACGAGATGTTTCACTCCGTTCAACATGACACAGAGGGTATAGAAAATTAGAACTTAACAGTCCTGCATTCGCCGGGGGAGTGCGACAAGATTACTTTTGATGCACCCCCTTCTATTCATAGGGGTTATTATTCAATAAAATATTGTAATAGAATAGACAAGCGGATTTTTTTTCGTATCTTTAAAACCTGAGCAATCTGGTTTTTATTGTATCTATCTTCTCAATGTTTTGCTCCGCGCCGGTTTGCGGATCTTCCCATCGTCAAAATCGATAACAAAATCAACTTTCTTGTTTATGGTATTAATCAGTTACGAGAATGTGTAATGCTTTTGTCGTAACACATTTTTGCAAATAAGATGAAATCATTTTTTATCGGGAATCTGGAAGTTAAACTTCCGGTTATCCAAGGTGGAATGGGTGTCGGTATATCTCTGTCCGGCTTAGCATCGGCGGTTGCCAATGAGGGAGGGATAGGAGTTATATCGTGTGCCGGTTTGGGGCTTATCCATAAAGGCCACGGGAATTTCATGAAAAGCAGCATTTGGGGACTAAAAGAAGAATTACGTTTAGCCAGAGAAAAAACAACCGGTATAATTGGAGTCAATATAATGGTGGCTTTATCCAATTTTGCAGATATGGCACGAACAGCTATCGAAGAAAAAGCGGATGTCATATTTTCCGGAGCGGGGCTACCCTTGGATTTGCCATCCTATCAGACTGTGGATAGTAAAACCAAGTTAGTCCCGATCGTTTCTTCCGCCCGGGCCTCGAAAATAATCTGTGAAAAATGGTATAACAATTATGGTTACCTACCTGATGCGATAGTTGTAGAAGGCCCGAAAGCAGGAGGGCATTTAGGATTTAAAAAAGAGCAAATTGATGATAACCTGTATTCCCTGGAACAAATAATTCCCGAGGTTATAGAAACAGTAGCCTTATATAAAGAAATAAAAACAATATCGGTTATTGCCGCAGGTGGAATATCTTCAGGGGGGGATATATACCGTTTTATCGAAATGGGTGCATCAGCTGTACAGATGGGAACAATATTTGTTACTACAGACGAATGCGATGCTTCAGAAGCCTTCAAACAGGTCTATCTTACAGCTAAAGAAGACGACTTAATGATAATCAACAGCCCGGTAGGGATGCCCGGGCGTGCTATTAAAGGAGAGTTTCTAAAACGTGTTTCCGAAGGGTTGGAAATACCTAAAACCTGTCCTGTACATTGTATAAAGACCTGTGACTATACGAAGAGCCCCTACTGTATTATGAAAGCATTATTTAATGCTGCGAAAGGAGATATGAGAAAAGGGTATGCTTTTGCCGGAGTAAATGCACATCTGGCACAGAAAATAAGCAGTGTAAAAGAAGTTGTATGCAGGCTGAAAGAAGAATTTACCCTGGCGGAAAAAAGACCATTATTAACAATAGGGCTGTCTCATGAATGACACTCTGATTGAAGAAACAATAAGAAGATATATCCGTGAATATGACCGTTATAAGAAACTGACTGATATAGTTTTTAATATATGCCAAAGTATTGTTCAAAAGAATCTGACTGTCAGGGCAACAGTTCAGCACCGGGTAAAAAGTCCGACAAGCCTTGCCGAAAAACTAAGGAAAAGCATAAAGTACGAATCAGTAAACAGTGTTTTTGAAGGTATTAGTGACCTTGCCGGTGTTCGTATTATAACTTATCAGGAAGCAGACAGACCCAAAGTCGTAGAGGAAATCCTACGCATTTTCATAGGAAAGGGTAATGATAAAATCAGGATTGAAGTTAAAGATAGAAATGGGAATGATGGTAAATATTATAAGGCGACTCACTGTCAGGTAGCTTTACCTTCCGAATATCTGACAGACAATTTCAATTTAAAAAATACAACATGCGAAATTCAGGTTTGCAGCCTGTTGTCCCATGTATATAATGAGATAGAACATGACTTACAATATAAGCCACGGAAAGGGAATTTATCAAAAGATGAAAAGATCTTGATCGATCAGTTAGGACTCATAACGAGATCGGGAGATATAACTATTCAACGATTATTGGAAGCTACAAATGAAAGGTTGAAACTTCAGGAAGGTGAGTTTGTTGATGTACATGATTTTGCCGTGAGGATGGGAGAACTCCTGAATCTAGGGGAATTATTTGCGAATAATGCGGGGCTGTTATATGATGAGTTTTTAAATCTAAAATTAGATTCTCCTGAGATAATCATTTCAGAACTTCTCGATAAAGATGAAACGCTGATTGGTGTCGCAAAATATGAATATAACAAACTGACGAAGTATATAGCGAGTAAAAATATAAACATAGCAATAGATCAAAATTCTTCTGATCTATTACTGTTGGTACTACTTAGAAAGAAGGTTGTCACTATACTCAAAGATTACCCGGCTATAACAGATAATGACCGGTCATCCCGGTTATTCCGGATTGCTAAAATATATAAGGATATGTTCTCTGAGCAATAGGAAGCGGCCTTTTATAAACGTAATTCATATTTTAAAGATGAGTTACACATTATTCACTAAAAGCTGCTTTTAACGCAGAAAAGAAACATGACATTTAAAGAATTAAATATTATTGAGCCGGTTTTGAAGGCTCTGAATGAAAAAGGATATACACATCCGACACCGATACAACAGCAGGCTATAGCTCCTGCGCTGGATAATCGCGATATACTGGGATTGGCGCAAACCGGTACAGGTAAAACCGCTGCATTTTCACTCCCTATTATACAACAATTGTATTCAAACAAAGTCCATGGTAAAAAGAGGGACATCAGAGCTTTGATTTTAACCCCGACCAGGGAGTTGGCAATACAAATCAATGAGAGTCTGAATGACTATACCTGCTATACAGGTATACGCCATTGCGTGATATATGGAGGCGTGAAACAAAATGCTCAGGTGAGTCAACTGAAAGAAGGAATAGATATATTAGTTGCTACTCCGGGGCGTCTACTTGATTTAATGAATCAAAACATTATCAGCTTAAATTCTATCCGCCATTTTGTGCTGGATGAAGCTGACCGCATGCTGGATATGGGATTCATTCATGATATCAAGCGTTTACTTCCCAAGCTTCCTAAAGAAAAGCAAACACTTTTCTTTTCGGCCACTATGCCTGCGTCCATAGCAGTTCTTTCACGCTCGATCTTGCATAATCCAGTGAAAGTAGAAGTTACTCCTGTATCATCTGTTGTTGATACCATAGACCAGTATATTTATTTTGTAGAAAAACAAGAGAAAAAAGACCTGCTTATAACCTTGTTGAGAAAAGACAGAAAAAAGTCAGCCCTGATATTTTCACGCACCAAGCATGGGGCTGATAAGATAGCACGACTACTTAGCAAATCAGGGATAGGCAGTGCCGCTATTCATGGAAATAAGTCCCAGAACGCAAGGCAACGAGCCTTATCAGATTTTAAATCGCAAAAGATACAGACTCTTATAGCAACGGATATTGCAGCCAGAGGCATTGATATCAGTAATCTGGAATTAGTCATTAATTATGATTTGCCGGACGTTGCCGAAACTTACGTACACCGGATCGGTCGTACGGGAAGAGCCGGGAATACAGGGATGGCCTTGACGTTCTGTGCTCAGGATGAACAAGGCTTGCTCATGGATATTCAGAAACTTACAGGAAAGCGTCTTACTGTATCGAGTCAATAATAAACATTCTCTAAAACCACAATATATGGCAGCAAAACAGAATTCTTCAGCAAACAAGAAAGAAGGTGAAATAACCCGTTCTGAAAGAACTTCGGCCACACAACAAGCCGAGTCAGTGTTGAAAAATGTAAAGGAGCGTGCCGGAGATGTTATCCATGTCGTAATTAGCGACAGGACTACAATTGAACTTCCGGCTCATTTATCACAGGAAGAGATAGATGTCCGTGTGGAGAGATATATCGATTTGCATAAATCAAAAATATAAATCCTAAAACAAATATTCCTATATATAACAAAGATATTTTAGAAATAAACATGGTAACATTCGATTTGGAATGTGGTCCAAGAGGCATGATGAATGCTGTAAGGAGCGGTCTAACCAATAAGGATGTCAATAATAATTAATAATAAAAAGAATGAACATTTATGTATCGAATCTAAACTTTAGCACAACAAGCGAGAGTTTACAGGAATTATTTACAGCCTATGGCGAAGTCGAATCTACTAAGATTATCACGGACAGGGAAACCGGAAGATCGCGAGGATTCGGCTTTGTTGAAATGCCTAATGATGCAGAAGGCCAAAAAGCTATCGATGAGCTAAACAATGCTGATTATGAAGGCAAGACGATCACCGTAACTATTGCTCGTCCTAAAACAGATCGAGCTGGCGGAGGTTACAACAACCGTGGTGGAAATGGCGGCTACAATGGAAATCGTTACTAATCAAACGAACTGATGTATAATATCAAACGGGTAAGTATAATTACTTACCCGCTTTTTTGCTCATTTAGAATATGATAGAGATAACACCTTTTCATACTCTTCTTCAATAACTATTGCAATCGCTGCAATTTATACAGAAGTTGCTGTACCGTTTCTTGATAATCATCGATAATGGATTTGGAAAAAGCTTCGCAAAACAATTCCCTCTGAATAGACATATATAGATAAAAGTCCTTTGTATATTTGATAATATCATCAGGGATGCAAGTTTCAGGGATGACTATTTCAATATCTCCATGCATACTAATGGTAGTTTCTACCAAACTATCTGTTGCCTTTAACAAGCTGTCTACAGCTGCGTCTAAAGCCATATGTTGCGAGTAGCTCCCTTTTCCTGTTACATGCCAATGATAAAGCTTTAGGGCACTATTGAAAGAAAATATCTGACCAAAGCACAAAGAAGAAGCTGCTTTTGCTATGTCTTTCGTAGTCCGTGGTATTAATTTTGTTGTCATAGTTTTTCTCTTTATTATTATTTACCGTTCAACCTAAAGATACAACTTCAATAAGGAAATGTAGTTATATAGTTCTATATGAATGTTACACAATTCATAGATATATCAGGGTCTGTTCTATGTTTCCTAATCTATACTTGGGTAAAAAACTTTCTGCGCAAGCAGACTTAAATAAATCAGGATATTACAATCAAATAAGCACTCCTATGAAGATATATGTCAAATATATGGTTAGTCGCCGTTGCATAATGATGGTGAAATCCAATCTTGAGGAGATCGGAGTCAAATATTCCAGTGTTCAGTTGGGAGTAATAGAAACTTTAGAGAAAATTTCAATTGAACAGCAAGAGCAGCTTCGGACAATACTCTTGAAATCGGGACTTAAATTGATGGATGATAAAAAGGCAATCCAAATAGTACAGATAAAAACTATAATTATAGAACTGATACATCACGCTAGAGAAGAACTAAAAGTCAATTTTTCTGATTATCTGAGCGAAAAATTAAATAACAACTACACTTATTTAGCCAATTTATTTTCGGAAGCAGAAGGTGTTACTATTGAACATTTTATTATTATACATAAAATAGAAAAGGTAAAAGAATTAATTCTTTATGATGAATTGAACCTTACCGAAATTTCCTACAAATTACATTATAGCAGTGTCGCTCACTTGTCCAATCAATTTAAAAAAGTGACAGGATTGACTCCTACTTTTTATAAAAACCTTAAGAATAAACGCCGGAATAATATAGAAAACTTGTAAAACCTCCTCCAAAGGCTTTAATTTGACCTTTTGAGGAAGTTTTTTCTATTTTATTGAGGCTATACAATTTCATATCTTACTACCTAATCCAAACCTCAACAAAATGTTCTGCATAATCATTTTTCATACATAAAGTGTTTAAATTATCTTGTTTCTGCCCATCTAAAACAAGATAAGGTTCTATTGCAGAGTCTTTGATGCGATTGAATGTGATGAGATAAACAGTCTCTTGAAAACGATAATGTATTTTGTAACTATCCCATTCTTTTTTCAGATGAGGTGTTAGATATAGTTTATCTCCCATACGATTGATGCCTAGCAATGCTTCCATTAACAGCCGATAGATCCACGATGCCGAACCTGTATACCATGTCCAGCCGCCTCTTCCGAGATGCTGAGGATTTGTGTACACATCGGCAGCTACCACATAAGGCTCAACTTTGTAAATGGCAATAGCTGCCGCTGTAGCCCCATGTTGTACCGGATTCAGTAAATCGAAAAGCTCCCATGCTTTATCTGTTTCTCCCATCATGGCAAAAGCCAACGCTGTCCAGATGGCTGCGTGAGTATATTGCCCTCCGTTTTCACGGACTCCCGGAATATACCCTTTTATATAACCCGGATTTAGAGATGATTTATCAAATGAAGGTGTAAACAATCGGATGAGTTTGGCCTCTCTTTCGACTAGCTGCATATCAACTTGCTTCATGGCCATTGCCGAACGCTCCTTATCTCCTGCACCACTAATTACCGACCAACTTTGAGCAATGGAATCAATCCGGCATTCTTCATTCAAAACAGAACCGAGAGGACTACCGTCATCAAAAAAGGCTCGACGATACCATTTGCCATCCCAAGCATGTAACCTGATGTTTTTTTGCAATTCTTTTGCTTGATCTACACAGTACTGAGCAAAAGATTCATCATTAAGAAGCCTTGCCACATCCGAAAACTTGGCTAATACATCATACAAAAAGAAACCGAGCCAAACACTCTCGCCTTTTCCTTCTTTTCCAACCAGATTCATACCATCGTTCCAATCGCCACATCCCATGAGAGGTAAGCCGTGTATGCCAAATTTAAGACCATACTTAATACTCCTCACGCAATGTTCATAAAGAGATGCAGATTGGGCTGAATGATTGGGCTGATCGTAATATGATTCTTCGTCTGCCCGTAGCTCCCGGCCTTCGATAAACGATACGACTTCGTCTAAAATATCATTATCCCCAACAGTCGAAATATATTGACATGCAACATAAGGCAACCACAAATAATCGTCCGAAAAATGGGTTCGTACACCTCTATCCATCGGAGGATGCCACCAATGTTGCACATCGCCTTCGGTAAATTGATGCGCGGCTGCACGAAGTATTTGCTTCCGGGTTATATCGGGTTCAACATGAACCAGAGCCATTACGTCCTGTAACTGGTCGCGGAAACCATATGCTCCGCCTGATTGATAGAATCCCGAACGTGCCCAAATACGGCTACTCAATGTTTGATACAGCAACCAACCGTTAGCCATTACATTGACAGAAGAATCAGGAGTGTCTACTTTGATTCCACCAAGTGTTTGATTCCAATAGTTGCGAACACTATCTAATGTTTGTTGTGAAGATCCTATTTGTCGATAACGGCGGACTAATTGTTTCATCTCCTCTTTATTCTGAGCAAATCCTAACTTGAAACGAGTCTCTTTAGTTTTCCCCTCTGCTAAATTAAAAATAACTTGAATGACTCCACAAGCATCCATGCCTGCTCCTGTTTTTCCTGATAGACGAGTATGCTTCATCGCTTCAGGATCAGATAAACTTCCATTTTGCCCAATAAATTCTTTTCGATCGCCTGTCACCGTTCGGGGCTCATTGACATCTATAAAAGCAATCTTTCCTGCGAAATCTGAGTTATAGAAATTATGAGCAAAAAGCACCCCTGTTTCTATATCGACCTCCGTCTGAGTATGTAAAAGACTTTTGGATTTTTTCTCTGCCAACACCCATTCATAATAGCCAGTAACAGATAAGTTCCGCGGACGATTGGAGATATTCTTTATTTTTAAGATTGTGAATTTTATAGATGTGTCCAAAGCCACATACATCCACAGTTCTGATTTTATTCCATTTTCAGTATGCTCAAAGACAGTATAGCCAAAACCATGTCGAATAACATAAGGGGTATTTCCTCTTGCGGGATATGGTGTTGGAGACCAATACTGTCCGGTTTCTTCGTCGCGAATATAAAAGGCTTCACCCGATGAGTCCAGTATTGTATCGTTATGCCAAGGTGTAATACGGAACTCATGTGCATTTTCGCCCCAGGTATAAGCGCTACCGCTTTCAGATACCACCGTTCCAAAATGTTCATTTGCCAATACATTACACCAAGGAGCGGGTGTCGATTCTCCCGGTTTTAATGTAATAACATACTCCTGCCCATCGGGCGTAAATCCTCCAAAACCATTAGAGAAAATTAAATTACGCTGAGCTAATTCAGTTTCTACTGTTGTATTTACAGTACGTGTTGGTTTTAATATCGAAGTCTGAACATCTGTAGTTAACTTACCTTCCATTTGGTCGAATAATGTCCCTTGCTCATCATCTATTACAATTCGGGCAACAGACTGAAGAAGCAATATATCTTCATGTGGCATATGCTCTATCCGTCGAACATAAATGCCACCTTGCTTTTCTAAAAACGTAGCATCTACGCCACTATGTATCAGGTTTATTATCTCATCATACAATGATTGGCGATACACCGATGTGTCTTCATTCAATATAACAAGATCAACTATTAACCCCTTCATTCGCCAGTAAGCATGTGCCAAAACCAATTGACGTACCAGCTCTATATTTGTTATATCCTTTATTCGCAATAACACTAACGGAATATCACCAGAAATACCATAACTCCACAATCCGTTTTGTCCGCGTCTGTTGTTTTTTAGGATATTCGGATCTGTCCTGAACAAAGGGTTAGCATAAACCAAAGCTCCTGCCATTTTAGCAAAAACCTGAGCTTCGGTCTCGGTAATATTAAGTTGATAAAGAACCACCTGACTGTGAGTCCATGCCAATTCGAAAGCACGATCGGTCATACGGATGTTCTGGTATTTATCCGATAGGGACAATGCCCCTAGATGCGTGTCGGACATGCCAAGTAGCACATATACTTTTACACTCTTTCGGGCTGGAATAATGATCGACCGTCGCAATGCAATACAGGGGTCAAGAACAGAACCCTCGCTGTTTGATAAGGTTCCGGATTGCCTCATTGCCAAAGGCTTTGCCAATGAATGTCCACGACCAATAAAAGAAGCCCTGTCTGTTTCGCATGAAACGTCATTTTCCTGATCTTGCCCAAATAACAGCAAATGCAGTAAGTATGGTGGTGTTTCTTCCTGCGAACGGGGACGCCGGGTACACAATATGGCCGAGGCTGCTGCATTGAATTTGGTTTGTACAAATAAGTTATTGAAAGCAAGGTGCGCTTCATCAGCATCTTGCGATGATATAACCACTTCGCTGTATGTAGTCAGCTCTACTCTCCGGGGCTTATTGGTATGGTTGGTTAAGGTTATTCGCCTCAGTTCCATATCATCCTCGGGTGAAACACATATGGTTGTTCTTACTTCCAATTTAGAATGTTGTTGTTTAAATTCGGCATAAGCCTGAGTGAATTTTACGCTATAATCATCAGAAGAACTTGGTATCGGTTGGTTCCCGATCGACCAGTATTCTCCTGTATCAACATCGCACAAATAAACAAACAAGCCATGACAACCTGCCGTTGCATCTTCACGCCAACGGGTGACTGCTAAATTATTCCATCGACTATAGCCTCCGCCACCGTTATTTATCATTATCTGATAACGTCCGTTAGACAAGAAGTTAACTTCAGGCGGTATGTTTTTATTGTCAAAAACTCGAGTGTAATATACACTATTGGATAACAGTGGATTAATTCCTTCAATCTCAAACTTAGAATCATCCGATATAACATCGATCTTTATATTATGAGGATTTTTCTCCTGTAACAGAGGTTCAAAAGCCTTAATCATCGGGCAAGACATAAAACGCTCCTGCATCTTATTTCCTTTCATTATGTTGGATATCGAGACAAGTCCCATACCTTGATGATGTGCCATATAGGAATGAACAGCTATGCTTGTTGCATTTAACGGCAGATGAGATGGGGTATAATCTACAGCCTCATAATAACCATACATACCTTCAAAGCCGTTATCGGTAAGCCGTTCCAAATTTTCGCACGCTTTCCGCGAATTAACCATCAGTGCCAGAAGAGTGGCATAAGGAGCAATCACCAGATCTTTTGACAGACCTCGCTTCAATCCCAAACTTGGTATTCCGAAAGCTTTATATTGATAATTGAATTGAGTATCTGTGCGATTTAATCCTGATTCTGAAATTCCCCAAGGAATATCGAATTTCTTGCCGTATTCTATTTGCTCATAGATGACTCCTTTGTAGGTTTGATCGAGCAATGTTTGCTCATAATTTGGCATAACCAGCAGTGGCATCAGATATTCGAACATAGAGCCACTCCATGAAACTAATATAGGTTTGCCCTGCGAAAAAATCAGTAATCTGCTCAGCGAAAACCAATGCTCTAACGGAATTTGTCCTTGAGCTATGGCTACATAACTACACAAGCGTGCTTCGGAAGCTAACATATCGTACGAACCTTGATCCATCCGTTGTTCGATGACATTATATCCGATCGAGAATAACTTCTTTATTGGATCATATAAAAAGGCAAAATCCATTTTGGCAAAACTATCACTTTGCTGTGCCAGAACATTGAGAATTTGTATTCTTTGTTTTGCATTCTTTATTGCGTTTTTCAGGCAAGCCTGCCATTGTGTAAAGCATTTTATTTCTCTATCAGCAGATAGATTCTCTTTGCCAGACAATTGGTCTAATACAGATTGAATTTGTGAACAAATACCGGTAGCTTCTAAATTGGCTATTTGTGTTAACGTAGGCACATAATCTAAAGCTTCCAGTGTAGAAATCACATGATTCATCTGTTCATCTACAATACTTTCTCCCGATCTTTCAACAGGAACAGGAAGTGATATGGCAAGCCAAGGGGCAAGAAAAAGCATTTCGTCAACATACTCTTTACAGTTTTTCTTTAATACCGCACCCCATGAGTTTAGTATGGCATCGTCGGATGATAAAGTATTATTGATCTGTTCGATTTGTTGTTCTGCCGATTTTAAAAGGGCAAACGCGGCGGTTAAAGTCTCGGGCAAAGGTTTAAACAATTCCTTTTCGAATAGAATCAAAGCCTTATTTTTGCAGTCAATGCTTCTCATTGTCTGTACAGTGTCAAGCATCCCTTCGAAAATAACAGGCTTGTAAATATTATCTTCTTCCAATTCCCTTAGCCCTTGAGCAAGTGTAAGCAAATGTCCTGCCAGATTACCACTATCTACACTCGATACATACAACGGAAGCATTGGCTCAAGTGTTTCGGTATTGTACCAATTATACAGATGCCCCCTGTGTTTTTGCAGTTTTGTCATTGTATCGAAAGTCAACGTTGTTCGTTCTACAAGCTTTCCGGCTGTCAGGTATCCTAAATCAAAGGCGGATAAATTGGCTAATAACGACAGACCAATATTGGTAGGAGAAGTACGGGAAGCAATAGCAGGATTGGGTGTCTCCTGAAAATTGTCGGGTGCTAACCAGTTCTCCTTTTCATTAACAAATATCTCGAAAAAATGCCAGGTTTTACGGGCTATACGGTGTAGTAAAAGATCTTGTCCATCTGTTATGTGAGATATTTTGGGGCTTGTGGGACAACTTGCGCGCCAAGCGATATATGGAGCAATTATCCATATAAATAAAAACGGAGAAACGTATAGCATGATAGGGTTGTACATACCTAACGATATTCCGCAGAAGATAGCCATTACGGGCGAAAACCACATTCTATTATAGAATCCCGATAGCGTATTAACTGCTTTTTTCTCTACATCGGCAGAGGTTTGCCATTGCATCAGATGTTTATGAGATATAGTGAGCCGCCAAAGAGTGACAATAATTGCTTTTACACATAGATAGGCTTCGTATGGAAGAACAACGAATGCAAATAAAACCTGTTTAAATTGATGCATGCTCTTTTCTAAGACCTCCCATAAATGGAGTTTCCACGATTGGTCCTTTGCTTTGCGTAAAGAGTTGGTTATATTCTCCAATACAAAAGGAAGAGCAATAATGAGAAGAATCAACAATAGACCTGCCCAAAGTTTTTGAGGAAACAATGTTGCAAATCCGATCAAAAATAACAATGTTGCAGGCGAGACTATACTTCGACGTAAATTATCAAGTATTTTCCATTTGCTTAAACTCGAAATAGGATTTCGGGAAAAACCTTTACCCGAATTAGGAACGCAAGGCAATATCCATTGTAAGATTTGCCAGTCGCCCCGTATCCAGCGAAAACGACGGTTTGCATCCATATTATAACCCGAAGGAAATGATTCGGAAACTTCTATATCACTAACAAGTCCGGAACGTATATAGGATGATTCCAACAAATCATGGCTAAGTATTTTGTTCTCAGGAAAACGGTTATTTAAGCTGGTTTCAAAAGCATCTACATCATAAATACCTTTACCCATATAAGAACCTTCGTGAAACACATCTTGATAGACATCGGATACAGTTCGTGTGTAAATATCAATACCCGAGTCGCCTGTAAACAAGCGTGAGAAAGGGGAACATTGACTGCTGACAAGATTGGACGAAACGCGAGGTTGAAGAATACCATAACCCCGAATTACAACATTGCGTTTCACATCAAGTTCTGCCTGATTCAGCGGGTGAGCCATTGTTCCTATCAGCTTATGAGCAGTGTCGGGCGATAATTGTGTGTCTGCATCTAAGGTTATCACATACTTAAAGCTTAGCAATATAGACAGTTCTCCTTCAATGCATGAGAAGCAATTGTTTTCCGTTCCTCTTAGTAATGAATTAAATTCCATTAGCTTACCTCTTTTTCGCTCATATCCCATCCATGTTTTTTCTTTCGGATTCCGTTGACGAGGACGGTGAAACAGATAGAACAAAGTGCCGTTATCAATCCTGTACTTTTTATTGAGATTTTCAATCCCCAAACGTGCCCGGTTGAGCAAGAGATCATCGGAGGCCTCTTTCTCGTTAGGAGCATCTGGAAAGTCTGTCAATAATCCAAAATGAAGGTTGGTATTTCTATTCGATAGATAATGAAGTTCCAATTGGGAGATAAGACTATCAATATTTTCTTCATTCGAAATGATGGTTGGGATAACAACCATTGTACGGTATTCGATCGGTATCGATTTGGAAAAATCGAGCCGAGGTAGAATATCCGGTTTTGCAAAAAGTGTAATTATCCAATTGACGAAGAATACTGCAAACTGGCTAATGAAAATAAGAAAGAGAAATGATAAAATTATGAAATGCCAATGTGTTATTGATATTTCTTTAGATTGAAAGACAGAAACAAATAGGATAAATCCTAGTAGAGATAATATAGCTATAGATCCAGCATAAATAGCTAAGGGAGCACCTCTTAATACATTTTTTATTCTTGTTGAGACAGTCTTTTTTACATCAATTTCTTTTTCGAGTAAATATTTTCCATCACCTATTAAAAAATAGCCCACATGAGCTTGTCGTGTGCCTGTATCTTTATACAATTGGGTTAATGTAATTGCAGATTGAGCGATTTCAATCTCTGATCTAAGGCTGTTTTGTGCTAATGATTCTATAATATGTCGATAATGGTCACGAGTATTAAAATCCATAGATCCATAAGTTCCGGAGGGATCTTTAAGTAAGATTTGCTCTACAATACTTTGTTTTTCAACAAATATTTTCCAGTCGGTTGTATTTATAAACCGGAGACTATTTATGATATGACTAACAGATAATTGATTTGCTGCCTGATTTTGATTTTCCTGATAGATCAGTTCGTCTATAAAAAGCCCGTCCTCCGCCAGTTTTTGTTCAAGCCAATTCCGGGCTATCTGTAATGCCGAATTTTGAGACGATAACCGTTGACTGAATTCCGATACAAAAGAACCGGATGTCGGGATATCGGAATGGGACATATCAGCTACTATCTCAATCAATTTGGAGGGCTTTTTGAGAGCGGTATCTTCCAACTTGTCGACCCACAGTTTTGCTGTATCTCGATGTTTCGTATTTAACTGTAATCGAGTTGCAATACGTTGCAAATTTTCGATTAACGCCAATCGTAACATAATAGGAATTGCCCATAACTCTCCTATCTTGAGGGCAGATTTTATTTGGTATGCCTTATAAAAAGCAGAAAGCGATTCTATATCAATCTGAGAATCTGTATGGGAGATGAGTTCTATGACTGAAGAATATATACGGGGTATCCCTTTATATTCACCTTTTAAGAGACAAGGAAGTTCTTGGTTATACTCCTTGGGGTAGTGATGTCGGGCTAATAAAATATGCTCTTCAATTAAATAAAAATTGTCGATCATCCATTCGATAGCGGGAGTTACATAACTTCGATTGCTACTTGTTAACATTTCATTATTGAAATCGTGCAGAATAACATCATTATAATCCAATTGCTCTCGTAGGTAATTATTCTGTGTACTCCCTGTTGTCTGGTGCTCTTCTCCAAGTGTTTTCGAATACTCTGTCAACTGTTCTGTATTAAACAATTCACCGTAAAAAGGTTTATTATTGACTTTGTTTTGGGATTTCTTATAACCTCTAAAATCTAACATATTTGTTTCTTCTGTTTATTTTAAAAGGTATGCCGATTTATGGGAATTTGTGTTACATAATATTTTCAATAAGTTACATAATTCATAGATAAAGCCATGAAAACGGTTGAAACTATTAATTATGTAACTTATAGTTTTAATTATGTAATATATTTTCGATAAGAAATCCTGATCTTGAAAAATTATTTAAAACAAAAAAACTATGTCAAAAGAAGAAAAAGGAAAAGATAAAGCAGACAGAAAAGCTCCTCAAAAGAATCTAAAAGAGAAACGAGCGGATAAGGCTAATAAGCGAGCAGAAAAGAATCGCAAAGGGTTGGATGACTTGAAAAAATAACGATTAAGGCCCGGGCATTGTTTCTAGTTGGGGTGAATACTTCCTAAGGAGAAGGGACTAACTCTCATTCAATGCCTTGTGCTTTAAATAAAGATTACTTATGATAGTTGAATTTTCTTATTGGTTTCCTGCTGTGATAATTTTAGATAAAGAGACTTTTTCATAGGCAGAGACAATTAAATATCCAAGCAAAGCTATATAAAAGGTTATAAAGCACAAAGCAAATCGTTGATATGGCAGCATTTGACACTAATTGGTGTCAATTTACGCAGATGAACTTGAATATTTTTTTCTTTTTCACCGATATACACCTTTCATATGGAGAGCCAAATAAACAAGACTTCCGGCAAAAATACGATTCGAGGTATGAGAAGTACATTTTTTACAACGGAACAAAGCTCGGTCTTGTGTTTTGGATCGAAATATATTTTTGTATAGAGGATGAAAAGAATAGTGTCGATTTTTCAAATTATTCTTTAAAACGAGAGGTATCGACTTTGTTTTTTGTTTTCGATTTATAATTTCCAAATTTATAAGAGAAAGATAAAACTATTGATCGAGAACCTGGAACAATATCCATGAATATATTCTGATTAGCATATGTTCTCCTCATATTAGGGGACCATGTATTAAAAAGATCTTAACACTCCTCTATTCTGTAAAAAATTCCATTTGCCCCCAGCATTAAGGCTCCATATCTCATTTAACATTGAAGGAACTTGAATACTTTTTGATAAATAAGAAAGTGAAATATTCATTTTTATATCTGGATTGGTCGAAATCTTTATTGAATTATCTAAATTAAGATATTTCATCCACCGAGCATTTTTGAAAGATATATCAAAAAATGATTATTCCTTACTTTATCATGATAGATATTCATTGATAATCTAGTATCTCAAAAACATTTAAAGATTATTCCAAGTATGCCGTCGAAATTTTTGATGAAGCTAAAAAGAGAAAAGTGCGCGAGGAACAATTTCCTGTTGATGTTCAAAAGGCTTTTGATATGGGGAAACGGCTAAGCAAATAAAATACGAATGAAGGTTTACATGTGTACAAAATCCGTTTATACCATAATCATGCGAGTAAAACCTCTTTTTAACTGAAAATCAACTGCTTAGAAATTCCATTTTCTCGCCAGATAACGATTTAGAAACAAACCAATGGTTTCGGAATATTCTATTCTAAATCAGCTAATTGGCAGGTTTGCAATTCAGAATAGGTAACGGATAAGTAACGAGTTAACTTCTATGCTTTGCTCCGCTTTGAGCAAGTTGATTAGCTTGGGACATAGATAAAACTATATTTGAAATTATGTATTTATATATCTTTTTAAATTATATTGATGCCATTATTTATATCAAAAATATGACTAAAGGATAAATTATAAACTTGATATTGTTGTTTTATTTGGTTATTATTATTTATATTTACGCTCACTATAATATAAGAAATATGGATGAAGAAGCCAAAGTAAACAGATCTAAGATCAACAAACTAATGCAGGAATATTCTAAAGGTCTTGTATTATTATCCTCTTGGCTTGTTTCGAAAGGATATCCGTATGAATTGCAACAGCAATACCGTAGAAGTGGATGGCTGAAGTCAATAGGAAAAGGTGCGATGCTAAAATCTGGAGATTCGCTTTTATTGTCTGGTGCTCTCGCGGCCTTACAATCACAAGCAAACATAAATATCCATATAGGAGGCCGATCTGCCTTAGAATTGAATGGTATCGCCCACTATCTGCAACTAGCCTCACCCGAAGTAACCTTATTCGTTCTTGGTAAAACAAAGCTGCCATCTTGGTTCATAAATAATAAATGGGATATCGACTATAGGGTATTCAAAGTATCTTTATTTAAGGATGATACTATTGGCTTAGTAAACTATCAGGATACTGGAATAGATATGAAAATATCAAGCTCCGGGAGAGCAATGATGGAATGCCTATCATTATGTCCCACTATATTTTCTCTGGCTGAGGCTTACGAATTAATGGAAGGGCTATCGACATTGCGTCCAAAGCAAGTGCAAGAATTATTAGAAAGTTGTAAATCTATAAAGACCAAAAGATTATTCCTTTATTTTGCCGATCGAGCCAGGCATAGTTGGTTTAAATATATAAATCTAACAAAGATAGACCTCGGTTCCGGCAATCGTAGTCTTGCTAATAATGGTATATTAATCCCAAAATATAATTTGGTATTGCCCAAAGAGCTATCATAATGAAAGGTACATATAAAAAACAAGTATCACTCTTACTGGATATATTACCAGAAGTAGCGAAAGAAGATGTATTTGCTCTTCATGGAGGAACAGCCATTAATCTGTTCTGCCTGAATATGCCACGCCTATCGGTTGACATAGACCTTACTTATATCCCAGCTAGCGAAAGCCGGGATACGGATCTACAGAATATACGATTAGCCCTTGAAAAAGTTAAGGAGCGATTGAGAAAACAAATACCCAATATAAGCTTCTCTGATCCAATTAGGGCTGAAGAAGAATTGAAGTTGATTTGTACGACTCCCGAAGCAATGGTTAAAATAGAGGTGAATCAAATCAATCGGGGAATAATTGCAGAAACGGAATTAACAATATTGTGTGATAAAGCACAGGAAATTTTCGATAAATTTTGTGAAGTTCGAACTGTTTCACAGAAACAATTATGGGGTGGAAAAATTATCGCAGCATTAGACAGGCAACACCCACGGGATTTGTTTGATATAAGAAACATGATAAATGTAATATCGTATTTTTGAGGAAAAATGTATTTATGGTATTTCAATTCAAAATTCAGATTAAAGGAATAACAAAGCCGGCTGTGTGGAGAAAGGTTTCTGTTCCTGCTAATTTCACATTTCTAAGATTTCATGATGTAATCCAGACTGTTTTTGGATGGGAGGACTATCATTTATTCGAGTTCAAAGATAAAGAATGGCAAAGCAATATCCGTATCGCTGTTCCGGTAGAGGATGATTTCTTTGATCCTGATTTCTTTGCCGATACAAAGGACTCATCAAAAATCAAACTATCCGATATTTTTAATGACAAATTCCGGAAACTCCTCTATGTTTATGATTTTGGAGATAACTGGGTACACGAGATAACCTTGGAGTCAATTAGCAATGACAAGCAAAAGACGGCTGTTTGCCTTTCAGGCAAAGGTGCTTGTCCCCCAGAAGATTGTGGTAGCATATATGGATATGAGGGGCTGAAAGAGGTTTTTGCGACAATGCCGGAAAGTGAAGAAGCAGAAGAATATAGAGATTGGCTGGGGTTGGAAGATGGCGAAAATTGGGATACTGATGCTTTTGATATAGATGAAGTAAATAATTATTTGAAACAAGTTTAACACTGCTAACAGCCATGCATTCCGATTCTTCAAGATACCCCAAAGAGATAATAAGTGCTATTGCTCAGGAAATTGATATGGGCATGATTTGCTTTCTCAATACCGAGACCCTGGAATTCGACAGTGTATTGGGCCAAACATATGATGCGTATTGGGATGAAGATGCCGAAAACAACTTCAATAAAGAGGTGTACGATAAGGTCGACGGTTGGAAACACTCCATAAGAATTGAACCTCCCCAATCGTGGCAGTCATTTAAAATTATGGAAGATTTTATTGAAACTTGCATTTCTGATGACGATCCGGTAAAAAAACGTTTATGGGATGCCATATCCAGGAGAAAACCATTTCAGAGCTTCAAATACGTAATTGACAATAGCCAATATCGTCAGCATTGGTTTGATTTCAAACAATCCCGGTTAGAGAAGTTTGTTCTGGAGCAGCTATATAATTCTCCGGAATAAAAACAAAAAAGGGCGCCAGCAAGTTTGCCAATGCCTGCTGGCGTGGTAATTAGAAAGTTATACACCTATGTTTTTTTCCCTATCCCTTTAATTCCCAGAAATGCTGCCAAACTATCAGATTCGGATTTCCATCTTTTGGGTGTATTCTTCTGGTTTTCATCCTCCAATGTAGCCAATGCTTTTGATTCTTGTTCTGTGGTAATATCCAAATAAACCATTGTTGTATGAAGATTGGCATGCCCTAACAGAAAAGATATCCGGACAATATTCATACCGTCTTCCAACCAATGGGAGGCTTTTGCATGTCGCATATGTGGAGCTCCACATATGCGTCGCTCCATGGAATTCTCACGTTTAATGCAAAGAATAGGGCGTGTAAACCGTATTGGATCTATTGCTCCATATATATATACAACTATGTATTTTATCCATCTGCACAAGGGAATAATGAAATAAACTTGGTGAAAAATTCATTATCTAAAATTCAAGCATTTCATACGGCTTTTGGCGAAGACAATCAGATATACTCTACAGAAGAAATCGTTCCACTTTCAAACAGTGCTTGCAAAATGATACCTGCAAGGTACGAAAGTTATTTTAGGCAAAACATAATAGAAAATTATTAGGATGCTTTGATAAGGTTAAGAAGCACAATTGTAAAAGACATATCGCGTAGTGAAGCATTTGCAGAACCAATACGTTTGCTTACCTCGGTTCCGGGCATAGGGATAACTACAGGTATTACATTCCTGCTTGAATTAGATGATGTAAGTCGCTTTGCCAGTGCAGCTCAGCTTGCCTCTTATGTAGGATTGATCCCCATGTGTCATTCCAGTGGAGACAAAGATGGGGTCGGAGATATAACTATTCGTAAACACGCCATGCTACGATGTTATATTATAGAAGCAGCCTGGATAGCTATACGCAAAGATCCGGCCATGACAATGGCTTATGAAGAGTACCTCAAGAGGATGAATGCACAGAAAGCGATTGTTAAGATAGCCCGTAAATTGGTAAATAGAATTTATTTTGTATTAAAACGTAGACAGGAATATGTGCCATGTATTGTTGAATAGCATACAGTCCTATGCTGTAAACAGCTTTATCCACGAGAGACACCACTATCATAATCGTGCAGCTTTGAAGTCTGCTTAAACAAGTATGTGACTCTCACCTATATTAAACTGATAGAGGAACTTGCAGCTCTCTCTAAAGAGTAGTCTGCTATGGAAAGGCTGTTTACAATAGGACTTACATTGGGTTTTCTTAGCCATATAGACAGTATTACTGCATACCGTCAGGTGTTTATTGCTGACAGGTTGCTCCCCAGCAGAGCCTGTTTCCTCTTAATGCCCTGATATAAAGATATAAATTAAAAGTTAAGTAAAATAATTATCCAATTTTGTTTGGATTTTAAATGGAAAAACGATTATGAAAATACCGTCTATCCCTACGGATATTGGTTGTGAACGTAAAGCGGCGTGGCGAATGAAGATCCGGGGGATATCCCTGCTTTTCCTCCGGTAAAGGTAGTCCGCGAGGATGAAACTTCCCGGTTCGGGCCCTTCCAGGGTTGCAGTGGAAAATCTCCACGCCTCGCCCTGTTGGGCTCCGGGTCGTATTTTCCACTGCAAAACCGTGCTGTTTCCCCCGCGCACCTTTTCCACCTCGGAAAAGCAGGGATATCCCCTGTATATATATGTGTATAACAAAACAAAAATGGGGTGATGAAGAAAGAAACCATTAATATGGCCTGTGCGCGGCTGTATGTGACCACCGAAAGGACCTACGCCTCGGGCGACCTGTTCGGCCGATGGATGGAGCTGTGCGGCTATACTGACAAGAAAGCGTTTATGGCGGCCTTCCGGAAGTTATATACCGGCGAAGAAGCTCCCGTGCTTAAAATACTGGACTGGCAGGATGTGCCGTGCTGCCTGGTCTCTGCCGGTGATATTTCGGCCAGGGTATTCCCGCTCTCAAAGTATGCCTCTGGATTGGATAGCTTCCGCAGCGGGGCTTTCCACCTGTGGCTGGAATACCACAGTCCGGATATATTCACTTCCCGGAGCGCCGCCATCATCCGCCTGTTCGAAGAGGCCTATCAGGGCTATTACCCTACGGACGAAGCCTTCGGGCGGTATTACGCCGGAGAGTTCCTTGCTATCACAGCCCCGGGGTTCGATTATAAAGGCTTCGCCGGGCAGTTATTCCCCCGGCGGTTTATGCGCATCGGACAATACGTGTTCAGCCGGTGATACGGAAAAAAACAAAGCCAAAGAAAAAACTAAGTACAACAGATAAAAGCCGGGGGAAGTTCCCGGCGAGTATTCATTCATTAAAAAACCAAAAGATTATGTTTACATCGATTTTCAGTGTGATGCAGGACGGCCAGTCGCTGAGCCTGCACCTGATCAGAAGGGGCGACAGGCTGGTTGTCAGCTTCCAACCCTTAG
>Ga0153940_1000393_pt1 | contig 23442 bp, 22 predicted proteins | sample TSNJ024MetaG_FD_104736 | JGI IMG/M metagenome (GOLD analysis project Ga0153940, IMG submission 104736) | Attine ant fungus gardens microbial communities from New Jersey, USA - TSNJ024 MetaG | ecosystem: Host-associated > Fungi > Mycelium > Unclassified | place: USA: New Jersey, Brendan T. Byrne...
AGTAAACATTTTTGCTCTATCGAACAAGATACGTAACTGGAAGTCCGCGCCAGCAGGCAGGACTGTTAAGTTCTCCACTTTGTCCTGTTATTTTCTGCTGTCATTGGCTCCGCTTCGCTCTGCCGAACGTTGTTTCTGAACAAAGTGAAGAATCCCGACTCTGAGAAACGAGATGTTTCACTCTGTTCAACATGGCAAAGAGGATATAAGAATTCAGAACTTAACAGCAGGGGGCTTTTTCATGTATGCTCTGTATTATTAACTGACATTTTACTATCTTTGTATCAAATCTCAATCAAATAATGCAGTGAAAAAAATTATATATATGCTTCTGATAAGCATTGCCCTTTCTGCGTGTAACTCAATAAAAAATATGACAACAAAAGAAAAAACATTGACTAACAGCCATGACATTGGTACCCCGTTCAGAGTACTCCAGACAGACAACATCGACGATTCTCTTTTTTTGAGAAAGAAAAGCATTGATATAGACATAAAAGATATTGCATCTAACAAAGACTGGCAGCATTTTATTCAACGATTAACTCTCACTTTAGCCGTTGAATCAGGAGTGGGAATTGCGGCTCCCCAAGTCGGAGTAGGCCGGAATTTATTCTTATTTACACGAATAGACCGCCCGGATAAAGCTATTCAGGTGGCTATCAATCCGCGTATCGTAAATCATTCCGACGAAATCATCTGTTTTGAAGGAGACGGGTGTCTTTCCGTTCCCGATCTATCGGGAAGTACCAAACGTTATGCATGGATAGATGTAGAGTATTACAATGAAAAAGGAGAACTGATAAAAGAAAGATTGTCGGGACAGTCACGGGGCAGTGATTTCACCGGAATTATCTTTCAGCATGAATTCGACCACCTGCAAGGTATTTTATTTATTGACAGGCTATTCGACGGCGCCGCTAGTCTTCAGAGAAGCAAATAGCAGGAAATATCCGGATACATATCCCAAACTACTTACAGCCCGTCCAAGAAAATACATAACCGACAGTTGCAGGCTTAGAGCCTGTTTAAATTTTACCAAAATATTTTATTATAGATTCTTTTTCGTTCATTTTTAGTCTCTTTTTGGCTGTTTTTTTCATTCTCTCAGTTCAAATAGCCCGCTATTATCACTTCGAGGAAGAAAAAACTATCTCCAAAATAGCTCTAAAAATTTAAACGAATAAAATTTAAACAGGCTCTTAATGAATGATATAAAATACTTTCTTTCATTAAAAGCCAAACTTAATGACTAATTTTTAATTCTTATATCACCGAAAATTGTATTTTTGTGGGAATAAACAATCCTATCAATTATTATTGATGCTAAAACTTTTACTGATATGAATGCTATAGACTGGTCAAATTTGTCTTTCGGATATATGAAGACAGACTACAATGTAAGAAGTTATTACAAAGATGGTAAATGGAGTACACCCGCCGAGACCACATCCGAATCCATTGACATTCATATGGCCGCAACCTGTCTTCATTACGGACAAGAAGCATTCGAAGGACTAAAAGCATTCAGAGGCAAAGATGGTAAAATCCGTATATTCAGAATGCATGACAATGCTTTGCGCATGCAATCTTCGTGTCATGGTATTATGATGGCCGAACTGCCCGTGGAGGTATTTGAAGAAACCGTTCTGAAAGCAGTAAAACTAAATGAACGCTTCGTGCCCCCTTATGGAAGCGGAGCTTCATTATATATCCGTCCTTTATTGATAGGTTTGGGTGCACAGGTAGGAGTAAAACCTGCCAATGAATATCTTTTCCTTGTGTTTGTAACACCTGTGGGACCTTACTTCAAAGAAGGATTCAAACCTACTCCTGTAGCCATTCTTCGCGGATTTGACCGCGCTGCACCACTGGGTACAGGTACAATAAAAATAGGAGGAAACTACGCTGCCAGCCTTGTGGCCGGAAATAAAGCGCACGAAATGGGCTATTCCGCGGTATTGTACCTGGATGCCAAAGAAAAAAAATATCTGGACGAATGCGGCCCTGCCAATTTCTTCGGAATCAAAAATAATACATACATCACCCCTCTTTCTTCATCTATACTGCCATCCATTACCAACAAAAGCCTGATGCAACTGGCCGAAGACATGGGGATGAAAGTTGAGCGCAGACAAGTACCCGAAGAAGAACTGGCTACATTCGAAGAAGCGGGGCAAGTGGGTACTGCTGCCGTTATAAGCCCGATACTAAGGGTAGACGATATAGACGAAAACAAATCGTATGTAATATCCAAAGACGGAAATGCAGGCCCCGTAAGCACAAGATTATACAATAAACTGAAAGGAATACAACAAGGAGACGAGCCCGACACACACGGCTGGGTTACCATATTGGAGTAAGTATCCTTATCAACAGGCATGGAGGAAATAATAACAGAAGAAACAGCCATTCAGGAAGAACAGCACATGGTGCTGCGTACCGAAAACCTGGTTAAACGATATAAATCGAGAACCGTTGTCAATCACGTTTCTATAGACGTGAAGCAAGGAGAGATTGTAGGTTTGCTCGGCCCTAACGGGGCGGGTAAAACCACTACTTTCTATATGACCGTGGGACTTGTAATGCCGAATGAAGGCAAAATTTTCCTCAACGAACAGGAGATAACAAAATTCCCCGTGTACAAGCGAGCGCAGAACGGAATCGGATACCTGGCGCAGGAAGCTTCTATCTTCCGGAAAATGACGGTAGAAGACAATATACGTTCTATTCTGGAAATGACAAAAACTTCCGCGGCTTACCAAAAAGAAAAACTGGAAAGCCTGATAGAAGAATTCGGACTACAGAAAGTAAGGAAAAATCTGGGAGACAGATTATCCGGAGGTGAACGCCGGCGTTCTGAAATAGCCCGCTGCCTGGCTATAGACCCTAAATTCATCATGCTCGATGAGCCTTTTGCCGGAGTAGACCCGATTGCCGTACAGGATATACAGGAAATCGTAGCCAAGCTCAAATATAAAAACATCGGAATACTTATTACCGACCACAATGTGGACGAAACACTCAGTATTACCGACCGGGCATACCTGCTATTCGAAGGAAAGGTACTGTTTCAGGGAACAGCGGAACAACTGGCGAATAATGAAATCGTAAGGGAAAAATATCTTGGACGCGATTTCGAACTGAAACGCCGTAACTTTGAACATCTGAAAGAGTAATACACCAACCCTTAGAATATTTATTATTACCAAATAACTTTGCGAACACAACTGATAGAAAGACAGGATATCACCCCTGATATACAGTCAATCCTATTCTTATTTTTGTTATAAAAAACAAAATAGAATAGATTCATACTATTTACTTAATTAGATTAGAGATAAATAAAGATTTTTATCTACCTTTGTTTTTTAATATGGGAAGATTTTTGGCTTTAGATTATGGGACAAAGCGAACAGGCATAGCCGTTTCCGATACGCTTAAAATTATTGCTAACGGCTTAACTACTGTTCCTACCCATACTCTGTTCGATTATCTTAAAACCTATTTGGAGAGAGAAAATGTTGAGCGCATCATAGTAGGCTTGCCAAAACAAATGAATAACGAATATTCTGAGAATATGAAGCATATTCGCCCGTTTGTGAAAAAGCTGCAAAATCTTTATCCGGATATCCCTGTTGAAATGTATGACGAACGCTTTACATCAGCCTTAGCTCAAAAAACAATGATTGATGCGGGTCTAAAAAAGAAAGACAGGCAAAACAAAGCTCTTGTAGACGAAATCAGTGCGGTCATTATACTGCAAAGCTATATGGAGAGCCTGCGATTACAAAACAAATGAACAATAAAAAAAATATGATACTACCCATATATCTGTATGGTCATCCGGTGCTAAGGAAGAAAACCAGAGAGATCACATCCGACTATCCCAATCTGAAAGAACTTATCGAAAATATGTTCGAAACCATGTACAATGCTGATGGTATCGGATTAGCCGCCCCCCAGATAGGATTGGATATACGCCTCTTTGTTATAGACCTGGAACCTTTAGCCGAAGATAATCCGGTCTATTCGGGATTTAAAAAGGTCTTTATAAACCCTGTTATTGTGGAAGAAACAGGTGAAACAGTAAAGATGGAAGAAGGTTGCCTCAGTATTCCGGGTATCAATGAAAATGTAGACAGGGAAGAAAAAATCCGCATACAATATCTCGACGAAAATTTTGTTCCCCATGATGAAGTGTACGATGCTTTTTTTGCACGTTGTATCCAGCATGAATACGATCATATAGAAGGAATATTGTTTATAGATAAGATATCGGGCATACGCAAACAATTAATAAAGGGCAAACTGAACAATTTAATGAAAGGGCGTACCAATTGTCATTACAAAGTAAAACCTTCGGATAATAAAAATTGAGAAACCGGATAATAATTTATGAAAAGCCTAACGAAAGCACTTTTAATACTGTTTTGTATTATCTCCAGTCTCAGTTCTTGTGTGACCAACAAGCAAACGGACTTACTGCAGGATATAAAGCTGAATTACCCGCAGTTGATGGTCAAAGCGGAAGAATACAAAGTCATCCCCGGAGATCAGTTGAGCATCATTGTATATGCATGGGACCGTGAAACAGCAAATATGTTTGCGGGTTATAGCCCCCAATCTACATACAGAGGCATGGACGAATCGACTGGTGTAAGCGTAGGCTCCGAAATCAGAAGTCTGGAAAATACGTGGAACATAAGGCCTACAACTGTTTATGCCGACGGTACTATCAACTTTCCCTATGTAGGGAAGATATATGTCCAAGGCCTTACCCTCCTACAAATAAAAACCGCTATCAGCCAGAAACTGAATACCTTTTCGGAAGGAACCATGGCTGATGTAACACTTGCAAACAGGTATTTCAGTGTACTGGGAGAAGCCGGAGCAAACAGGATAACGATGACCAGTACTTCTATGACAATATACCAGGCACTTTCCATAGCCACTAACATCGGCCCTTACGGAGACCGGTCCAAGGTGACCATCATCAGACAGAATGCGAGCGGATCGCTCACTAAAACATTTGACCTGAGAAGTAAAGACATTATTGACACAGAATTTTATTATATACAGCCAAACGATGTTATATATGTACCTCAGACTAAAGGTAAATTCCTGGGGGCAACCACATCATTTACCGGAGTTTTTGGCATGGTTACATCACTAGCCGGCGTTGTAATATTAATACTCAGAATTTTTTAATATGAAATACACATTATATTTTCTGCTACTCTGTATATCCATCTCAGGCATTTTTTCTTCCTGCATATCGAGCGAAGAGATAAACTACCTTCAAGCTATTGACAAGCAGTATCCTTTGCAGGAATTTACAGAATACAAACTGGATGTCGGAGATATGATATCATGTGCTATTTCATCCAGTGACCAGGAATTGGTAAGCACTTTCAATACGGTAATTACCAATAACCAGAATGTATTGAAAACATATACGATCTACGAAGACAGTACTGTTATACTCCCGTTTTTCGGCACAGCCAAAGTTGCCGGACATACCATACAGGAAGCTGAAATCATTATACAAAACCTAATGCAGCAATCTGTAAAAGATGTACAGGTAAAAGTAACCATGGCTAATAATTTTTTCTATATTTACGCCAACGATAAAAGAGGGTCTTATCAGGTATATAAAGACAATATGACTATTTACCAGGCATTGGCTATATCACAACAGACAACCGGCCTGATGGATCTTACCAGAGTGAGTATAGTCCGAAAAGGACCCGATGGGAATACACAGGTAAAAACATTCGACCTGAGGAGTCAGGACGTAATCCAGTCCGAATATTATTATATTAAACCAAACGATGTAATTTATTTCCCTACAAACAAAAATTCATTCTTTGACATCAGTTCGATGAGTTCATTTATTACAACGATGTCTGTACCATTACAGTTCTTATTATATTCAATCATATACAGAGGCTTTTAATAAAGCTGCGGGAAGCACAGGTGTAGAGGAATAAAGACTATAAACATTCAGTTAGCTCCAAAGTTTGACCAAGAACAAACGCACAAACATAAGCGTTATAGAAACAGATAGTTATCATGGATAATAACAATAAAAAAGTAATAGAGTCCGACCCCTATTTCGAGGAAGTAAAAACAAAGACAAATATCTCATTCGATTTTGTGCTTTGGTTTTACCGTATATTGAAATACTGGTATCTTTTTGTTATATCGGTCGCCCTATTTCTTGGCTATGCATATATAAAGAACAAATCGTGGGTACCTGTATTCTACGTTCAGGCACTGATGATTCTGGAAGATAGGAACACAGCCAGTGTAGTTGCAGGATCTGTTCCGACAGGAACATTATTGCGTAACACAGAAAATCAGCAAATTGTATTAAAATCTTATGGACTGACCCAGCGAACCGTAAAAAGTTTACCGGCTAAAATGCGTATCGAGTATTATATTCAAACCCGTTTCAAATATATCAGCTTATATACCGACACTCCTATCGAAATAGATATGATTGATATCAAGCCTGAAGCATATAATTACTCATATGAAATCAGCTATATCGATTCGGAAAAATGCGAAATCAGCTATAAAGAAAACCCCGAATCGGAGACTAAAATTTCCCTGATAGCCCCATTCGACCAAGAAATTGACTATAAGCTATTTAAAATCAAACTGCATAAGACGCCCAATTTCAGAAAGGATATTGAAGGCGCCTTTAAACCGGATATATCAACATTCAATTTCAGGTTCCTATCCGAAGACCAGTTGATAGGAATGTATAATGGACGGATCAATTCCGAACTCGAAAATAATTCATCCATCTTATCCATCTCTATATCAGGAACCAACCCCGCCAAAGACATAGATTACCTGAATGTATTGCTTAAAGAGTTTGAGAATTACAATCTTGCACTAAAAAATGAACAGGCAGAACTTACTATAGAATTCCTCGACAACCAATTAAAATTAATCAACGACTCTCTGGATATTTCACGTTTCAAACTTGAAAAATTCCAAAAAGAGACAGGAGTATATGATGTCTCATCCCAATCGTTAAGAATAGCTCTGGACAGCGCTGACAGAGAAAAAGACGCCCTCGCCCTGAAGGAAAAATCAGTATTGCTCCTGACTGAAAAGATGAAGGAAAAAATACTCGGCACCGACGACCTGATGGACCCTGCCAGTATGAATATCCGGAATCCTAAACTAAGCGAATTCGTGACACAGTATAATGAATTGCTACAAAAAGCCCGGAATCTGGGTGCAAAGAATCCATTATATAATAAAACGATCGACGAACTGAACGACCTTAGGGTAAAGATTCTGCAGGAAATACAAGTTTCTCAGATCAATCTTCAAAATCAGAAAGATGCGCTGGTACGAAAGTATGAAGTGCTCCAGTTGAAGATAGACAACCTTCCGCCTCAGGAACGGGATCTGATAAAATTCCAGCGGGAATTCCGGGTAAATGAGATGTACCACCAGTATCTTACCCAAAGACAATATGAAGCCAAGATACAAAAGGCTTCGAACACACCGGACAACTTTATCTGGGAAGCGCCGCGGCAAATGGGAGGAGCCATCAACGGAAGCGAAATCGGTAAGAACTATACATATTACTTTATTATAGGCCTCATTCTTCCATTATGCTTTGTAATACTGAAAGAAGAAGTATTAAATTTCTCAATAACAACGAAAGAAGAATGTGAAAAAATTTCAGGGTTCCCCGTTATCGGTACAATAGAAAACATTTCAAAAAAACTCAGTAACGGAGTAGTTTTGGTCAAGAATTATCCGAAATCGAGTTTTGCCGAATCATTCCGCAATATGCGTGTCCGGATTGAGTACATGGCGCAACGCGAAAACAAAATCACAGTCTTGGTCACCTCGACTGAACCGGCCGATGGTAAAACGTTCATAGCCACAAATATTGCTTCCGTATATCAATTGATGGGCAAGAAAGTTATCATTGTGGACTTAGACCTTCGTCGCCCTTCGGTTGCTAAAACTCTGCTAATAGACTCACAGAAAGGAATCTCGAATTACCTGATAGGACAAGTAACTTTAGACGAAATTATTTACTCCCACCCCGACTATGGATTCGATACTATTCCGGCAGGTACATTGCCTCCAAACCCGAGTGAATTGATAAAAACAGCTAAAACAAAACAAGTATTGGAACATCTGAAGGAAATGTACGATTACGTAATTATCGACTGTAGCCCTGTGGGACTGGTTTCGGATGCATATATACTATCAGAAATAGCAGACACGACATTGTTCGTCGTGCGCCGGGCCAAGACGAATAAATCATTCTTCAAAAGCGTTATCACCCAGTTGAAATACGATGGTGTGGAAGATATCGCGCTCGTCTTCAACGATGTTAAAGGCCGTGAAGGTTATTACGGTACATCCCGCTACTATGGAGACAGGACATATTATCTCAAAAAGAACTCATATTATCACGACGATTATTTCGAAAACTAAAAAATATATTAAAAAGAGAGGCTCTCACAGCCTCTCTTCTTTTTTGTTAATGTATTATTCATATATTTGCTGCTCAATGATTAATACAATCTATCGTGAAGAGATTTTTATTTTCAATACTTGTTCTGATAAACAGCCTGATCGCCGTTTCACAGATTAACACCGACCGTGTAATCTTAATAGGACGCAATTCGCTCTATTTCGAAGATTATGTACTGGCTATACAATACTTCAATCAGGCTATAAAAGCAAAACCATATCTCGCTGAACCTTACTTTTACCGGGCTATTGCAAAATATTACCTCGACGATTACAGGGGTACGGAAGACGATTGTACTCTGGCACTGGAAAGAAATCCCTTCATGTCGAAAGCTTATCAGCTGCGTGCCGATGCCCGCCAGAATCAGAATAATTATGACGGAGCATTGGAAGATTACAAAGTTTCGCTGGAGGTATATCCGAACGATAAGTTTGCATTAATCAACATGGGTATAGTCAATATCCAGAAGAAAGATTACGAAGAAGCTGAAAAATACCTGAACACCCTGCTAAAAACCTATCCGACCTATACACAAGGCTTCCTCACCAGAGGTGCGCTCTATCAGGAAAAGGGGGACACGGTACAGGCTTTCGAGAATTATAATCAGGCTATAAAACTCGACAAATACCTGCCCCAATCCTACTCTATGCGTGGGTTGCTATATTATTATAAAAAGGACTATGACAAAGCATTGACCGATCTGGACGAAGCTATACGGATAGACCCGCTTCAATCCGGTAATTATATCAACCGGGGACTGATACGGTATTCAAAAAACGACCTGCGCGGAGCGATGTCCGACTACGACAAAGTTATCGACCTCGACCCGAATAATATAATCGCCCGTTTCAACCGGGGATTACTACGTTCACAAGTGGGTGATGACAACCGTGCTATAGCCGATTTTGATGTAGTATTGAAGTTTGAGCCGAATAACTATATAGCATACTTCAACCGCTCCCTGATCAAGAATAACATCGGGGATTACACAGGATCATTGGAGGACCTGAATGTTGTACTGGCTGAATATCCTGAATTTTACCACGGATTTTATATGCGTTCGGAGATCAAACGCCGTCAAAATGACCTGAAAGGTGCTGAACGCGACTTCAATTATGCACGCAACGAAGAAAGCCGCAAGAACAAAGAAATCCTCGCCGGACAAACCGAAGAAAAATCAGAAAAGGATAAGACAAGGGAGAAATCGGACAAAGATATCGACAAATTCAACCTGCTTGTCGTAGCAGATAAGACAGAAGAAGAAAAAAGCAAGTATAATAATGATACCCGAGGCCGCATACAAAATAAACAGGTCAAACTGGATCTGGAACCTCAGTTTATTGTTTCATATTACGAAAAGCCAAACGATATACGCAGGTTTGTATATTACAGCCGGCTTATCGACAATATAAACAAACGGGCGATACTGCCTAAGAAATTGAGAATCACCAACAGTGAGGCCTCTCTGAACGAGTTCCAGATACAGGAACACTTCAAATCGATAGACGACCTGTCGAAACGCATTGCCGATCAGCCGGCAAATGCCGACCTCTATTTTGCCAGAGCTATGGATTATATGCTCGTTCAGGATTTTACCAACTCTATTGAAGACTTTAATAAGGCAATCAGTCTTGATCCGAAATTTACGCTGGCATACTTCAATCTGGCCGTTGTATATACGAAACAACTCAACCTGAGGGAAAATGTACCTGAATATGAAAAGAAAAGCGATCAAACGGATTTGGCTACCTTGGGCGGAATAAAGAAAGATAATTCATTACCTGCTACAACAACCATCGTGGACCCGGGTAAAATGGAGTATGACCTGATTGTAAAGAATTATAATAAGGTGATAGAACTCAATCCGGAATTTATCTATGCTTATTACAACAGGGCGGGAATACGCTACAAGCAAAACGATTACCGTGCCGCCATACTTGACTACAACGAAGCTCTCAGACGCGATCCTGAGTTTGCCGAAGGGTATTACAACAGGGGATTAAGCCGCTTCCAGGTCAAAGATAAAGACCGTGCGCTCGATGATATGCGTAAAGCCGGGGAAATGGGCGTTGTGGAGGCTTATAGCATCATTAAGCGCATGACGGAATAAATAAAGATACTCCCGATAAATATTCCTCATAGAATTTTATATAGTTCTATGAGGAATATTTATTATTACGATCTTTTAATCTCTTACAAAAATTTTATCTATATAACCAGAGTAGATAGCCTTTAGCTGTTGGCTGATAGTTCTTTGAAATATTGATTAAAGCAGTTACAAGTTTGCCTCGCCTTCGCTTCGGCGAATGTTATTTCTGCGCCCTTCGGGCAGTTACGAGTTACAAGTTGGCTGGCGTTTTGTTTTGTTTCACGCAAAGACGCAAAGGCGCAAAGTTCTACATCTTACGAGTTGTTGACTGATGACTGTAAATACTGTTACCTTTGTTACCTTTTTGGAGAAAGATACGAGAGACAGGTTGTTAACTACTCTCTGACGAGATGCTTCGTTTCCCTCAGCATGACAGACCACGATACTGTTTACTGTTAACTGATATATCTGTTACCTTTGTTACCTTTTGCGCCTTAGCGTCTCTGCATGAAATACTGTTGACTGCTAACTGTTTACTGTTTACTGAAAAAGTGTAACCTTTGTTACCTTTTATTTTATAACCAGTTATCAATAGCCGTTTACAGAAAGCGTATCTAAATTAAAATAGACAGAATATCAATTCTGTTACAAAAAATGATTATTTTTGCAAGTTCAAAAAAGTAGCTTGTTTGTAGGAGCTGCATAATTAAATAGAAACTAAAAATGATAAAAATTACATTTCCGGATGGTTCCGTGCGAGAATTTGCAAAAGGAACCACATCGATGCAGATAGCAGAAAGCATCAGTTCGCGTCTGGCTCAGGACGTACTTGCAGCCAAAGTCAATGGACAAGTATGGGATTTGACCCGTCCAATAGACGAAAATGCGACGATTGAACTGCTGAAATGGGAAGATGAAGACGGTAAACATGCATACTGGCATTCTTCCGCCCATCTTATGGCCGAAGCCATACAGATACTTTACCCTCATGCCAAATTCGGTATCGGGCCTGCCATCGAAAACGGATTTTATTATGATATAGACTTTGGTGATACTCCCGTAAAAGACGCGGACTTTCCTAAGATAGAAGCAAAGATGATGGAGCTTATCGCCAATAAAGAAGAAATCAAACGTCAGAGTATTTCCAAAGCAGATGCAATAAAGATGTTCGATGCCCGTCACGAAAATTATAAGGTAGAGCTTATAAATGATCTTGAAGACGGCACCATCACAACATATACACAAGGTGTGTTTACAGACCTTTGCCGTGGACCGCACTTACCTAACACATCTTACATTAAGGCTGTAAAAATCCTTAGTGCGGCAGGTGCATACTGGCGTGGCGACGAAAAGCGCAAACAACTTACCCGTCTCTACGGTATCACTTTCCCTAAAAAGAAAATGCTGGACGAGTATCTGATAATGCTTGAGGAAGCGAAAAAACGCGACCACCGCAAGATCGGGAAAGAACTGGAATTATTCGCTTTTTCCGAGAATGTAGGAAAAGGGCTTCCATTATGGCTTCCACGTGGTACTCAGTTACGTTTGAAACTGGAAGATTTCTTAAAGAAAATCCAGCGTAAATTTGATTATCAGCAGGTAATGACTCCGCATATAGGCAGCAAGATATTGTACGTTACTTCGGGACACTACGAAAAGTACGGTAAGGATTCTTTCCAGCCTATCCATACACCGGAAGAGGGAGAAGAGTTCTTATTGAAACCGATGAACTGTCCTCACCACTGCGAAATCTATAAAATAATTCCACGCTCATACAAAGACCTACCTTTGCGTCTGGCTGAGTTTGGTACTGTTTACCGTTACGAACAAAGTGGGGAACTTCACGGCTTGACCCGTGTCCGTGGATTTACTCAGGACGATGCGCATATATTCTGTACACCTGAGCAATTGAAAGCTGAATTCCTGAAAGTAATGGACATTGTTTTCATTATCTTTAAGGCGCTTGACTTTGAAAATTTCGAAGCCCAGATATCTTTACGCGACCCTGAAAACCGCGAAAAATATATTGGCAGTGATGAAAACTGGGAAAAAGCAGAGCGGGCTATTATAGAAGCCTGCGAAGAAAAGGGCCTGCCTGCAAAAGTTGAACTTGGCGAAGCGGCCTTCTATGGCCCTAAGCTCGACTTTATGGTAAAAGACGCCTTAGGCCGTCGCTGGCAGTTGGGAACAATCCAGGTTGACTATAATCTCCCAGAACGTTTCGAACTCGAATATACAGGAGCCGACAACCAAAAACACCGCCCGGTGATGATTCACCGTGCACCGTTTGGCTCGATGGAGCGTTTCATTGCAGTGCTTATCGAGCATACTGCGGGTAAATTCCCGTTATGGCTGGCGCCTGACCAGGTAGTAATATTACCTATCAGCGAGAAGTTCAATGATTATGCTCACAGAGTGAACAGCTATTTCAAACAACAGGGAATTAGTTCACAAGTGGATGACCGTAATGAAAAAATAGGACGTAAAATCCGCGATAATGAGTTGAAAAGAATCCCTTATTTACTCATTGTAGGCGAGAAAGAAGCAGAAACAGAAGAAGTTTCGGTAAGAAAACAGGGCGAAGGTGATAAAGGTTCGATGAAATTTACTAACTTTGCTGCCCAATTGAATGAAGAAGTAGAGAAAATGATGAATGCATGGGAGCAGCAATCCTAAGTATTCATTGTTTATATTTTTGAAAATTAAATATTTAAATAAAAAAGATAAAGGAATTCTAACAGTTTTTGAATGAGAAACAACAGATTTAATAATCGCAAAGAAGAGTTACACAAAATCAATGGAAATATTCGGGCTCGGGAAGTCCGTTTAGTCGGTGACAATGTAGAACAAGGTGTATACACCATAAACGAAGCCTTACGACTAGCTGATGACCTCGAACTTGATTTGGTTGAAATTTCTCCAACAGCCGATCCCCCTGTTTGTAGAATCACCGATTATCAGAAGTTCCTTTATCAGCAGAAGAAAAAACAGAAAGAAGCTAAAGCCAAGTCTGTAAAAGTTGTGGTAAAAGAAATCCGTTTCGGACCACAAACCGATGACCATGACTTTAACTTTAAGCTCAATCATGCGAAAAACTTCCTTGAAGAAGGAGCAAAAGTGAAAGCTTATGTATTCTTCAAAGGACGTTCGATCCTGTTTAAGGAACAAGGAGAGGTTCTTCTACTCCGTTTTGCTACAGAACTTGAAGACTTAGGAAAAGTGGATCAACTGCCTGCTCTTGAAGGTAAAAAGATGATTATGATGCTTTCTCCTAAAAAACAACCTGTAAAAACTCCGGCTCCGGCTAAACCGAAAGACGGTGAAAAAAAGGTTATAGAGAAAAAAGCAGACAAACCAAAAGAAGAGAACAACGAAGAATAAAACGAATACTTTGTATGTATCCGTACTTTATAAATAATTAAATTAATAAACTGAGATGCCAAAAATGAAGACTAATTCCGGTGCCAAAAAGAGGTTTGCCCTTACCGGATCAGGAAAAATCAAAAGAAAACATGCTTTCAAAAGTCACATCCTGACTAAGAAGACGAAAAAACAAAAGAGAAATCTGACTCACTCTTCACTTGTTCACAAAGTAGACGAGAAAGCTGTGAAAAAATTATTAGCTCTTAAATAATCTATTTCGTTTTACAAAAGCAAGTTTTAAAGATTTATTAACCGGATGTATGCACCAAAGAGTTCCAAAACGAAAGGAGCCGCTAACATTCAAAACAATGTAAATTATGCCAAGATCAGTCAATCATGTTGCTTCGCGCAACCGCAGAAAAAAAGTATTAAAACTAACAAGAGGTTACTACGGAGCCCGCAAAAATGTATGGACAGTAGCCAAAAACACATGGGAAAAAGGTCTTACCTATGCATTCCGTGACCGTCGTGCTAAAAAACGCAACTTCCGTGCACTGTGGATACAACGTATTAACGCTGCTGCACGCCTTGAAGGATTGTCTTATTCCCGCCTGATGGGAGCCCTTCACAAAAACGGAGTGGAAATCAATCGCAAAGTTCTTGCCGACCTTGCTATGAACCACCCTGAAGCGTTCAAAGCAATTGTAGATAAAGTAAAATAAATCGCTTTACTATATAAGAAAGACCAGACAGAATCGTCCGGTCTTTTTTTATTTAATCAGGATAATAATTTCATGAAATTATTATATCAAATTGTTAAAAAATAGATACATTTGTTCACCTTATGATTTATTTGATGTATTACTAAAAACAAATGCCATGAAACGTATCCTTTTAATTTCATCAGTTTTATTAATTTCCTGTTCTTTATCCGTTTTATCAGCTAATAAAAATAAATGGAAACCACTTTTCGGCACTAACCTTTCAGATGCAAATTATAATCCGGAAGTATGGAGCGAAAAAGACGGAATACTCGGCGCAGTAAAAGACGAATCTATCTGGACTACCACCGAGTATGAAAATTTTGAACTCGATCTCGAATTCAAAACGGATGAAGCAACCAATAGCGGAGTCGTTGTTTATTGTACGGATACTAAAAACTGGATACCCAATTCGGTAGAAATACAAATAGCAGACAACCACAGCGAACATTTCAAGAATGCCAAGCCATATGAAAAATGCGGTGCTATCTATGGCCATCTGGGTGCAAGCAAAGATAAAGTAGTGAAGAAGCCGGGAGAATGGAACCGCATGCATATAAAATGCGAAGGACAGCATATCACTGTAACACTTAACGGACAGAAAGTCACAGAGATGGATATGAGCAAATGGACTTCGGGAACAACAAATCCTGATGGAACAAAAATTCCGAGCTGGCTGCCTAAACCATTCGCCGAACTACCGACAAAAGGATTTATCGGATTGCAAGGGAAACATGGGAACTCCTTAATCTGGTTTCGTAATGCAAAAATACGTAGTTTATAATAACGATCAGAATATCTGATTTACATACGAAGAGGGTGATAAATGATTTTATCGCCCTCTTCGGTATACCGATGTCCTTTTTTTACAAGATTGAGAAAAGCTAAGTACTTAACTTTGCATCTACTACATTTTTCATATATTTATCTTAATGGAAACTTTCAGATTCATACAACCTTCACCAATACTGGCCCCGTTTGTTAAACATTACTGGATATTGGAAACAGATGGAATCACTCCCGTTTCGGAACGGGTAATCCCTACGGGATTTATGCAAATGATTTTCCATCGTGGCGACAGAATGAGGCTATCCGACAATAAACTGCAACCTCAGACTTTCATATGCGGGCAGTCAGCAGGTTTTACCGACTTGATTTCTACCGGCAGGGTGAATATGATTGTCATTGTTTTCCATCCTTTCGGAGTTAAGGCATTCTTCCCGATGCCGATGAGTGAATTTTACGGAATGAATGTATCTCTCGATGACTTGAGCGATAAATCCCTGAGGGAGCTGAAAGATCGTGTTTATAATGAAATGGATAATAGTAACGCAATTGCCCTAATAGAATCTGCGCTTATTTCCCGTCTAAGAATATTCAACAATCACAATTGGAAGCGGATAACGGAAGTAATAAGGGCCATAAACCACGAACATCAGCCCAGTATCGCGTCTTTATCCGGAATAGCCTGTCTTAGTTATAAGCAGTTCAGCCGTATATTTACAGAATATGTAGGAGCCAATCCCAAAGAATTTACACGTATAATACGTTTTCAGAGGGCGTTATATATATTACAGAATACCCCGGATATTAATATCACAGAACTGGCTTTCGATTGCGGGTATTACGACCAACCTCATCTGATAAAAGAATTTAAAGCTTTTTCCGGTTATACCCCTCCCGAATTCATGTCGGTCTGCACTCCTTATTCCGATTATTTCTCATAGCTGATTGAATGTCCTTTTCTTACAAGATACGGAAAGTCTGATATTCTACTTTTGTAATGTCAATTAACACATTAAATTCAGACTTATGAAAAGATTAGTATCGTTCTTCGAAATTCCTTGCCACGACTTCAGCAGGGCAGTAAGATTTTATGAAACCATATTCGGTATCGAAATGCCAAAGCTTGATTGCGAGAGTGAGAAGATGGCCTTCTTTCCTGACGAAGACGGATTTTCTCCCGGCGCAATTTCATGGGCGGAAGATTTTCTCCCGTCACAAAATGGAGTGCTCATCAGCCTCAACTGTGAAGATATAGCTTCCTCCTTATCTTTAATAGAATCGAATGGAGGAAAAGTTGTTATCCCAAAAACGAAGATAGAGGCAGAAAATCGTGGCTACTTCTGTGTCTTTGCCGATAGTGAGGGAAACCATATCGGATTATATTCCGGCAAATAAGAAAAGTAAGGGCTGAATATTAACATTCAGCCCTTGTTTGTTTTATAATCATAAATGATTTAGCATGTTGCGCAATTAATCGGCTTCAATTGTTGAAAGAAGTCATTCCCTTTATCATCCACCAGAATGAATGCAGGAAAATCAATGACCTCAATTTTCCAGATAGCCTCCATACCAAGTTCAGGATACTCAAGACACTCCAGGCTTTTGATACTGTTCTGTGCCAGAATAGCCGCCGGACCGCCAATACTACCCAAATAGAAGCCTCCATGCTTATGACAGGCATCTGTTACCTGCTGACTGCGGTTCCCTTTTGCAATCATAATAAGACTGCCACCTTGCGACTGGAATGAATCTACATAAGAATCCATACGTCCTGCTGTAGTTGGCCCCATAGAGCCGCTGGCATAACCTTTCGGCGTCTTAGCTGGACCTGCATAGTAAATAGGATGGTCTTTGATATATTGAGGCAATCCTTCACCGTTATCAATTCTTTCCTGCAATTTTGCATGCGCAATATCACGCCCTACGATAATTGTACCGGTGAGGGACAAGCGAGTTGAAACAGGATATTTAGTCAGTTCTTCCAGAATTTCTTTCATCGGGCGGTTCAAGTCAATCTTTACACCACCGGCTTCACCTGCATTACGTAGTTCTTCCGGAATCAGACGTGCCGGGTTATCTTCCAGTTTTTCCAACCAAACTCCGCCTTTATTGATTTTACCTTTAATATTTCTGTCCGCAGAACAAGATACGCCCATACCTACCGGACAAGAGGCTCCGTGACGAGGCAGACGAATTACACGAATATCGTGGGCAAAGAATTTTCCACCGAATTGTGCTCCAAGACCTAATTCCTGCGCAGCCTTTAACAGCTTTGCTTCCATTTCCAGATCGCGAAAAGCCTGACCTCCTTCATTTCCGGAAGTAGGTAAATTATCATAATACTTGGTAGAAGCCATTTTCACTGTCTTCAGATTCGTTTCGGCAGATGTGCCACCGATAACAAATGCAATATGATAAGGAGGACAAGCCGCTGTCCCCAACGATTTCATTTTCCCGATGAGGAATGTCTCCAACTTGCCGGGTGTGAGTAATGCTTTTGTTTCCTGATAAAGATAAGTCTTATTGGCAGAACCTCCTCCTTTGGCTACAAACAGAAATTTATACTCGCTACCATTTACAGCATATAAATCTATCTGTGCCGGAAGATTGGTACCTGTATTTATTTCCTTATACATATCCAGAGGTGCATTCTGCGAATAACGAAGGTTATCTTCCGTAAAAGTATTGTACACCCCTTTCGATAAAGCTTCCTCATCATTTCCTCCGGTCCACACATTCTGACCTTTCTTTCCCATTATAATAGCCGTACCTGTATCCTGACAGAACGGAAGTATGCCTTTGGCCGAAATTTCAGAGTTACGCAGGAATGTAAGCGCCACAAACTTATCGTTATCGCTGGCTTCGGGATCGGAGAGTATTTTTGCCACCTGCTCCTGATGTTCGGGACGAAGCAAGAATTCTACATTATGGAATGCATGCTGGGCTAATAAAGTAAGTGCTTCGGGTGATACTTTTAAAATTTCCTGACCTTCAAAATTTGCTGTAGAAACGAAGTCTTTCGACAAGAGATAATACTCTGTTGTATCCTTTCCAAGAGGGAAAGTTTCCTGATACTTAAACGGAGGTGTTGCCATGAATTAATATTTTTATAGTTGATTTTATTGTGTACAAAAGTAGCAAATATCTACAACCTTATCAAGGATTACAAGTTTATAAAATAACAAAATGAAATCCTAATTATGCTAATTTTTGTAAGAGTAAAATATCTTTCAAGAAAAACTTGTATATTTGTTGCATATATACTAACTAGGGTTATTATATCAAATACATAAATTACATAAAGAGACACAAATGAGTACAAGCAAATATATAATAATATTAATATCCCTGCTGCTTTTTCCTTTGCTTGCAGACGCTCAGATATACAGGGCTCCTACAAAAAATGAAGCAAAGCAGATAGGGAAAAAAATATATATCATCAGCACAGGTGATACTACGCGAGTAGTAAATACCATTAGTGGCGGGTTGACAGATGAATACTCAAAATTCTTGTTCCGAAAAGACAAAAGTGCAGAGGCCGACTCCATCTTTGGGGAAACAGATCCCACTTACAGTGGTTTAGAGGAGGCCGCTTTAGATGTAGATCGATTATTACGCGAAATAGAAGCAGAAAAGAGGATTAACAGCGAGAGAAATGATGCGTTAGGCTTCCGTCTGGCCAGAGATTACCGGAACCGGAAAAAGAAAGAACAGGCAGCTATAAATATAGCGGACAGCCTGATGAGAAAAGATGCCTCTATTGAGGAATTAACGAATATGTATATCGGATTCAACGGGAAGCCTACCTATTATATTAATGGCCTCGAAGTTCCGTTTTCTGTAACCAACCAACTCTATCCATCGGAGGTTATCAAACGAGAGATGCGGGTTACCGATACCGCATCAGGAAATCCATTCGGTGAGATTTGGTTCCTGGTATCAGAAAAAACACTGAATAGGTTAAAAATCCCTATCGACCTGACAAACGACTACTTATTCAACAATAATGTAGCCACTACGGCAAGCGCTGTCCCCGTAAACAATACAGCTGATACAAAGAGAAAAGCGTCCAAAGCACCGGAACCTGTTATTAGAAGAGAGATTACTGCTGACGGTAAACAAGTGGACCGAGTGGTAAAGACAGAAGAAACAGATATACCTAAAGAAAAAAGTGCTACTGAATCGACAACCCGGATTATCTCCAGGACAGTAAATGACGAAAAAGTAGGCACAGACGAAAGCGCTACCTACATAATAAACAGGCCGGGTATTAAACGGATAGCCAATCCGCCTCAGTCTACTATAAGACAACAGCATTATAATAGTAATAGTACCACTACCACGAATAACAATATACAAAACCAGGATAAAGCGGTCAAAGTTGAAGAAAAGAAACAACAAGGTGATACACCTAAGACCGTTCCGAAAAAATCAGTTCGCAGGATAAAAGAAAGGCTTCAGAATCAGTATAAAGATTAATTAAGATAGGATCTATTTATTATCTTGGAAAATAGAATAATTAGGATAAATTATCATTAAAAGCACATCGCTAGATTGATTCTATTTGGTGCTTATTTAATAATTTATCTATAATTACAGGAAAGTATGTGTACTCCAGTGCATGTACTTTTTTTGCAACATCTTCATAACTATCAGTTGCAGAAACCGGACATTTTGCCTGAAAAACAATCGTACCTTCGTCATAGTTCTCATTCACATAATGTATTGTAATCCCTGACTCTGTTTCACCCGACTCAACTACCGCTTTATGCACATTATCTCCATACATCCCCTTCCCTCCGAATTTTGGCAGCAAAGCCGGATGTATGTTAATTATCTCATTAGGATATGCCCGCAGGAGGTTTTCCGGTATTTTGAGTAGAAAACCGGCTAATACGATAAAATCGATCCCCTTTTGCAACAGACATTCCAGCACCTTGTCTGTGTGGTAAAAGTCGCTTGCGGAATATGTAACAGACTCTATTCCCAGATTTTTAGCCCGTTGGTGCACATAAGCATCCTCTTTGTTCGAAACAATGAGTTTTATATTTACACCCTCATTATTTGCAAAATATTTTATTATATTTTCGGCATTAGAACCCGAACCAGAGGCGAAAATTGCGATTTTAGTCATTAAGTATAATTTAAGATGCCTGCACACAAACAAAAAAAATGTGCAATTTTAACTATTTTATCCACAAAATATTTGTTTCATATGTATAAAAAACTGTTACTTTGCACCGACAAAATTAGAAATAAAAATTAATTATTAATCAAAACTAGAAATTATGTCAGAAGTAGCATCAAAAGTGAAAGCAATTATTGTTGATAAGTTAGGTGTAGAAGAATCTGAAGTAACAGATACTGCTAGCTTTACAAACGACCTAGGAGCTGACTCACTTGACACAGTAGAATTAATCATGGAATTTGAAAAAGAATTCGGCATTTCTATTCCAGATGATCAGACTGAAAAAATCGCTACAGTAGGAGATGCTGTCTCTTACATTGAAGCAAATGCAAAATAATTTTTTTTCCAATATTTACTTATGGAATTAAAAAGAGTAGTAGTAACAGGTCTAGGCTCGGTATCTCCTCTTGGCAACGATGTAGCCACTACATGGAACAATGCCATCAACGGGGTGAGTGGGGCTGGACCTATTACTCATTTTGACGCGTCAAAATTTAAAACACAATTCGCTTGCGAAGTTAAAGGATATGATCCTTCTGTCTATCTGGACAGGAAAGAAATGCGCAAATGCGATAGATATACATTACTTGCTATAGGTGCTTCCGAAGAAGCTATCGCAGATTCAAAACTTGATTTTTCAAAAGAGAACTGCGACCGTATAGGTGTTATCTTCTCCGCTGGCATTGGTGGTATAAAAACTTTCGAAGAAGAGGTCAGTTATTATGCGAAGAATGAAGAAAACGGACCGAAATTCAATCCTTTCTTTATCCCTAAGATGATTTCGGATATTGCAGCAGGACTTATTTCGATTCGTCATGGTCTACGCGGTCCTAACTACGGAACCGTTTCAGCCTGTGCTTCATCTACCCATAGCGCTATAAACTCTTTCGACATTATCCGTATGGGTAAGGCTGATGTTATTGTAGTGGGTGGTGCCGAAGCAGCTATTACAGCTGCCGGTGTCGGTGGATTTAATGCCATGACTGCATTATCTACACGCAATGATTCGCCTGAAACTGCATCACGTCCATTTAGCGCCAGCCGCGATGGGTTTATCATGGGAGAAGGTGCTGCATGTCTTATTTTCGAAGAACTGGAACATGCACTTGCCCGTGGAGCTAAAATCTATGCCGAAGTAGTTGGTGGAGGTATGTCTGCGGATGCTTACCACTTAACAGCCTCTCATCCCGAAGGCTTAGGAGCTAAGTTAGTAATGAGAAACGCACTGCAAGATGCCAATATGAATCCTGCTGATATGGATTATATCAATGTGCACGGAACATCCACTCCGGTAGGTGACCCGTCCGAGATAAAAGCCATCAAAGAAGTATTCGGTGAGCATGCATATAATCTGAACATCAGTTCTACAAAGTCAATGACCGGCCACTTATTGGGTGCAGCAGGAGCATTGGAAGCCATGTTCTGTGTATTGGCAGTTCAGAACGATATCGTTCCTCCGACAATAAACTTTACAGAAGGCGATGAAGATCCTGAAATAGATTATAAACTGAACCTTACATTCAACAAAGCTCAAAAGAGAACTGTTAATGTAGCACTTTCCAATACATTTGGTTTTGGCGGACATAATGCATGTGTGATAGTCAAAAAGTTTAAGAAATAGGAAAATAACGTGCTTAAAAAGATATATCGAGGTATAAGGCTTCTTCCCAAAAGAGGGAAGGAGCCTTATGTATCTTTTTGCAAAATACTTGGATTCTATCCATACAACATAACCTTATACGAACAGGCCTTATTGCATAAGTCATCGTCGATAAAGCTGAAAGACGGCAGATGGATCAACAATGAGCGTCTTGAATTCCTCGGCGACGCCATACTGGATGCAATTGTAGCCGATATTGTATTTAAAGAATTCGAATACAAGAAAGAAGGTTTCCTCACCAATATGCGGTCGAAAATCGTTCAACGCGAAACATTAAACAGGCTTGCTTTGGAAATTGGTATAGATAAGTTAATTAAGACATCTACCCGAAACACGACCCCGAATACACACATGTACGGTAATGCACTGGAAGCATTGATTGGTGCCATATATCTTGACCAAGGCTATAGAGCTGCTAAACGATTTGTTTTTGAGCGTCTGATACAGGAACATCTGAATATAGAATCGGTAGCCGAATTAGAGGCCAACTATAAATCCAGACTGATAGAATGGAGTCAAAAGCAAAAGATATCGGTAAGCTTCGATCTTATCGATAGCTTTGTCAACGAAAACAATACTCCTATATTCAAAACAGCAGTAATAATTATGGGAGAACAAGCGGGACTTGGAACAGGCTATTCAAAAAAAGAATCGCAACAGAAAGCCGCAAAAGAAGCCTATAATAAACTACAACGAAATACTACTTTCCGCAATCATATATTTGAATTATATGAGCAACAGCAACAGTTGCATAACGAGAGGTATGTAAACACTTCTGAAGAAAGAGAAGAAGAATAATTTCGCATTTTAAAATAAAAGTCTGACAAAAAAGCAATTGACAGCCAATAGAGGACAACCGACTGATAATGTGCGGTAAAGGTAGTAATTTTGTCTGAAAGTCAAGACATTAAAAGTCAGAAAAAGCCATGACTAAGACAAAGTTCAGTAACCACATCATTACCTGACAGTCAAAATTATTAGTGCATAAGTCACTATTTGTCTGCTGTTTGCATAGTCTATCATAACCTCTCGTAACTCAAAGTAAACTAATTTTGTACTGTAAACTTTGAGACG
>Ga0153940_1000394_pt1 | contig 23434 bp, 19 predicted proteins | sample TSNJ024MetaG_FD_104736 | JGI IMG/M metagenome (GOLD analysis project Ga0153940, IMG submission 104736) | Attine ant fungus gardens microbial communities from New Jersey, USA - TSNJ024 MetaG | ecosystem: Host-associated > Fungi > Mycelium > Unclassified | place: USA: New Jersey, Brendan T. Byrne...
AAACTTCATCAAGACGATAGAACGCAAGGCACTAAAACGCTGAAGAAGCCAATGTAGTGCCTTGCGTTTTTCGTGGAACCTTGATATCAGCTAATCTACAAAATAATTCGCCGAAGTCGGGAATCCCGCGGGCGTTTTTGCCTTCGGTGTGAGCCGCGTAGTTTGGATGTGTCCGTCTTCGCCATTCTGGATTGCTTCGCTTCGCTCGCAAAGACAGGGGGTGCGGCGTTGGGTTTGGGTGCTGTCCGTGGTGACGGAAACCCGAGGGCAAGCACGCCTGCGAAATACGAACCACGTTGACGCAACGATCGAGCAGCTTTAAGAGATGCGGCGCGGCGGAGGTGGGTTTCGCCGCGCCGTTGTTTGTGGTGTGGAGCCTGCGGACGCGTTAGAGTCCCATGGCTTGCGGCAGCCAGGTGATCAACTCCGGGATGTATGTGATCAATCCGAGAATTATCAAAAGAGGGATTAAAAGATAGCAGAGATCTTTGAACATATCGCGGAGGGTGATTTTTGCGATTCCCGCCGCCACAAAGAGGCACACCCCGAGCGGCGGCGTACACATGCCGATCGTCAGGTTGACCGTTACCATGACTCCGAAGTGTACCGGATCAATGTTAAATGCCTGAACGAGCGGGAGAAAAAGCGGAACGAAAATCGTAAGCGCGCTGATGGTATCGATGAAGGTCCCCGCGATAAGCAGAACTATATTCATCATCAGCAGCGCCATCCACTTTGCTGTTACGAATTTCATAAGCGTTTCCGTGACCTGTTGCGGGATCATCTGAACGGTCATAAACCAGATGAAGAGGCTGGCCGTCATGAGGACAGTCAAAATGATTCCGTTCATGATCGCGGCGTCGACGATCGAGTCCCAAATGTTCTTCCATGTCAGCTCGCGGTAGACGAGCCCTCCAACCACAAGAGCATAGGCGACCGCGGTGGCCGCGGATTCGGTTGGGGTGAAAATTCCTTTCACGATACCGCCGATGATAATGACCGGCATGAATAGGGCGAGGATGGCGTCCTTCAGCCCCTTTGCGACGTCACTCCAACTGCTTTTCGTATCGCTGCCGATATAACCGCGCTTTTTGCTTATGAAGTAGTTGAATATCATGAGTCCGAGGCCCATCATTATGCCCGGCACGAATCCGCCCATGAAGAGCTTGGCAATCGAGGCGCTGACCATGACGCCATAGACTACGAGCGGAATGCTCGGCGGGATGATCGGGCCGATTGAGCCGGATACCGCGACCAGCGAGGCGGAGTAAGGGGCGGAATACTTCTGTTTAATCATCTCGTTCATAAGAACGCCGCCAATGGCTGCTGTGGCCGCAATCGCGGACCCCGTGACAGCCGCGAAAATCATGGAAGCCAGGATGACAACCATGCCAAGCCCGCCCGATGTGTGTCCGATGATTGTCTGCGCGAAGTCCGTAATTCTGCGGGATATTCCTCCCATTGCCATGAGATTGCCGGCCAGAATGAAAAGCGGAATGGCGATGTAGGTGAAGTTGTCCACGCCCGTAAACATCCGCTGCGCTACGATTTCCAGCGGTATCTCCGTTGTCATCAGCCCGATAAGGGTCGTAAAGCCCAGCGCGAAGGAGATCGGAACGCCGATGAGAAATATGCCGAACAGTATCGCGATCCATATCATCGCCTACACGCCTCCTCCCTTTGGTTTTGCGCACTTACCCGTCAGCAAGCTGAAGGTGTTGATAAGCAGAAATATAATCATTACAGCCGCGGTCACGGGAAATACCAGATAGACATAGCTCATGGGATATTCGATATAAGGCGTGTACTGATCGGCGTTGTTCCGGATGAACGGTATGCTGTAACGGAGTACGACCGCCAGGAATACAGTGACGATGACATTCGAAATAACTCCAAAGGCGCTTCGCGCCCACTGCGGGATGATTTGAAGAAGAACGTCAATATTAAGATGGCTGTTTCTGATTACGCCGACGCACATGCCGCTGAAGACCGAGTATATAAAAAATATCCGCACAACGTCGGTCGCCCAAGGCAATGGTAAGTTGAACACGTAACGCTGCACGACCTGCGCAAGCGCCACAACGAACACAATAGCAAGAGAGACGCCGCTGATTGCGGCGAATAAGCGCTCAACTTTCTTCACAGGGTATCACCTCGAATGGTTCTCAGAATAAGAGGGGACATGCGTCATGAGGGCGGCGCGTCCCCTCTTGGCAGTGATTATTTTGCCTGTGCCGCAGCTTCTTTGAACGAATTCACGAGACTCTCGGGAATGCTGTCCATCGTTTTGTAAAAATCCTTGGTCGCCTGCGCAAAGGCCGCGAGGTCCGGTTTTTCTTCGATTGTCACGCCCGCTTTTCTGATGATGTCCAAGCGTTCTTTGTCAAGCGCCTCGAGCTTTGCCCGTTGCGCGGTACGCGCTTCCAGAGCGGACTCGCGGATGATTTTTTGGTGCGCTGCGCTGAGAGCCGAGAAAAATTTGGGGTTTATGAGAACCGCGGCGGCTTCGTAAGTGTGACCGTCCAGGGTGAGGTATTTCTGCACCTCGTAATATTTCATGGAATAGATCGTGGCGATGGGGTTTTCTTGTCCATCAACGACCTTTTGCTGGAGGGCGCTGTATAACTCTCCAAAAGAAACCGGCGTCGGGATGCCGCCTAAGGTCTTGATGAGCTCCATCCACACCTTGGACTCCTGTACGCGAATCTTGAGATCTTTCATGTCGGCGGGTGTCTTGATCGGTTTTGTATTGTTCGTGAAATGCCGGAAACCGACCTCCCAAAAGCAAAGATTAATCATGTTCTTTTTGGATATAAGCTCGTTTAGCTTATCCCCGAACGGGCCATCGAGAACCTTGAATGCTTGGCTGCGTGTTTGCAGGACGTAAGGGACTCCAAGGACGCCCATCTCCGGTACGAAGCTGGGCAGCGGACCGGCCGCCGCGACCGTGGCAATTTGGATGGTGTTCATCCTGACGCCCTCAATGGCGTCGCGCTCGCTTCCAAGCTGTCCTTGGGGGAAGATGCTGACGGTGATTTCTTTGTTTGATTTTTCTTCGACCAATTTTTTAAATTGCTCGGCGCCTATGTGATACTGGTGCTCGGTGCTTCCGCCGTGCGCGAACTTGATATTAACCTTCGCCGCAAACGCCGCGTTTCCGCAAAGAAGTGACGCAAAGAGAGCCGTAACCGTTATCGCGATGAACTTTTTCATTGTGATAAGCCCCTCCTATTATCTAACGGATGATTTTCGGATCAGTTGCGATCGGGTAACAAGACGACCTCGTATTCATGCTTGATGGATCTTTTTAAAACAGGGTCGGCCAATTCCATCCTGAATGCTCCGCGATACGATATTTCGCCTTTGAGAGGTATCGTGCCGCTGAAATACGCAATCCTGCCCTCCGGGAACGTCTCACGCTCCGCGCAGGCAAGAAGCTCATCCGGCGTCAGTATCATGCCGAGCGTACCGTCTTGATAGACCCGTTCGGGTTTGTCAGCCGATTCGCGCACCCAAGAGGTCAGCTTGATTTCATCCCAGTGATCCTTGACGTCGTCAAAGCGCCAGAAGATGTCCCCGATGACTTTTGTACAGCCTTGCTTCGCCTTTGCCACGGAGATTGTCTCAAGCTTCCTGTCCGTATGGTCGCTGGCGACAGTGAAGTACATTTTGCCAAATGAATCAAACGCGGCGAAAAATTCCACTTCACCCGAACACCCCCCGCCGATAACGCACAATTTGCGGTCCGTGGTAACGCGGGTCGGGTCGATCCAGTACATGCTGGGAACCGAGGACGGCGCGGGGACTCCGATTGCCGCAAGCTCGGCCACATGCGCTTTGACGCTCTTTTGGTCTCGTCCGGCGTAGCCGACCGCGACGCAGCGATCCCACTCAAGGGCTGCCCGCTCTGTTTCTCCGCCTTTTCTGATCGCGATAATATCCAGTCTCAAACACACACTCCTCCTATTCGTGATAACGGGCATCGAACATTTCCGCCGATTTACCGGATAAAAACTCTGTCGTTTAGAACCCGAAACGAATCTCTTACTCGCTTTACCATGCCCGGATCAATTTCCGCGCGCAGTATCCCTTCTCTAAAATCGCTTGCGGCGATGACGGTTCCCCATGGATCCACCACATAACTGTGTCCGAGAAATCTGTTGCCCTGCTGCACTCCAACCGAATCGCAGGATATCAGGTAGCAGACGTTTTCCGCGGCGCGAGCGCGGTTGAACGTGTCCCACGCCTCTTGCCTCGGGTAGAGCCAGGCGGAGGTGACCAAAAAATATTCCGCCCCCATTTCGCACATCTTGCGGTATAACTCGGGGAACCTGAGGTCGTAGCAGGTCGAAAGCCCCATTTTGCCGTATTCTGTTTCGACTACGGAGATTTCCGTGCCTCTGCTGAGAAGCTCGGCCTCTCTGCATTGATAGGTGAAGAGGTGTATCTTGCTGTACTGTCCGATTTTCCGTCCATTCCTGTCAAACATAATGCTGGTGTTGAAGTGCTTGTCGTCTCTTTTTTCCACAAAACTGCCGGAGAATACATAAGCGCCCAGTTCTTTCGCTTTTGCCCCAATGGCCGTCGCGGTGGGGCCGTCAATTGGTTCGCTGTCCGAGTGGTAGCTGTCGTAATCCATGAAACCGATGTTCCATAGCTCGGGCAAAATGACCAGATCCGAGCCTTTGCATCGATCCATCATGGAGAGAGCATAGTTGATCGTCTCTTCCTTGGATCTTCCCTCGATTACCTCAAGCTGAATTGAAGCCGCTTTGATCATTCGTTTCCACTCCTCTCCGCATGGGCTTCGGTTTTGTGGCTGCCGCCCTCAATAAAGTCGCGGATATTCGATTTTGCGGGCAGGGCCTCTGTCGGTTGCTCGTCGTCCAGCATTTTTGTCAAGGCGACCGCGCTTCCCGTTAAATGTGTGTTTATTGCGAGAAGCACGGCGTCCGGGTCTTTTTCCCAGAAAGCCTCGGCTATTCTTGAGTGCTCTTCGACTACGATCTTGGGTCTGGTGTCGTTGGTGAGATTCATGACGGCGATTCGCGATGTTTCTTCGTGAAGCGTCTTCCAAAAACGATTCAGGCGTTCGTTTTCGACATTCTGGATTATCAGGGAGTGGAACTGCATGTCGAGCTTCGCGAAAGCAATGCGGTCTTCGCAAACCTGTTCCATGACGTTTGTAACTTCGTCAAGCTTTGCGGCCAGTATTCTTGAGCGCCCTTTTTCCAGAGCGCTCTTGGCGGCGCAAGGCTCCAATATCTCGCGCAATTGAAAAACCTCGTTGATATCGCGCAGGGTTACGGGGCAGACGCGAATGCTGCGCCGATTGCCGATTTTGACCCATCCTTCGTGATTCAGCCTTTGCAGGGCTTCACGCACAGGCGTTCTGCTGACTTTCAGCATGTCCGCCAGCATCTGTTCGCGTAAAGTCGATCCCGGAGGGAAAACGAGCGTTATCATCATGTTTTTGATGTCTTGGTATACTTTGGCGGATAAATTGTGGTTATTCTGCATCTGGCTATTCCTCCGTACGCAAAATAGTATTTAGTATGCTGTGATTATTGCATAGCAATAATATGCTGTCAATAATACTCTTGGTATCCAAACGTGATTCTTATTTCGTTCTCTTTCCCCCGTGGGAATAAAGGTGAAAAATATGGACTGATTCTCTTGCGTCAATATACTTATTGCAGGCAATAATAAAAACGGAGGTGCTTGTTATGAGGAAAGCTTGGATTTTGACGTTGCTCATTGCCTTGTTTTTTGCCTCTGCGGGAATCGCTTCCGCCGCCGAGGTGGCGGTTACATCCGTGGGGCAGAGCTCGGACGCGATGATGGTGAAGGTGTTGATGAAGAGGCTCCGGATTGAGCCCGACTACGACGCGATGATGAAGGCGGACGCGCTAAGCGGCCAGAAGGTTTTGATCGCCGTCGTCGGAGGCAGCTCGAAGGGGCTCGGCGCGGCGGGCATCAACAAGGATGAGGAAAAGGCCAGAGGGTTGGCGGTCATTCAGGCGGCCAAGAGCAAAAACATGAAAGTCATCATCATGCACGTCGGCGGAGAGGGGCGCAGGGGCGACCTCAGCGACATGTTCATCACGGCGGTCACGGGGCTGGGCGACAGAGTCATCGTCGTCAAAAGCGGCAACGCGGACAAAATTTTTGACAAGCACAAGGCTTCCGGGGCGAAGCTCATCGAGTCGGACAGCATTCAGGATACGGTAAACCCCCTTTCGGAAGCGTTTGACGAATACGGCGTAAAAAGGTAAGCGTGTCATGACCATGGAGTGGTTTTGGCCGGAGGGTTTCTACGCGCTCGCCATGATCGCTGTTTTCGCTTTTGGGACTTTTGCGTTCAAGCTCCCAATCGCCATCGCAATGTCCACGGCGGCAGTGGTTGGCGCGGCGCTCGCGGGTTTTGGCTTTCCTCTGCGGCATTTGGTGGAGGGGATGTTCGGTTACATTGACACGATCTTAATTATCGCCACAGCGATGATTTTCATGAACACGGTGCAATCAATCGGCCTGATGGAAGCTGTCGCGGCTTTGATAATACGCAGGTTCCGCTCGTCCCCGCTGATGCTCTCGGGCGGAATGATGTTTCTCGTTATGCTGCCGGGGATGCTCACCGGATCTTCCACCGCGGGCGTTTTGACCACCGGCGCGCTGGTCGCGCCCGTTCTGATCAAGCTGGGAGTGCCTGTCGTGCAGACGGCGGCTTTTATCGCGATGGGCGCGATTATCGGCATGATTGCGCCTCCGATCAATATCCCGGTGATGATTATCGGCGGCGGTATCGATATGCCGTACGTCGGCTTCGCGATTCCGCTGTTGGTCGCGACGATCCCGATGGCGATATTCAGCATGGCGGTGTTGGTTATCCCGTATTTAAAGAGTGGAAACGCGCGCGACGAGGACGCCCTTGAGGCGGACTTGAAACGCATGGAGAGCGTCACGCTGACGACTCGCCTCTTCCTGCCGTTTTTGGTGCTGATCGCCCTGATGGCCTTTGACCAACTGTTTGCGGGCAAAATCCCCTCTTTGGGTATGCCCCTGCAATTCCTTCTCGCGTCAGCCTCCGCGTTTCTGACGGGCAGAAAGTGGAATGTGCTCGAGAGCGCGACCGACGCGATGCGCGACTCTTTGCCGGTTTTGGGGATTTTAATGGGCGTCGGGATGTTTATACAGATCATGACGCTGACGGGTGTGCGCGGTTTTGTCGTCGTCTCGGCCCTGGCGATCCCGGCATGGCTGCTTTATGTCAGCATAGGCCTTTCGCTGCCCGCGTTTGGCGCGATATCCTCCTTCGGAGCGGCTTCCGTCCTGGGAGTCCCCTTTATCCTTGCGCTTCTCAGCAAAGATCAGATCATTGTAGCGTCCGGGTTGTCGCTTATCGCGGGCCTCGGCGACCTCGTGCCTCCCACGGCGCTCGCGGGGATTTTCGCCGCGCAGGTGGTGGGTGAGAAGAATTATTTCGCCGTGCTCAAGAAATGCTTCATTCCGGCGGTTGCGATCGCGCTCTGGGGGATATGCCTCATCGTCCTGGCAAACCCCATAGCCGCGCTGATTCGTTAAGATGGAGGCGGACTAATGGGATTCATGACGATAATTTACAGGCTGATATTGGCGCTGGTGTTATTTCTCACGGTGCGCAGCTGCTTTCGGGAGAAGGATTTTTGGCGGCAGGCGACAGCCGCGCTGGTGATTATTCCTCTCTTGCTGCGACTGCTGTTGATTAAATAAAGGGGGCGATCCGGTGGATCTTAATTTCAAGGGAAATAAATACACCGCCTCCGCGCTGATAGCGGTTGCGCTGTTGGTAAGCCTGCTCACCGGCAAGATGTTCAGCGGCAATAAAGAGCTTGACGCACTCGCGCCCGCTCCCGGCTTCGAGATGAGGATGCTCTCGGACTATTTCGAAGGTCTCAAAGGGGATGTCATGGACACGCCCGTCTACGTGCAAAACGGAGACGAAGACGGGGGAAGCGTCATGGTCCTCGGCGGCACGCATCCGAACGAGCCGTCGGGCTATATGTCGGCTGTCCTGATATTGGAGAACGCGAAAACGGTTCAGGGGCGTCTGTTCGTGCTGCCCTTCGCCAACATCAGCGGCTTTTCGAACACCCTCGCGCAGGAAGCGTCGCCCAACAAGATACACTTCACGCTCCACGACGGCTCGACGCGCGTATTTCGCTACGGCTCGCGCGACACGGACCCGACGGTCATGTGGCCGATACCGGATATTTACGTACACAAGGCCTCGGGTCAGGAGCTCGCCGGCAACGAGAGTAAGAACCTGAACCGGGCGTACCCCGGCGACCCGAACGGCACGCCGACGGAGCGGCTTGCCTATGGGATTATGGAGCTTCTGCGCAAAGAGAACATTACGCTGGCCTTTGATCTGCACGAGGCCTCTCCGGAGTATCCGGTTATCGAGGCAATCGTCGCGCATGAAAAAAGCATGGAGCTGGCGGCAGTCACCGCGATGGACTTGATGGCGAAAGGGATAGAAGTCAGGCTCGAGCCTTCGCCGAAGAATCTGCGGGGCCTCAGTCACCGCGAATGGGGAGACTATACCGATACTCTGCCGATATTGATGGAAACTGCGAACCCCAGTCAAGGGCGTCTGCGCGGCCGCACCGACGAGGACCTCGTGATCCGCGGCAAGGACAAGGCCTACGTCAAGGCCGCGGGCCTGGGCAGGCTTTTCGTCCCCTATGACGAGAACGGCAAACCTCTCGAACAGCGCGTCGCGCGCCATGTCGAGGCGATCAAGCTGTTTACGGATAACCTGGCGATGTTTGAGCCTGAAAGGAGCGTTGTGATCGACGGATTGCCCGACTACGATGAGATTTCAAGCAACGGCGTAGCATATTATCTGTCACCCAATCATTAGACGTTCTTATACGAGGGAGGCATTTTAGTTATGTTGGAGAGAAAGGCATTATTGAGAAAGCGTATCTGCGCGAGGTTTCTAACGGTAATATTTTTGCTGTGCGCAATTGCGGGAGCGTCCTTCGCCGCGACGGTTCCCACAGAACCCCACAAGGCCCTTGATATCTACGCGAAAAACGGGATGGTGTCCGCCGCTCACTTTTTGGCGTCGCAAGCCGGGCTTGAAATCATGGCCAGGGGCGGCAACGCGATTGACGCCGCGGCGGCGACCGCGCTCGCTCTTCATGTGGTGGAACCCTATAACATCGGTATGGGCGGCGGAGGTTTTATGACCGTCCGTTTCGCGAAAACCGGCGAAGTGATATTCCTTGATTTCAGGGAGGTCGCGCCGGCTTCCGCGCGAAAGGATATGTACGCCTCAGAACAGGCCAAGAAGGAGAACCGGTCTACCGTCGGAGGGAAGGCGGCCGGTGTGCCCGGTTGGTTGAAGGGCTGGTTCTACGCGCTCGAAAAATACGGGACGATGTCATTCGCGGAAGTAGCCGCGCCTGCCATTCGCCTGGCGGAGGATGGCTACGAATGGACAGCCGCGCAGGGTGAGACTTTGCTGGAGGGCAACAACTTTGCCGAGCTGACGAACATGAACGGCGACGGAAAACACGTGCCGTATTTTGAAGACGGTCTGCCCATCAAGGCCGGAACGATCATCAAACACCCGGGGTTGGCGGCGGCGTTCAGGCTGCTCGCTAAAGACGGACCGAAAGCGTTTTATGAGGGGCCTATCGGCGAGGCGTTTGTGAGGACGGTGAACAAAACCGGCGGTCAGATGACCATGAAGGATTTGAAGGATTATCAGCTGAAGGTTAGAACGCCGATAGAGGGCACGTACAGAGGCTACAGGATTTATTCCTCGCCGCCCCCTTCAAGCGGCGGGACGCACGTCATTCAGCTCCTCAACATCATGGAGAATTTTGAGCCCGCAAAATACAGCGTGAACGACCCCGAAATGCTTCATCTCTGGGGGCAGTCCGAGAGAATGGTTTTCGCCGACAGGGATAAGTATATGGCTGACACGGGGTTCGCGAAGGTTCCGCTGGCGGGGCTTACTTCAAAAGAGTACGCGAAGGCAATGATTAAGAACCTGGGCGCCGCGAGATTGCCCGAGAAGGGCAAAGCGGGAGACCCGTGGAAATATGATAAGCAAACCAAAAAAGCGTCGCATAACGGCGGCGTGGGGCGCGAGCATTTCTCCACGACCCATTTTTCGACCGTCGATTTGGAAGGCAACATTGTCGCGGCTACTAACACTATAAACCTTTGGTTCGGCAGCAAGGTGATGGTGCCGGAATATCAAATTCTGGTCAACAACCAGATGGACGACTTCTCGCAGGATCCTAAAAGCGTAAACGCGCCCGAAGCGGGCAAGATACCGCTCTCCTCCATGTCGCCGACCATAATTCTGGATCCGCAGGGGCGTCCGTTCATGACGCTCGGTGCCGCGGGCGGCAGGATGATCCTGACGACGGTGGCGCAGGTCATTGTAAACGTGATAGACCGCGGAATGACGATGTCCGAGGCGATCGAGGCCCCGCGGATTTGGACGGACATGGCGGGCACGACGATTCTTGAGGCTACGGTCGGACAGGGCGCGATTGACTCTCTGACGAAAAAGGGATACATTCTGAATACAGGGGAGACTTACCACGGCGTGTGCCAGGGGATCATATTTGACCACGAGAAAGAACAAATGAACGCGGGTGCGGACCAGCGCACGGGCACCGGGTTGCCGGCAGGTTTTTAACTTCCGAACGATAGTCGGCGCGGCGAAATGAAAGGGGTGCGTTCTTTATGACCAGGCGGAGATTTACGGTTATTGTGCTGCTGCTTGCCGCGATTCTGGCGGCGGCGGGTGTATGTACCGCGGCGGAACGGATTGAACCGGGGGATGTCTATGCCGGTCAGGGGATGGTGTCTTCCGCGCACGTGCTTGCGTCGGAGGCCGGCGTTGAGATATTGAAACGGGGAGGCAACGCCGTGGACGCGGCTGTCGCGTCGGCGCTCGCGCTGAACGTAGTCGAGTTTAACGCCTCGGGCATCGGCGGCGGCGGGTTTATGACGATACGCTTCGCCAAGACAGGCGAGGTTGTCTGTCTCGACTACCGCGAGACCGCGCCCGCTTCTTCCACCAAGGATATGTACAGCTCGGAGCAGGCGCAGAAGGAACGCCGGAGCATCGACGGAGGCAAGTCCGTCGGCGTTCCGGGATGGATTGCGGGCATGTGGTACGCGCTTGAGAAATACGGCCGGCTTTCCTTCGCGGAGGTTGCCGCGCCGGCCATTCGCCTGGCCGAGGACGGCTTTGAGCTGCACGTGATGCAAAACGGTATAATCACGGATAACTTCGACAGGCTGATTAAATACAACAATCCCGACGCCGTGCCGTATCTTAAGGACGGGTTGCCGTTGCAGGTGGGCGAGATTCTGAGGCAGCCGAATCTCGGCAAGCTCTTCCGCTTGATTGCCGAAAAGGGGCCAAAGGGCTTCTATGAGGGCGACGTGGCCGAGGCAATTGTGCGCGCCGTGAACCGTAACGGCGGCAACATGACGGCGCAAGATCTGCGCGGCTACCAAATGGCGGTCAGAGCGCCTGTCACAGGAACCTACAGGGGCTATCGGATATACTCGATGCCGCCGTCCTCAAGCGGAGGGGCGCATCTCATCCAGCTGCTGAACGTGATGGAGTTGTTGCCCGTGTCGAAGTACCGCTACAACTCGCCGATCGTCATGAGCTACTTCGCCGAGGCGTGCAAGCTCGTGTTCGCCGATCGCGCGGCGTACATGGCTGACACGGCGTTTACGCAGGTTCCGCTCGAGGGGCTGACGTCGAAGGAATACGCGAAATCAATGGCGGCTGTGATCGACGCCGGTAAGCCCGCGCAGGAAGTGAAGGCGGGGGATCCGTGGAAGTTTCAGGCCGAGCAAAAACGCGCGGATGTCCGCGGGCTCGGAAGCGAGCGGATTTCGACCTCAAGCTTGAGCACCGTGGACGCGGAGGGCAATATCGTGGCGACGACCAACACGATCAATTACTTCTGCGGAAGCGGCGTCCTGGTGCCCGAGTACGGTTTCCTGCTCAACGACGAGATGGACGACTTCTCGCCCAACCCCGCGAGCGTCAACGCGCCCGAGCCGGGCAAGCGCCCGCTGTCCTCCATGTCTCCCACGATCGTACTCGATCCTGACGGGCGGCCTTATATGAGCGTGGGCGCGGCGGGGGCGACGAGGATATTTACCTCACTGGCGCAGGTGATCATGAATTGCGTGGATCATGGGATGACCATGGGCGAGGCGATTCAAGCGCCGCGCATCCACAATCAGCTGTCCGGGTCGAAAGCCGCGAAGTTCATGACCGAGCCGCACATGGACGCGGCGCTTATCAGCCTGATGGAGCTTAAGGGCTACGATCTGCAGCGCGATGTTCATATCGGCACCGTGCAGGGGATTCTCTTCGACACGGGCAAGGGAATCATCAACGGCGGCGCCGACCACCGCCGTCTGGGAGTCCCTGTGGGCTACTGATATCCCGCGCGTTGCGAGCGATCGATTTTCATAAACAGAGGACAAGCTGCCGCGCGCGCTCTCTGCGGCAGCTTTTTTCGCGGACGGCGCGCGGGAAAATAAGCTAGAATATCCGAAACACGCGGCGTTCTCCATATAGAACAAATTCAAGAAAGACGTGGTTGCGCAATGAACAGGAGACTGTTTTTTACAAGCCGTCTTGCCCAGCTCGTCGCCAAAGGCGTTTTGTGCCTGGCGGCGTGGGGTTTGGCGATGCGTATCGACGGCGGTTATGTGCTTCGGTATTTACAGCGTTTTGTGATTTATGACGACGGAAGGTACCTGCTGACCGCCGCCGTCGGGCTTGTGCTGCTCAACACAATACGCGCCGTCCCGCTTTATCTTGGCTGGTTTTTTATCGGCGAGGGGCTTTCTTTCTCGCGGCGGGGGAAAATGGCCTCGTGGCTGGTGCCTCTTTTGGCTATTCCCTCGACCTATCTGTTCGTTTCGCGCGACCCCGGAGGTTTCTCTCTGCATTTCGGCGTTCCGGCCCTGTTCAGCTTGCTGAGCGTGTTCATACTGCATTTTTCGACTCGGGATTTGCGCAGCTGGTTCGCGCGCGCGGTGGTCCTTTCGCTCCTGGTATTTTCGTTTCAGTGGCTGGATATCGCGCCGATCTTGACGCGATGGGGCTTCGGCGGCGGTGAGCTTTCGATGGCGGTCAAAACGCTGTCGGTTATGGAAGAGTGGGATTGGGTTGTCGACGCGCTGTCGGCGTGTATTTTCGCGACCGCGTTTGCCGGAGGAATCATAGCCGCGGTGCTCCTGATCGGCACCAATATACTGGGCGTTCAGTATCGGATGCTTCGCGCGAGGGACATCAAAATAGCGGAGCTTAGGGAGTCCGCGATAAGGGACAGAGGTTATAAAGAAATCCAAAATCTTGTCCACGATCTGAGACGACCGTTGACCGCGATTCTCGGGCTTGCCGATGTGATGGCCGAGACGCTGCCCGGCTGCCGAGAGGCGGATTACGCTCGGCACATCGTCAAGACCGGCGCGCAAATGAACCACATGATTGAAGAGCTGCTCAAGGAGGACGCTCGGCGTGATATCACGGTCGGCGACCTCCTCGAATACCTCAAAAGCCAGGTCAGCGCGTTTGACTGGCGGCATATTGTGGAGGTCAAGGCTGCCTTGCGGACGTCGGAGCTCGTGGTATGCGTCAATCTTACGCGCCTGTCGAGGGCGTTCGTCAACCTGCTGGACAACGCCGGCATGGCGGTAAAGGGCAAAGAGGCCCCCGGCATTGTTTTTGCGGCGGACGCGGAGAGGGACAAGGTGCGGTTTACGGTTCTGGACAATGGCCGCGGGTTTTCAAATAAATTTCTTGAGGACAGGGGTTTTTCCGAGTGGGGGTCGACGGGTATGGGTTTGGCGTTTGTCAGCGACGTGGCGGCAAATCACGGCGGCTCGTTCTCGATATCCAACCTCCCCGGCGGCGGGGCGGCGGCAACGATCATGATACCGCTGAAGGAGGTGTGATCATTGCCTTTTTCGTCTTTTTCCATCTGCGCTCTTGACGACGACGAATCGACTCTTTACACGCTCGCCGCGATGGCGCGGACGCAGGGCTGGCGCTTCAAGGGAACGGCCAAAATCGACGAATGCCTCCGTTGGGTGCGGCAGGGCGGGATTGATATATTGCTTCTTGATTATCATATGCCCCTGCAAAACGGACTGGACGTGCTGCGCGGCGTAAAACTGATCGATCCCGCGCAGACGGTTTTGATACTGACCGTCGAACAGGACGCGGCGACCGCGGAGAGCCTCTTGCTGGCGGGAGCGGAAGATTTTATCAACAAACCGGTGAGGCTGGCCGATTTTCTCTCCAGAGTCAGGCTGCACCAAAGACTGCGAGAGCGTGAGAGAGATATTCGTGTCGATATGAGAAAAGGCATATCGCCCGCGAGGCTTCAAATGGTGGTCGATTTTTTGAAGGGGAAACCCGAAGGGGCTGAAATCGAAGAGCTGTCCGACAAATGCGGGCTATCCTACACGACGGCGCACAGATACCTCGATTATTTGGTTAAGAGCGGGCACGCGTCGGCGACGGAGGTTCAGAGAGACGGCAGGCTTGGCAGGCCCGCCGGGCTCTATCGGTTTGTCAGCCTGGAGGAACGGTGACAGGCATGTGCCGATATCGAATATTGGTTACGGGCAGCCGCGGAAAAAGCAGCCTCATCCGCCTGCTCTGCGCGGGGATAGGCGCGAAGGGCCTAAGCTATCGCGGACGAATAACCGGCGTCTTGCCCAGAGACCTGTCGCGCGAAGGAGAACGCCTTATCGTTCGCCGCGCCCCGGGGCATGTGGAAGAAATGCGTTGGTGGCTGAGGCAAATTCCGGGCGGCACGCAAGCCGCAGTCATGGAAAACAGCGCGGTGCATCCTGAATTTCAACCGCTTGCCGCCGTGTGGCTCAAGCCTACGGTTATTGTCTTGACGAACGCGCGCCCCGACCACGGCGAGGCGTGGGGGGATGGCGGTGAAGCCGCGGCGCGCGCCCTCATGCGCGGCGTCCCGGACGATGTGCCCCTTGTGGTATGCGACGAGGTATTAAACTCGGGCGTGATAAAAGACAAACTGCGGTCGCGCGCGGGCCCGTCGGTTGTCTCGCGGGGCGACGAAAGGGATTACCGCCTGTCGAACCTTAACCTGGCGCGTAAAACGCTGGAATTTTGCGGCTTGCTCGACGAAGATGCGGACGCGGCGATGATGGCATTGCCGCCTGATATCGGAGATTTCCGCGTTTTTCATATGCCGTGCGGAGCCGAGCTGGCTTCCGCTTTTTCTGCAAACGACGCGGACAGCACCTCGCGGCTTTTCTCGCTTCTCGGGTGGAAGGAAGAGGAGACCACGCTGCTCTTCTCGGGCAGAGAAGACCGCCCGTTTCGGCTAATCGCCTTCGAGGCATTCTTTCGGCGAGGGTGGAGGGAAGTGCTGATCCAAAAGAGGACCGCGGGCGCGGCGGCTCTGGAGGCGCTGATACGAGGCAAGCAGGTTCTGGGCTGCGGAAATATCGCCGGCGCGCCGCTTGAGTTGCTGCGCAAGCTGACGGAGGAGAATTGCAGATGGACTATACCGCGCGCTTGAGCATTACGATTGCGGCGGGGATTGTTTTTGCCCTGCTTTATTCGCGGCGGACGGGCTGGAGCACGGGAGGGCTGGTCACGCCGGGGTTAATGGCGACGCAGGCCGCTTCTTTCGTAAACTTCGCGGCGGCGTTGCTGCTCGGGGCGATCTTCGCGGCGCTGCTGCGTGTTTTGACGAGATACTTCACGCTCTACGGACGCGAGAGAGTGGGCGCTGCCCTGCTTATGGCTATAACCATACGACTGGTCTTCCGAGGGAATTATATCGCCGACGACTTCTGGATAGGTTGGATCGCGCCCGGGTTGATCGCCGCCGATATAGAACGCCAGGGGTTGGTCATGACGCTCTCGGCGGTGGTTTCAACGAGCCTCGCCACGGCTTTTTCGATGTGGCTGTTTTTTTATTTCGCGGGGGTCTTCGTATGAAACGCTTTCCCTATAACGCCGTTCTTTTTATCCTGGCGATCGTCATGCTGCTCGCGTACTTCGCGGCCGGTCTTCGCGCCCGCCCCGAGGAATACGGCGTATGGGACACGATCCGCGACGGGCAGCGGGCTATTTGGACGGCGCAGGAGAATTCGGGCGTCGGCCTGTCGCGTGAGGCCGACAGGCTGAAGACGGGTTTTATCGGCGTCGAATGGAGTCCGTTAACCACGACGCTCGGCAGTCTCGAGGCAAAACGAACTTCGGCAAATCCTCTCTGGGCATTGCGTTTTATCGATTGGTTCGACGAGTTGGGCATGAGGAAGGGCGACCGCGTCGTGATATACTCCTCCGCGTCCTTTCCGGCGGCGCTTTTTTCGGCGATTGCGGCGGCTGAGGCAAGAGGGCTGGAGATTATGCTTTCCGTTTCCCTGGGTTCGTCGACGTGGGGGGCAAACAGGGAGGAGTTCCCGTGGCCCTTGATGGAGAAGACACTGCGCGAGGGAGGTTTTATTAAAGCGCGCGCTTCTTTCTACACGCCGGGTGGCGCGCGTGAGACGGGGCGGGAGTTTACGCGCGAGACTCTTGCGCTGCTGGAGAGGCTGAGCGAGGAATCGGGAATACCTCTGGTCATGACCGAAACGCTGGACGAAATGATACGCTATAAATCACTGCGCCTTACGGAATTCGGGCCGAAGCTCCTGATCAGCATAGGCGGTTCAAACGCAAACCTGGGGGATTCACCTGACGCGGCGGAGATACCAAACGGCTTGTTGCTTCCGAAGAAAACGGAGTCCTTTGTCACAGGCGGCGGCGTGATCGCCGAAGCCCTGCGTGCGGGTATCCCCGTCGTAAACATGCTGGGCTTTCGCAAGCTGGCGCTCGAAGCGGGCATACCATGGGACGCCGGTGTGTTTGCGAGGCGCGGACACAGGCCGGGGCTTTTTGCGTCGCTGTTCGGGCTTGCCGTGTTTTGCGCCGTTATGGTGAAGTATAAGCGTTGGACATGGGGCGCATGATCAGCCCGCATAAACTCGCTCGTAAAAGTGTTGTCTTACACCAAAAAGTCGTTGCAGTTTGTGTGTGTGATTCATATTTCGCGAGCGTGTTGCCCCCGGGTTTCCGTCACAACGAACAGCACTCGCAATCAACGCCGCACCCTCTGTCTTTGTGAGGAATTTACGGGGAGCTTAAAGTCAAGCATTTGCCCCCGTCACCGCGGACACCCCCTCGTCTTTGCGAGCGAAGCGAAGCAATCCAGTGGTGGCAACGACGGACACGTCCAAATCGCGCGTCACACGCCGAAGGTACACGCCAGCCAAGCATTTGCCTTCGTAACCATGGGCAACCCCCGCAGTCAGCGCCGTATCCCCTGTCTTCGCGAGCGAAGCGTGGCGATCCAGAATGACAACGATGAAAAACCATAAATCCCGCGACATCAACGGAGAGAGCGCGCCGTCCTAAATCCGTTGTGCGCCTGCGATCACGCTGTTTTGCCTTCGCCACGGGTCGCGTGGTTTGGGCATGTTTATCTTCGCCATCCTGGATCGCCGCGCTTCGCTCGCGAAGACGGGGGTGTGGCGTTGGTTTTGGTGTTGCCCATGGTGACGGAAACCCGATGGCAAACACGCTCGCGAAACACGAACCACGCTGAACCCGAGTCAGAAGCGGTTGTAGGGGCTTGTCAGCGACCGCCCGCCGTCCTAAATCCGTTGTGCGCCTGCGACCACGCTGTTTTGCCTTCGGCACAATTTTCGCGGAGCAGGGGTTTTTGCCGATATTTTGGTTTTTTTGTTGACAAATTTTGGTTGCGGTGCTATTACATAAATAGGGGAGAGTGCGCCCTTGGGTTGGAAGCATGGGGAGGCTTGGACGGTTCTGCAACTGTTAAACAATTTAGGTGCTGAAAAAGCGTCGTGAGGAATAGATTTTATCTGACCATATATATTTACGAAAGTGCGCGCAGGACGGAGCGATGGTGTGAGGCGTTTCTTCGCGGGCGGTAGGAAGCGGCGGAGAGTGAGCTGGAGGCGCAGACATGATTCAGAGCTCAAAACCGATTATCGCGGCTGTTGACGACGATCCGCTTATCTTGAACACGTTGGCGACGGTGCTGAAGGATGAGTACAGCGTTCGGGCCTTCACCTCGGGGAAGTCGGCGCTTGCTTTTCTCGCGCGCCGGACGGTCGACTTGATCCTTCTCGACTATAAAATGCCGGACATGACGGGCTTCGAGGTGCTGGAGCGCCTTCGCGAGTCTCCGCATTCGCGGGAGATCGCCGTGATGTTCCTGACCGGTACGAACGACAGCGACAGCGAAGCGGAAGCGCTCGAGCACGGCGCGGTGGATTACATCACCAAGCCTGTCCGTCCCCGCTCGCTGTTGACGCGCGTCCGGCTGCAGCTTGAGCTCCAGAGGCATCGCAAGGATCTCGAGAGTCTGGTGGAAGAGCGCACGAAGAGCCTCGCCGAAGCCTATGACAAGGTGAAAGCGCGTGAGGACATCACGCTCAGCATGCTTGCAAAGGCGACGGATCTTCGCGATCACTACACAGGCGGGCACATCGAACGCACAACCGAGTTCGTGCGCGTGATTGTCAGCGAGCTATTGAACACCCCGCACCCTGATTATTATGTGACGCAAACCGAGGCGGACGACATCATCCGCTCGTCGAAGCTGCACGACCTTGGCAAGATCGCCATGCCCGATTATGTCCTGCTCAAGCCGGGACGCCTCACGCCCGACGAGTTTGAGGTCATCAAAAAGCACCCTGTCAGCGGCGAACAGTTTTTGAGTGATTTTGTCCGAAGAATGGACGATTCATTTTTGACGTCGGCGCGCGACATCGCCTACTCTCACCACGAAAGATGGGACGGAGACGGTTATCCGCTGGGGCTTTCGGGCAAAGAGATCCCGCTTGCCGGCAGGATCGTCGCCATCGCGGACGTTTACGACGCGCTGACCTCCGTCCGTCCGTACAAGGATTCGTTCTCCCACGAGATATCCGCCGAGATCATACTCGAAGGCGGCGGAACGCAGTTTGATCCCTATCTGACCGAGATATTCCGGCGTCACGCGGCGGAATTCGAGCAGATCGCCGAGCGCGTCGCCGCGGCGCAACCCGGCGGAGGCGGGGGGATGGAGGTATTCCGGGGATGAATCGGATGGCGGCGAAGCGCAGGGGAGAGTTGAGATTAAGCGGCGAGAACAAGAAGGACCGCCTGCTTCGGGCGGTTAACGGCGCGGCTGAGATACTGCTCACAACGGACGAAGATGATTTTGAAAGCTCGCTTCGCGAAGGCATGGCGCTGATGGCCCGTTGCATCGACGTCGACCGCGTTTATATCTGGCAGAATAAAATGGAACAGGGACGGCTCCAATATGTCCAGCAGTTCGGATGGTTGTCGGAGGGCGGCGCAAGCGGCAGAACCGTACTCCCAAAGACCGGGTTTGATTACGAATGGTCAATGCCCGAGTGGGAGGCTAAGTTTTTATCCGGAGAGAGCGTCAACGGGCCCGTCAGATTTCTGTCCGCGCGAGAGCGCGAGAGACTCGGGCCCTACGGAATTAAATCTATCCTCGTTACGCCCGTCTATCTCCGCGATCTCTTCTGGGGATTTGTCAGCTATGACGATTGCGGTAAAGAGCGCACCTTTAGCGAAGACGAGATCAGCATCCTGCGCTCGGCTAACCTAATGTTCGTGAGCGCGCTGAACCGCCACGATACCGCGGCGAAAATCCGCGAGGCTGACGAGCACGCCAAGCTCATGCTCGACGCCACGCCGCTCTGCTGCAGCCTGTGGGACGACAATTACAGGCTCATAGACTGCAACTCGGAGGTCGTGGGCGTGTATGGGCTTTCGAGCAAACAGGAGTACCTGGACAGGTTTTTCTCGCTCTCTCCCGAGCGTCAGCCTGACGGCAGAAGCTCAAGAGAAGAGGCGCTGAAGCACGTCTCCGCCTGCTTCGAAGGCGACGGGCGCGCCGTTTTTGAATGGCGGCACCAGCTTCCTGACGGCACTCCCATTCCGGCGGAAGTCACGCTTGTGCGGGTCAGGCGCGGAGAAGGGCATATAGTCGCGGGATACACGCGCGACCTGCGCGAGTATAAAAAAATGATGAGCGTAATCGAATATAAGGATAATTTGCTCCACATGGCGAACGAAGTGGCCGCGATATTGCTGAAGCCTCAATTGGAAGAGTTCGAGAACGACCTGCGCAAGTGCCTGGATCTGATCGCCAAATCCGTGGGTGTAGACCGCGTCTATATATGCAAGAAAGAGGAAAACGAAGGACGCCTTTATCACCGCCTGCTGTACGAATGCTCGCGGGAGAGCGGGACTCTGTCCGGGGGCGGAGAGGGAGAGGGCGGCGGCAGCAAGGTTCCCGCGTGGGAAGAGCGGCTTTGGAACGGGCAGAGCATCAACGCGATTGTCCGCGACCTGCCGCCGGATGAACGGGAGGTTCTGTCCGAGCGCGGAGTGCTGTCGGTTTTAGCGGTGCCTGTCTTCCTGCACGGTTTGTTCTGGGGGTTTATGGGCCTCGACGACCGCGCCCGCGAACGGGTCTTCTCCGACGACGAAGAATCGGTTCTGCGCAGTTGCAGCCTTTTTATAGCCAATACCTTTCTGCGCAACGAGATGACGCGGGATATCAAGGTCGCCGTGGAGAAAGCGCAGGCGGCTTCGAAGGCCAAGAGCGCGTTTTTGGCGCGCATGAGCCACGAGATCCGCACGCCGATGAACGTGATCGCGGGCATGACCGAACTGATTCTGCGCGAGAACGTCCCGGGCACGATCCGCGAGCACGTCCTTAACGTCAAACACTCGAGCGCGAGCCTGTTATCGCTCGTCAACGATATTCTGGATTTTTCAAAGATCGAGGCCGGCAGTCTGGAGCTTGTGTCGAGCGAATACGCGCTGACATCGCTGATCAACAATGTGCTGATTATTATCCGCATGAGGCTGAGCGAAAAGCCGATTCTGTTCACGGCAAATATAGACTGCAACATCCCGAACCGGCTGATCGGCGACGAGATGAGAGTCCGCCAGGTGCTTTTGAACGTGATGGACAACGCCGCCAAATACACCGGCGAGGGCTTTATCTCGCTCAACGTCACGGGAGACGTGCAGGGCGACACGGTGATCATGAAGGCCGAGGTCGCCGACAGCGGAATCGGCATCCGCAGCGAGGATATGGACATGCTGTTCGAGGATTTCGTGCGTTTTGAGGGAGAACGCAACCGCAAGGTTCAGGGGACGGGGCTGGGGCTTCCAATCACAAAGAGCCTCTGTCAGGCCATGGGCGGCAGCATTGCCGTCCACAGCGTCCACGGCGTAGGAAGCACGTTTACAATAACCATTCCGCAGAAGGTCAAATTGGATGAGAACGGGGAGTACGAAGAAAAATACGCCGACGTGGCCGACCCCGAAGCAAAGAGGGTTCTGCTCTACGAGAGGCGCTTCATATACGCCGACTCGATACGTAAATCTCTTAAAAACCTGGGCGTGCCCTGTGTTCTGGTCGGCAGCGAGAAGGATTTCACCGAAGAGCTCAAGCGCGGCAATTATCCCTTTGTTTTCGTATGTTCGCAGATGGCAGAAAGAGCCGCGGCCCTGATCGAGGAGCTGCTGCTCGAATCGAGGTTGGTCGTGCTGGTCGATTTCGGCGAGCGGCCCGCGCTCGACGACGTCCGCACGATCTCGATGCCCGTACATGCCGCCGCCATTGCCAATATACTCAACGACACGGAGAACGAGTTCTATTTCAACGAGCGCGGACGTGAGGTCATGCGGTTTATCGCCCCGAGCGCCGATATTCTGGTGGTTGACGACCTCAACACCAACCTCAAGGTCGCCGAAGGGCTGATGCTGCCTTATCGGATGCAGATCGACGTTTGTTCAGGCGGTGAGGAAGCGATCGAGCGCGTTAAGGACAAGCGCTTTGACATAATCTTCATGGATCATATGATGCCCGGGATCGACGGCATAGAGGCGACGCGGCGGATACGGGCGCTCGGCGGCGAGGACGGATACTTCAAGGACGTGCCGATTATCGCGCTGACCGCTAACGCCGTATCCGGCGTCAAAGAGATGTTTTTGGAAAACGGAATGGATGATTTTTTGGCAAAACCGATCGACGTCACGAAATTGCACAACCTGCTCGAAAAATGGATCCCCGCGGAAAAAAAAGAAAGAATGGCGATCACCCGCAGAGCGCGCCTCCGGGATGCTGAGAACGCCGCGCAGGTGGAGATCGACGGAGTCGACGTTAAGGCGGGAATCGCCATGTCCGGGGGGACGACGGAGAACTATCTTAAGACGCTCGCCATTTTCCTGTTGGACGGCCTCGAGAAGATTAAACAAATTCGGGAGTGCGTCGAGAAAGAAGAAATCGGGCTGTACACCGTCTACGTGCACGCACTGAAAAGCGCGTCGGCCAACATAGGCGCGTGGGTGCTGTCGTATCTTTTCAAGACGCTGGAAGGAGCGGGCGCGAAGGGCAATATTCCGTATATCCGCGAGAACACCGAGCGCGCGCTTGAAGAAACAGAGGCCCTGCTGGCCAACGTCCGCGAGACGCTGGCGCGGCATAAGGCGAAGCCGGCCGGGGAGAGCGATCCGAAATCCGCGGGAAGCGGCCTCGCGCGCCTTATGGACGCGCTGAGCAACAGCGACATCGGCGAGGCAAACGACGCCATGAAGGAACTGGAGACGATTAAGTGGGGCGCGCGCTCGGGCGATCTGTTCAAGCAAGTATCAAGAAATGTCCTGTTGATCAATTACGAAGAAGCGTCTGTTTTGGCGGGCCTGCTGCGCGAGGCTCACGCCGAGGAGTGCGGCGAATAGTCTGTATAGGGCGGTAACGCGGCTTACAGATAGTTCACGGCGGCAAGCGATCGCTGATCGCTATACCGCGGATTAGATAGCTTACACTCCACACCGTGTTTGCCCTTTGGTTTCCGTCCCATCGGGCAAAACCCGCATCAAAGCCGCACCCCCTGTCTTTGCGAGAAACCAAAGCCAAGCATTTGCCCCGTCACCGCGGACAACACCCTCGATCAAAGCCGCACCCCCTGTCTTTGCGAGGAACCAAAGCCAAGCATTTGCCCCCGTCACCGCGGACAACACCCGCAATCAAAGCCGTATCCCCTGTCTTTGCGAGCGAAGCGAAGCAATCCAGGGGTGACAAAGACGGACACAATCAAACCACGCATCACACGCCGAAGCCCTGCGCCCGCGGCACGATGGAGTCCGCTGCCGGTGCCGGGCATTCCCACATCTGCGGGGTATTCGGCGGCGGTTTCGGCGTATTGGGCGGGCTTGCCGCGGCGGGACTTGTTCTGGCGCGGCGCAAGAGGCGCGGGGCTCGCCGGTCGTAAGCGCGAACCGTAATCGAAC
>Ga0153940_1000396_pt1 | contig 23310 bp, 23 predicted proteins | sample TSNJ024MetaG_FD_104736 | JGI IMG/M metagenome (GOLD analysis project Ga0153940, IMG submission 104736) | Attine ant fungus gardens microbial communities from New Jersey, USA - TSNJ024 MetaG | ecosystem: Host-associated > Fungi > Mycelium > Unclassified | place: USA: New Jersey, Brendan T. Byrne...
ACGAGACGGTCGCCGACGGCGTCGCCCCCGAGGAAAGAATGCGCCGCTGCCTTGAGATGACCGAGGCCGCGAAGGCCGCTGACCCGCGGGTTGTGTCGGTGCGCTCCGCGTCCTGGGGCGACGGGTTCGGCGAATCGTTTTACGCGTCGAGCGCGGGCGCGTGCGGCTGGAGGCAATCGACAGCGGTATCCTGCGGCGCGGCGGTGGTCCTCGGAGACGGCGAGAGCTTCGAGATGGGCGCTTACGGAAAGAGCGCGCGGTTTGTGGAGGATCTGGACGGCGCGGCGTACGCTCGCCTGGCGGTCGGTCGTACCGCGCGGGTCTTGGGAGGCAAGCCGCTCCCGACGGGCAAGTATACGCTGATTCTCGACCCGGAGATATCAGCGTCGATTGTGGACGAGATCGGCGAGCTGTTCTGCGCGTCCGACGTCCACAGAGGGCGCTCGCTGATGAAGGGGCGTCTGGGACAGTCGGTCGCCGGTTCCGCAGTGACGCTTCTGGACGACGGGCGAATTCCGCGCGCGATGGGGTCGTCACCCTACGACGGCGAAGGCGTCCCGACCGGAAAAACGACGTTAATTGACGGAGGAATTGCGCGAAGTTTTCTGTATAATATGCAATACGCGCTTAAGGATGGAGTGTCTTCGACGGGAAACGCGGCGCGCTCCCTCTCGGGATTGCCGGACGTCGGTACGTCGAACTTGATCTTGTCGCCGGGGACGGAGTCTCCCGCGGCATTGCGCAGCAATGTCCGTGAAGGTTTTTTGGTCCTCGAGCTGATGGGGCTTCATACGCTTGATCCTGTGAGCGGGGACTTTTCGTTGGGAGCGAAGGGGATTCATATGAAAAACGGCGTTGAATACGGCCCGGTGGCAGGCGTCACAATAGCGGGCAACCTGTTGGACCTGATGAGGCGAATCTCCGCGATCGGCAACGATCACGAGTTTTTCGGCTCAACAGGCGCTTCGACTGTGATCGTGGAGGATGTTGCCGTTGCGGGTGAGTAATCGTTTTTTAGCTTTCGTTATATTGTTCTTCCTTATCGCGCTCTCATCCGCGGCGTCAGCCGCAGAGTGGGGGCTGACGCAGGACGGCGCGGATAAAGGCGCTGTCCTGATCGCCGAGCGCGACGGCATTACTTTTGCTGCGCTCGATCAACTGCTGGCTAACCTCGGCTTCGCGCAAAGCAGCCTCTCCGGCGGACTTTCCGTCACGCACGGGAACCAAAAACTCGAGTTCTGGAGCGGTTCCAACGTTGCTCGCACAGGCGGCGCGTTCTACCCCTTCCCCGCCAACATCTACCCCGATGGCGGGCACTGGTGGGGGGAGGCCGCGTCCGCGCTCAAGGTTACAGAGCAGTTTTTGCGCAACGCCGGGCTTCCCGGAGGCTTGCGCTGGTCTACATCGGGAGGCGGCGCGCCTGCGGCGCTCACGCCCTCCGCGCCGCCCGCGGCCGTAGTCCCGACCGCGCCGTCCGCCGCGGGTTCCGTTCGGATCACCGCTGTTCGGTGGGGACAACAGACGGACGCCTACCGCGCCGTGATCGATGTTTCGAACGAGACGGCTGTCTCCGCGAAGGAATCCTCGGGCAGTCTTGAGCTGTCTTTTGTGGGCGCGTCTGCGGGCGCGTCTGCGGACGGACCGGCCCCTTGGCCGCCGCTTGCCGTGAGCGCGAAAAGCACCTCCGACGGAGCGGTTCTCACCTTTACGCACCAATCGGCGCGTCACAGGGGTTTTTGGCTGGCCGACCCTCCGCGCTACGTGATTGATTTTTATTTTAACGGAACGGGAGCAAAGGCCCCGCCGACAGTTGTTTCCAAGCCTGCGGCACCGGCTGTAATACCGCCGGCGGCAACGTCAAGCCCGCGGACGGTAATCGCCACCGCACCGGCCTCAGCCCCGCCGAGCGCTTCCGCGAGGCCTCTTGTCGTCGTGGACGCGGGGCACGGCGGACACGATCCGGGCGCGGTTGGCAACTCTCTGAGAGAAAAAGACATCAATTTGAAGGCGGCCCTGCAGCTGACCGAGCGGCTGAAAAAGCTGGGGCTTGACGTTCGGCTGACGCGCGGCGACGACCGTTATCTCAAGCTTGCCGAGCGCACCGCGATCGCCAACAACGCCAACGCGGACATCTTCGTCAGCCTCCACTGCAACGCGCTTCCGAGGGGCAAGCACGCCTCGGGCGTGGAGCTGTATCTGATGGCCGAGCCGTCCGACAAAGACGCCATGGATCTCGCGGTATACGAAAACCGCGAGCTTTCGGGCCAGGGGCAGAATACGTCGGAGGCGGAAGCTGCCGCCGACCAGAGAACGAAGCTGCTTCTCAAGATACTGGGCGATATGCAGCAGAATGATAAAATCAGCGAGAGCACGACGCTGGCTGAGTTTCTTTACAAGCGCGCGCAGGGCGCGGGCCTCTCCCTTCGCAAGGTGAGGCAAGCGCCGTTTTTCGTCCTGCGCGGAGCGGGGATGCCCGCAGTATTGGTCGAGATGGGATACATCACCGAGCAGAAGGACGCCAAGCTGTTGAACACAGAGTCCTTCCGCGGTAAGATGATGGATAACATCGCCGCGGGAATTCTTGATTACGTCAACAGAACTGATAAAGGAGGAAGCTGATGAGACCTTCCGAAAGAAGAAAATACCGGGTGGACGACGAACCGTCCCCGAGTGAAAAGCGAGAGATGCTCGATCGCAGCGACTGGATCGAAGAAGAAGACGAGGAGGAAGAAGAGGTCAAAAAAGCCCCCCTTGGTATGCGCCTGGTAGCCTGGGCCGCGTTGATCGCGATCTTCTTTGCCGTCGGGTACGGCGCGACGTCGCTGATTTTCAAGTGGATGGACCGCGGCGGCAGGCGTCACCCGGAAAACCTCGTGGCCAACCGGCAGGAGACCGAGCGGCTGATTGCGGTCACTAAGTCTTCGGACGAGGCCGCGGCGAGTGACAATACGCTGGTCTGTACTCTTTCGATCCCCGAGGGCGAGGCGTTTGTCTCGCGCCAGATTCGCTGCAGGGGAGGCGTCCGCGAGGACAACATTCAGGCGACGCTGTCCGCCTATCTTGACGCGGTCAAGGAGGGGAAGCTGCTTGATCCTTCCGCGTCAAGCCTGAATGTGTTTCAGAGCGGAGACTGGCTCTACATCAATATGAACGGGAGCTTCCTGGCCTCGCTCAAAACGCTGGGCGCGGCGAAATCGCGTTTCTTGCTGACCGGGCTGGTTCAGACGATGTCAGACAATTTCTCGCCGATCTCAAAGGTCAAGTTTTACATCGACGGCAGCGAGGTCAAGGACAAGAACCCCGTGAACCTGTCAATGCCTTGGAGTCTGTCGGGAAGATCATGACGAGCGGAAACCAAGCGCAATCCCCCCGGCTAGGCGGCAGGGGGGAGGCCGAGCTGCGTCCGGTGACTATCGAGCGGGCGGTCAACCGTTATGCCGAGGGATCGTCCCTGGTTAGCTGGGGCAATACGATCGTACATTGCACCGCTTCCGTCGAGGATAAGACGCCCGCCTTCCTCAGAGGCACAGGCCGCGGGTGGCTCACCGCCGAGTATTCGATGCTGCCCCGCTCCACGCACGACAGAACACAGCGTGACGTCGTAAAGGGGAAGGTGAGCGGGCGCGCGAGCGAGATTCAGCGACTGATAGGCCGCTCTTTGCGCGCGGCGCTGGATTTGCCGCGCATCGGCGAGCGCACGCTGTGGATTGACTGCGACGTGCTGCAGGCGGACGGCGGGACGCGCACGGCGTCGATAACGGGCGCGTTTGTCGCGCTTGTTGACGCGCTTCGCTATCTCAAGCGCGAAGCGAACGCCTTCGATCGCCTGCCCCTGGCTGCTCAGGTCGCCGCGGTAAGCGTGGGTAAAAACGCCGGACGAATGCTGCTTGACGTCTCCTACGAAGAAGACTGTGCGGCGGAGGTTGATTCAAACATCGTAATGACCAGCCGCGGCGAGTTTGTCGAGCTCCAGGGCACGGGAGAAAACGGTTTTTTCTCCGCCTCGGAGCTGGCTGAAATTCTCGCGCTTGCGGACGGCGGTTTGCGCAGGCTTTTTGCGCTTCAGAGAGAAGCACTGCGCCTTGACGAAGACGAAGCCGACCTGTTTGACGCGCTTGCGGAAGCGCCTCGCCAAAATGCGTGAAATAAAAATTCTCTTAGCCAGCGGAAACCTCCACAAGGTTCGCGAGTTCTCCGGATTTTTTTCCGAGCTGCCGCCGTTCGGCGACGCTAAGCTGACGCTGATCTCACCGGGCGATCTGTCCTGCGCGTTTCCGGAGGTGGAAGAGACGGGCGCGAGCTACGAAGAAAACGCGCTGCTGAAAGCCGCCGCGTTCGCCCGCGCCGCCGGTATGCCCGCGATTGCGGACGACAGCGGCATTGAAGTCCGCGCTCTCGGAGGAGAGCCGGGCATCCGCTCCGCCCGCGCCTCGGAAGGGTCCGACTCGGACCGCGTTAACTGGCTGCTTGATAAGATGAAGGGAATCCGCGACCGAGGGGCATGTTTCGCGGCGTGCCTTGTGATCGCGTTTCCGAACGGAAAAAATATATTCGGCGCGGCGGAGCGCGATTATTTTTCCGCCGAAGGCCGCTGCTTCGGAACGCTTGCCGAAAGCCCGCGGGGAACGCTCGGCTTCGGCTACGACCCGATTTTTACCCCCGACGGTTACGGCGCGACGTTTGGCGAGCTGGGCGACGAAATAAAATCTCGCATTTCTCATCGAGCAATTGCGTTTAAAGGAGTGGCGCAAATTGTGCCTTCTGTGCTAAAATACATCGCTGTGCATCATAATGAAAACTGCAATGGCGACTTGGGGAGGTGTACGAACTGATATGAAGATGGTGCTGTCGATAATTTTTCTGGCGCTCTGTATCGCTCTGAGCGGCGTCATAATGTTACAACACCGCAAAAGCGGCGGCTTTTCCGGCAGCTTCGGAGGCGGGGGGACGCAGATGGATATGTCGGGCGGAACATGGCAGCGCATGACATCTCTGACCAAGGTGACCGCTGTTCTGATGGCGGTTTTTATGCTGTTCGCTCTGATTCTGGTTATGGTACACTAGACGCGCAAAAGACGCCTTCTTGACGGCGTGTTTTTGGTGTTTTATAATCTTTGGGTTTTGACGCATGAGCGGAATTCTAACGCTGTTTCCAGAACAGCTGTGCTTTTATACGAAGAGGAGGAAATTTCATGATCGGCACGCGCACATTTGTGGCCAAGCGTGAAGAGGTGGAGCGCAAGTGGTACGTCATCGACGCCACGGATAAGCACCTCGGTCGGCTGGCCGTTCAAGTTGCCCGCATCCTTTGCGGCAAACACAAACCGAGCTACACCCCCCACGTCGACACGGGGGATTTCGTCGTTGTGGTCAACGCCGGAAAGATCGGACTCACGGGCAAGAAGAGCGAGCAGTCCAAGCTGTACCGCTACAGCGGTTATCCGGGCGGCTTGAAGGAGACGACATACGGCGAAGTCCTCAATAAACGTCCCGAGCGCCTTATTGAGCGAGTCGTCTGGGGTATGCTGCCCAAGACGAAGCTGGGGCGCGCCATGTACAGAAAGCTCAAGGTCTATCCGGGCCCGGCGCATCCTCACAAGGCGCAGTGTCCCGAGACCGTCGAGGCTTTCAAGTGGTAGGGGGGGAGAGACAATAATGCAGAACGCAGTAAACTATTGGGGTACCGGTCGCCGCAAGAACGCGGTCGCGAGGGTTTTGCTCCGCGTCGGCACCGGCAAGATGACGATCAACAACCGCGAGGTTGAAGACTACCTGCCGCGCTTTTTCTGGAAGACGCAGGCAGTCGAGCCGCTTCGTGTCGCCGGAGTGGACGGCAAGGTTGATATTTTCGTCAACGCGCATGGCGGCGGTCTTACCGGCCAGTCCGGCGCGATCCGCATGGGCATCGCGAGAGCTATCATCAAGCTGAACCCGGACGCGCGTCCGGCCCTGAAAAAAGCCGGTATGCTGAGGCGCGATTCGCGCATGGTCGAACGCAAGAAATTCGGTCAGAAGGGCGCGCGCGGCAAGCGTCAGTTCTCCAAGCGTTAATCGTATCGGGAAAGCAAATTTGAATCTCATAAAAAATCGCGGATTGCCCAAAGCGCCGCGATTTTTTTGTGCGTGTGAGATTATCCGACGAAGCGTCAGATAAAAATGATATAATGAAACATATCTTGGAATAGAGGTAACTTGCGATGAATAGCGGAAAAACAACATCAGTGAGTATGTCTCCAACCCAAATTGAAAATACTATCAATCAAGTAGCAGCTTCATTTACATTTGAGGGGCTATTCGTTGATAGTGAGGATCGGGAAAACGCGCGCAGGATTCTCTGTCGCGAGATCTCTGTTGACGAGATGGTGAATAAAGTCATTCTGAAGCACGGCTACAACAAAAATCTCTGATGCCTTACGAGATGAAGGATGAGGACGAATACTGTTATCCTGGCACCGACGTTCTCATCAACAAACTTGGAATTACAAATAAAGAAGAGCTTGCCGATGCCGAAAAGAAAATCGCCTATCTTCGCACCATCAAATTGAATGAGCAGATTGGCGAGAATAATTTCGATTTCCAGAGGCTCAAGTCGATTCATCAATATATCTTCCAGGATCTTTTTGATTGGGCCGGAGTTCCTCGGAATATCGATATCGCCAAAGGCGAATCGCTGTTCTGCTTAAGCCGATATATAGAATCCAGCGCGAACGATATTTTCCGCCGTCTTCAAAAGGAAAACAACCTCCTGGGTTTACCGCGTACACAATTTATTGAGCGTTTGGCGGAATATATGGGTGACATCAATGCATTGCACCCCTTTCGAGATGGGAACGGCAGAACTCAGCGGCAATTCTTCAAAGAACTCGTCAGAAATGCTGGTTTCGACATTGATTTTGATAAAATGAATCCACAAGAACTGCTCCGGGCTGATATTGCGGCAATGAATGGTAATTCTAAACCTTTGGTCGCCCTTCTGGGGATAGCTGTGACCGCCAAACCTCAATAGATACCGGGTGTCTGAGGTTTGGCGGTTATAGTTTTATATTCCGGCGACAAGAACCGATCTATCCCGGGGTTGCCCCCGCCGTCTCTCTTACGGTTACAGTGTTTCCGACCGTTTCCAGCGCGTGCCCTGCGGGGTGTCCTCCAGCGCGATTCCTCTTGCCAATAAATCGTCTCTGATCTTGTCGGACAGCGCGAAATCCTTGCGTTTCCGCGCTTCGTTGCGTTGTTCGATGAGCGAGTCTATTTCGCCTGTGCCTTCCGCGGAGGCGCGGCTCTCTTCGAGAGCGTCAATTTGGAGGATTCCCGTCACGTCGTCGACCGTGCGCAGGAAGCGGGCTGCCGCTCCGAGTGTCTCGTAATCGAGGCGCGTTCCCTGAACAATGGAAGAGTTGGTGGCGTGGATCAGGTTGAACACCGCGCCGATTGCGCCCGCTGTGTTGAAGTCGTCTTCCATGGCTTCGTCGAAGTCGGTTTTTGCTCGGGCGAACGAGGCGCGGAGGGCTTCGTCGGCCTCGCAGTCTTCGTCTTCGCAAGAGCGCTCGCTGAGGGCGAAGGACAGTTCCGTCCAGCCGTTGCGAAGCCGCGCGCAGGCGCTGGCCGCTTGGTCCATCGCTTCCTCCGAGAAGTTGATGGGCGAGCGGTAGTGGGCGGAGAGCATGAAGAATCGGATCGTCTGCGCGGAATATTTGGCGAGCACATCGCGCGCGGTGAAAAAATTACCCAGAGATTTTGACATTTTTTCACGGTCGATCATGATGTAGCCGTTGTGTATCCAGAAACGGGCAAACGGCTTGCCGTGAGCGGCCTCGGACTGCGCGATCTCGTTCTCGTGGTGCGGGAACATGAGATCGCTGCCGCCGCCGTGGATGTCAATGGTCTCGCCCAGGTGGCGCGTGGCCATTGCGCTGCACTCGATATGCCAGCCGGGGCGACCCTTGCCCCAGGGGCTGTCCCACGACGGTTCGCCGGGTTTCTCGGCCTTCCACAGGGCGAAGTCGAGCGGGTGGCGCTTGCGCTCGTCCACATCTACGCGCGCGCCCGAGTGAAGATCCTCAAGGTTTTGTCCGGACAGCTTGCCGTACTCCGAGAAGGTGTCGACCTCAAAGTAAACGTCGCCTCCGACTTCGTAAGCGTGTCCCTTGTCGACTAATTTTTGGATCAGCTCGATTATGCCGGGTATCTCGCGCGTGGCGCGCGGGTTGTGCGTCGCGCGCTTGATGCCGAGCGCGTCAGCGTCCGCGTAATAAGCGGCGATATTCTGCTCGGCGAGCTCCTCGACGGAGACGCCAAGCTGTTCGGCGCGCTGAATCATTTTGTCGTCGACGTCGGTGAAGTTTTGGATGTAGCGGACCTCGAGGCCTTTTGACTCCATGTAACGGCGAAGGACGTCGAAGACGATAAACGGGCGCGCGTTGCCGATGTGAAAATAGTCGTAGACAGTCGGCCCGCATACGTAAAAACTGACAATCCCTTCGGCCATTGGCTTGAAGGGTTCTTTATTACCGGTCAGGTCGTTATATAATTGTAGGTTCAAGCAAGGTTGCTCCTCCCAGGAAAATTTATGCCACATTTAGGTTATTTTATACTATAATCATGACAATCGATATAGATAGCATTTGGTTTCGATTGTATGCGTGAAAAATATATGCGCGAAAAAATACGAGATGATGAATAATGGAGCACGATAAACTGATCGCAATGGTCCGGCGTTTTCCGGACAAACCCGGAGTATATCTGATGCACGACGAGAGCGGCAAGGCCATCTATATCGGCAAGGCGAAATCGTTGCGCAAGCGGGTGTCTTCGTACTTTAGGCATCGGAACTTCGCGTCGCCGCGGCTGGCGAGACTGGTGTCGGATATCGCTGATATCTCAACGATACGAACCGAGTCTGAGGCGGAGGCATTGATCTTAGAGTCGCGCCTTATTAAGCACTATCAGCCCTTCTTTAACGTTGACCTCAAGATGGGTGAGACGTACCCTTATATCAGGATTACCGACGAAGATTTTCCGCGCGCGCAAGTGACGAGATATAAACAGGACGACGGTTCGTTATTCATTGGGCCGTTCGTCAAGGTGCGTGACCTGCGCGGGTTGCTGCGGCTCGCGGAGCGCTATTTCCCGCTGCGGACGTGTTCGATTCCCATGCGCTCGGATACCGTGCCGGTGCGCGACCGCCCCTGTATGCGCCACACGCTCGGGCGCTGCCTCGCGCCGTGCGTGGGTTATTGCACCGAGAGCGGATATCGCGAGCGCGTCGCGGATGTGGCGTTGCTGCTTCAAGGCAGAGGCTCCGACCTCGTCGAACGCCTCCGCAAAAGGATGGACGCCGCGGCGCTGCGCATGGATTTTGAAGAAGCCGCGCACTTCCGTGATACAATACGTGCAATATGGCGCGTCAGCAGACAGCGATTGTCATCCTCGGCGAACGCCGGCGAAGACTGGACGCCGCTGCAGCGCTTGGCGCAGATTCTCGGACTGTCGGTTCTGCCTTGGCGTATCGACGGTTTTGATATCTCTCACACCGGCGGCGAACAGACTGTCGGCGTGGCGGTGGTGTTCGAGCAAGGGATTGCAAACCCCTCGCTCTATCGGCGCTTCAACATTCGCACCGTAGATGACGTCGACGATTTTCGCTCGATGGAGGAGACGCTTCTGCGCCGCTATAAAAAATGCATCGAAGCGCAAGAACCTCTGCCGCAGTTGATATTGATCGACGGCGGGCCCGTACAGCTTGATTTCGCCATGCGCTCGCTGGAGACGCTTGGTTTAGGGAAAATAGCGGCGGTTGCGCTGGCAAAACGCGAAGAGGAACTATTCGTGCCCGGCGCGGAAGAACCAATTCGCCTGGACCGCTCGGATCCGGGCTTGAGGTTGCTGCAGCGAGTGCGCGACGAGGCGCACCGTTTTGCGATAACGTCTCACAGAAGGAGAAGGGATAAAAAGTTTACGCGAAGCGCGCTTGAAGATATCCCGGGAATCGGCAAAAACAGAGCGTCGCAGCTGTTATCGCGAGTAGGAAGCGTGCGCGCCCTTAGCGCGATGAGCGCCGAGGAGTTGGCCGCAATTCCCGGAGTGGGGTTCGTTTTGGCGAGGCGAATCGCCGATGCGTTAGGCATATCGCCCGAGGAAAATAATCCGGGATATACCGGAGATACACTGGAGGCAAGAAATTCTTGACATTATTGTTACCGGGACGGAAAACGCACGAGCATTATATGAGGATGGCTCTCAGTTTTGCGCTGAGAGGGACAGGATGCGTCAGTCCTAACCCGCGCATTGGATGCGTGATCGTGGATTACAGTGACACAGCAGACGGCAGAATGGTCTCATGGGGTTATCACAGGCGTTTCGGGGGACCTCACGCCGAAGCGGAGGCGCTGAAGAAAGCCGGCGGAGCTGCTCGGGGATGTACCGTATATGTAAACCTCGAGCCATGCTGCCACACAGGCAAAACCCCGCCTTGCTGTGACGCTCTGATAGAAGCCGGGGTGTCCCGCGTCGTGACCGGAATGCTCGACCCTAATCCGCTTGTCGGCGGAGGCGGTAAAGCAAAGCTGGAGGCGGCCGGGATCGAATTCATAGACGGAGTTTTGGAGGGAGAGTGCAGGTGGCTCAACAGGGGCTTTATACACAGCATGACCCTCGGGCGTCCGTGGGTGACGGCGAAAGCCGCGCTCTCGCTGGACGGAGACATCGCGCTTGAGAACGGAGAGAGCAAGTGGATCAGCGGGCCGCTCGCGCGTAAGCGCGCGCACCTCATGAGGGCCGAGAACGACGCGGTCATGGTCGGCGTAGGCACGATCATCCGCGATGACCCCATGCTGACGGTGCGCGAGGTTGACGGCAAGTCGCCGATCAAGATCGTCGTCGACAAATATCTCGACACGCCGCCTGACGCCAAGGTTTTGAACCACGGCGGGTGTGTTTTCCTGACAGGGCAGCACGCTGACGAAGAGCGCGAAAAGCGCCTCATAGCCAGGGGAGCGAAAGTGATCCGGCGGACGATGGACGACACTCAGCGTATCCCCGCGGTTGAAATGCTGCGCGAGCTCAAGAGCCTCGGCGTCAATCATCTGCTGATCGAAGGCGGCGGCAAGCTGATCGGCTCCTTTATCGCCTCCGGCACGGTGGACGAATACTCTCTTTTTATCGCGCCGAGGGTGTTGGGGAAAGGTCTTCGCATTTCCGACAACATCGTGTTCAAGCACATGGAGGAGACGATATCCATGAGACAGGTTCGCCTTCGCAGAATCGGCGACGACATTTGGTTTGAAGGGCTTCCCACTTGTTCACCGGTCTTGTAGAATGCGTGGGAGAAGTATTGTCTGTATCGCGCCGCGCAAGCAAGATACATGTTTTGCGCGTGCGCGCGCCGGGCATCGCCGCCGAGGTGAAGCTCGGCGAATCGGTCGCGGTCTCGGGAGCTTGTCTGACGGTTGTTTCGTCGGAGCGTGACGCGTTCGAAGCGGAGATGATGGAGGAAACCATACGCTCCACTCGCCTTGGCTCGCTAAAGCCGGGAGACAAGGTGAATCTGGAGCGCGCGTTGCGGTTGGGAGACAGGCTTGACGGGCACCTGGTATCCGGGCACGTCGACGGAACCGCGGCAGTGAAGCGCGTCGAAGACGCGGGTGATACGCGTAAATGCTGGATCTCGCTCTTGCCATCGCTGAGCGGCTTTATCGCGAGCAAGGGCTCGGTCGCAATCGACGGAGTCAGCCTGACGGTGATCGACGCGGCGGGCGGCGAATTCTCGGTCGGCCTGATACCCACGACGCTGCGCGAGACTACTGTCGGCGGGCTGCGCCCCGGAGATCGGGTCAACATTGAGGTGGACTTGATCGCCCGCTACATAGCAAGGCTGATGGGGCGCGATACGGAAGAAAATACACGGGCTTCCGCCGGAATCACATGGGATAAGCTGCGGGAGAACGGCTGGATATAGGGAGGGTTGTCTGATGGCGGGTGAGAATCGGGACAACGATTCGTTTCAGCTCAGTTCCATATCCGAGGCAATACAAGACGTCGCCGCGGGTAAAATAGTAATTGTAGTCGACGACGAGAACCGCGAGAACGAAGGCGATCTCTTCGTCGCAGCCGAGCTTTGCGGCGCGGAGCATATGAATTTCTTCATAAAGAACGCGCGCGGGTTGGTATGCGTGCCATTGGAGCACGAGATAGCCGAACGCCTGGGGCTGGACCTGATGGTTGAGAAAAACACGGATCTTCACGGCACGGCGTTCACGGTCAGCGTAGACGCGCGCGAGGGCACTACCACGGGCATCTCCGCGGAGGACCGCGCCGTGACTGCGAAAATCCTCGCTTCTCCGTCCTCAAAACCGGGCGACCTTAGGCGTCCGGGGCATATCTTCCCCTTGATCGCGAGGGAGGGCGGCGTACTCAAACGCGCCGGGCACACGGAGGCCGCGGTCGATCTCTCGCGCTTCGCGGGGTTGAGCGGTGCCGGCGTCATCTGCGAGATCATGAACGAAGACGGAACGATGGCGCGTATGCCGGATTTAATCAAGTTCGCGAAAAAATACGGCTTTAAGATGATCTCCGTCGCGGACCTGATTCGTTACCGCCTGCGGGCGGAGAAGCTCGTTTCGCGCGACGCGAGGGTCGATCTGCCGACGCGCTACGGCAACTTCCAATGCTACGCGTACCGATACATGGGGGACCAGAATCAGGACTTGGTCCACCTGGCCTTGGTCAAGGGAGAAGTCGACGGCGTAAGCGACGTGCTGGTGAGGGTTCACTCCGAGTGCCTTACGGGCGACCTGTTGGGCTCTCTGCGCTGTGACTGCGGCCAGCAGCTTCACGCCTCTATGGAGATGATAGAGAAAGAGGGCCGCGGCGTGCTGGTCTATCTGCGCCAGGAGGGCCGCGGCATCGGGCTGCTCGCGAAGCTGAAGGCATACGAGCTGCAGGATAACGGTTTGGACACCGAAGAAGCGAATATTGCGCTTGGTTTCCCGCCCGATCTGCGCGATTATGGTGTGGGTGCGCAAATTCTGCTCGACTTGGGCATAAATAGCTTTCGGCTGATAACCAACAACCCGCGCAAAATAATCGGCTTGCAGGGATACGGGCTTTCGGTCTCCGGAAGAGTGCCGATGGAGTTTCCCCCAACGCCTTACAACGAAAGATATCTTCACACCAAGCACGAAAAAATGGGGCATATTTTGCACGTGTAGCACTTTTATTTTTTTATGAGAGAGGGTGGATTACATGAGAACAATTCAAGGCTCGCTGATCGGTTCCGGACTGCGCTTTGCGCTCGTCGTCTCGCGTTTTAATGAACTAATCTCGGGGAAGCTCCTCGGAGGGGCGGTCGATGTATTGACGCGCCACGATGTTCGTCATCAAAACATCGAAGTCTACTGGGTCCCCGGCGCGTGGGAGCTGCCGCTTCTGGTCAAGGAGCTCGCTCTGCAGGGGCGTCACGACGCGATCGTGGCGCTGGGCGCGGTTATTCAGGGCGACACGCCGCACTTCGACGTGGTCTGCGCCGAGATGTCTAAGGGCCTCGCGCACGTCGGCCTTGACCAGCGCGTGCCGGTCGGCTTTGGTGTCTTGACCTGCGACAACCTCGAGCAGGCTCTGGCGCGCGCGGGCAGCAAGGCTGGCAACAAGGGGGCGGAGGCCGCTATGGCCGCTCTTGAGATGGCAAACCTGCTCAGGGATACGCGCAAGGCGGTACCGCAGGAGGAGACGCTTCATGCTTGACCCCAGATGGATTCGCGAAAACCCCGGCGAGCTTCGCGAGCTGTTGCGCAAGCGGCGGCACTCCTTTGACATCGACGGATTGCTGGCCCTCGAGTCCGACAGGCGAGGCGCGCTCGCGGAGACCGAGGAGCTGAAAGCGAAACGCAACGAGGGCTCGCGGAAGGTCGGAGAGCTCAGGAAGGCCGGAGGCGACGCCTCGGCTCTCATGGAGGAGATGCGCCTGATCGGCGAACGAGTCAAGGAGCTGGACCGCAGGCTTGCTTCGATCGAGGACGAGTTCGGCGAACGGCTTTTGATGCTGCCGAACCGCCTGCACGAGAGCGTCCCGGTCGGCGAGGACGAAAAGGACAACATAGAGGTTCGCCGATGGGGCGAGCCGCCGATCTTCTCATTCGAGCCAAAACCGCACTGGGAGCTTGGCGAAGCGCTTGGCATCATGGATTTTGAGCGCGGCGCGAGGCTCGCGGAGAGCCGTTTTACCGTGCTCAAGGGCGCGGGCGCGAAGCTTGAGCGTGGCTTGATCAGTTTTATGCTCGATTTGCACACCCGTGAGCACGGATATACCGAGATCATGCCCCCGATGCTGGTGAGCACCGCCACGATGCGAGGCACCGGGCAGCTGCCCAAGTTCGCGGAGGACCAATATCGCTGCGCGAACGATGACCTCTGGTTGATTCCGACAGCCGAGGTACCCCTGACCAATATGCACTACGGTGAAATTTTGGCCGAGGATGAGCTGCCGTTTTATTACACGGCGCACACGGCTTGCTTCCGCCGCGAGGCGGGCACCTACGGCAGGGATATGCGGGGGATGCTGCGCCAGCATCAGTTTGACAAGGTTGAGCTGGTAAAGCTCTGCACGCCCGAGACAAGCTATGACGAGCTCGAGTCGTTGCTCGCCGCCGCGGAAACGGTTTTGCGGCTGCTTGAGCTGCCCTACCGCGTCGTGTCGCTGTCCTCGGGTGATATCGGCAACGCCGCGGCCAAAACATATGATATCGAGGTTTGGCTGCCTGCCCAGAATTGCTACCGCGAGATAAGCTCGTGCAGCAACTGCGAGGATTTTCAGGCGCGCAGGATGAACACGCGCTGCCGCTCGAAGGGAAAGAGCAAGACCCGTTTCGTGCATACTCTGAACGGCTCCGGCGTTGCGGTTGGCAGATGCCTGATCGCGATCATGGAGAATATGCAGCGTGAGGACGGCTCCATTGTCGTGCCGAAGGCGCTGCGGCCATATGTCGGAGGTATGGAGACCGTTGAATAGCCTGTCTCTGCTGCGCGAGGCTGACCCGGGTTACGTGAGGATAGCGGCGTTGGTGGCCGTTATCCTGGTGGTCTGCGCTGTGATTCAAAGAAGCTTCCGAAGAGATTTGGAGAGAGACCAATACTATTATCTGCGGGACATCAGCATCATGGCCGCGTGGGCGCTGATCGGCATCTGGATGCGCGGCGCGCCGATGAAGCTGGCTATCACCGCGGCGATTATAGCGGGCTTGGTCGGCTTCTGCCAGAAGGTGGCGCGAAATTGGGATCTGCGGTTTTGCTACCTCCTGATTGGCCTCGGCGTTTCGCTTCTCGGTCCCAGGATTACTTTTGTGGGGCTTCCCCACGGTGAGTTTCTCTATCTTTCCGGTTTTTCGTCGGTTCTGCTCAGTATGCTGTGGGTGGGGCTGTTTCCGATTCTATTTCAGGCTTTTGACGAGATTCCCGGCATGGGCGGCTGTCTTTTGCTGGTGAGCTGGGTTTTGCTGGTTATTGTGACGGCGCTTTCGTCGAAGGGCGTCTCAGACGCGTTGATGATGTCCGTCTGCGGCCTTGCTGTGCTGCTTGTATTCTGGAGCAGGCACGTGAACGTGTATCGCCGTCTGGGGACGCCGCTCTCGGCGCTGTGGGGGACGCTCTTGGCGGGCGCGTCCATGTTGGGTTCGAGCAAGGGCGTGGCTTTTTCAACGGTGATGATCCTTTCGCTGGGGCTCTTCGCCATTCCGATTCTCGAGACGTCGCTAAGCGTTCTGTCCGCGGCGTTTTCACCAAAGCCGCTCGGCAATATGATCGTCTACCGCAAGCTTGTGGTAAAAGGCATCGATCACCCCACCGCCGTCTTTATCGTGACAGGGCTGTGTACCTTGTGCGGCGCTTCCATCGCGACGCTTCAGATGGGTTTTCTTGACCCCCTGTCACTGCTGTTGACGCTGCTTTTTGTCGGAGCGGGGGTTTATATCACTGTGGCGCGCGCCCGCTCGCGCGAGGAGGGGACGTCGACGCATCCGTCGCTTTGGGGGATTACCGTGGACAACTACTCGCTTGACTACGCGCTCGGGCGCGTCGGAGCGTGGATTGCGGCCAAGGATACGGCGCGCGTGATCGTTACGCCGGACGCGCTTGCCGCGCTGCGCAGCAGAAGAGACAAAAAATATTGCGGGATCGTAAGCAGAGCCGCGCTCGTGCTGCCTGACGGAAGCGGGCTCACCTGGGCGATGCGTTTCCTGGGGACGCCGGTACAGGAGCAGATACCCGGCGTTGACTTTATGGAGCATCTCTGCCGACAGGCTGCTTCGCACGGTTGGCCGGTTTATTTTTTGGGCGGGCGTCCGGGCGTTGCGGAGAAAGCGGCGCGTAAAATACGTGAAAAATATCCCGGATTAGTCATAGCCGGTTATAAAGACGGCTACTTTCACTCTTCCGAGAGTGAGAATATATGCGAAGAGATAAGAAACGCGGAGAGCGCCGTTTTGTTCGCCGCGCTAGGTGTTCCGAAACAGGAATACTGGATCAGCGATAATCTGAAGCACCTCGGAGGCGCGGTATGCATGGGAGTAGGCGGCAGCTTTGACGTTCACTCGGGCGGCCTGAGCCGCGCTCCGGCGCGCTGGCGCAAATGGAAGCTGGAGTGGCTCTACCGGACGCTGCAGGAACCCGCGCGATGGAGGCGGGTCGCGAAGCTCCCGCTCTTTGTTTTGCTGGTTTTCTTGAAAAAACTTCGGCTGGACGCGTGGCGTCCGCCGGTTTAATTTTACGGGATTTAGGGAGGGATTATCGTATGAAAATGGATAAAATGCTGAAGCAGGTGCAGAAGATGCAGGCGCAGATGACGCTTGCGCAGGGGGAGCTCGGGCGCGAGATCGTCGAGGGGGCTTCGGGCGGTGGAATGGTCTCCGTCAAGGCGAACGGACACGGCGAGATAGTGAGCATTTCGATCTCGAAGGAGGTCGTAGACCCGGATGACGTAGAGATGCTGGAAGACCTCGTCATGTCGGCGGTTAAGGAGGCGCTGCGGCAAAGCCGTGAGCTCTCGGAAAAGCGTATGGGCAACCTGACCGGCGGGCTCAATATCCCCGGTTTATTCTGAGAGCGCGCGGCCTGTGGGCTTGCCGGACGCGCTGGAGAGGCTGATCTCGCTTTGGGGCAAGTTCCCCGGCGTCGGAGAGAAAACAGCCAGGCGCATGGTGTTTTTTATATTGGGACAGGATCCCGAGTGGGCGCGCGCTCTTGCGGAATCTATCGCGTCGCTTCACGGTCTTGTTCGCGCGTGCTCCGAGTGCGGCAATATCACGACGGCCGACCCCTGTCGCGTCTGTTCGGATCCTCTGCGGGACAGACGGAAGATTTGTGTTGTTGAAACTCAGGAAGATTGCGTTGCTATGGAGCAATCCGGAGTGTACGATGGGCTGTACCAGGTGCTGGGGGGGCGCTGTTCTCCCTTGGATGACCAAGAGGTTCCCGGGGAAAGCCTCAGCCTCCTGAGACGCCGCATCGCGGAGCTTAACGTCTCGGAGGTGATTCTTGCGCTCAACCCCAGAATCGAAGGAGACCTCACGGCGTATGTCGTGCGCGAAGCGTTGGAGGACTGCCCGGTCAAGGTGTCGCGCCTGTCTTATGGTTTGCCGGTGGGAGGGAGTATAGGTTTTGCGGACAGAGTGACGCTCCACATCGCGCTTGAATCGCGGCGGGATGTGGAACAGGAAGAGCGGTAATTCTTCTCGCGCAAGAAAGAAGATTAAGATAAAGGAGGATCAGAGTGTGGCTGAAATGGGAATTGCGGGCCTTATGAAAATTTTGCTTCGGTTTCTGGTGACGTTCGTCAGCGGCATTGCAGGCTATCAGAGTGCGCAACTGCTGTTCAAAATGAATATCGCGTGGTTGGCGGCGCTTGGGCACCCACATTTGTGGACGGCTTTTTCAATCTTGTTGTTTGCCGCGGCGGGTTATCTGTTGACCCCGCTCATTTGGTGGCTGCTAAGGTCTATCGGGCAGGTTTTTGAGAACGCTCTCCAAAACGTCAGCGTGCCGGATATCGGTGTGGCGTTGCTCGGGCTGATCATCAGCCTTCTGTTGGCGAACCTCATCGCCATCCCCTTCCTGAGGATTCCGGGGATAGGCTTCTACGTCGCGATTGCGTTTAATGTGTTGTTCGCCTACGTCGGAATGAGGGCTTGCATGAAGCGCCGGGATGAAATCTGGAACCTCGTAACGCACGTGTGGGGTTTAGGGGGCAAAATCTCCAAACGGACGAAAACGCGCGGGAAAAAGGGAGACGAGCCGAGCCTTGCGGATCTGGAGGCGGCGGCTGATGAGCAGGGCGCGGACGGCGTGTTTGCCAGCCAAAAAGTTGTCGACACGAGCGCGTTGATCGACGGGAGAATCCTCGACATCGCGCAGACAGGTTTTGTGGAGGGGACGCTGCTCTTGCCTCGTTTCGTGTTGGCCGAGCTGCAGGGCGTCGCGGATTCGTCCGACCCGATGAGGCGGGCGCGCGGGCGTCGCGGCCTTTCCGTAGTCGCCGAGCTGCAAAAAATCAAGACTCTTGACGTTCGGATACCAAACGTTGCCTTCAAAGAGCTCAAGCGCGACAAAGTCGACGAAGCGTTGGTCGAGCTTTGCAAGCGCACGGAGGCGAAGATACTGACCACCGATTACAACTTGAATCAAATTGCGAGGATAGAAGGGGTTACGGTGCTCAACGTCAATGACCTCGCCAACTCGCTCAAACCGCAGTTTCTGCCGGGTGAGATCGTCAAGATCGACATCATCCGCCCCGGAAAAGAACAGGGGCAGGGCATCGGCTACCTCGAAGACGGGACGATGCTCGTCGTCGAGGACGGCGAAAGCGACATCGGCACGACCGCGGAGGTGACGATCACCTCCATGTTGCAGACGTCAGCCGGACGGATGGTATTCGGGAGAATGAAAAAATGACAAAAGCTCCGGATGATTGGGCTTTTATCCTGGTGGCGGCCGGCAGCGGCAGCCGTATTGGAGGAGAGCCCAAACAATTCCGCGAGCTTGGCGGGCGGCCCGTGTGGACTTGGAGCGCGCGGGTCGCCGCGTCGCTGCGCGAGCGCGGCGTAATCCGCGAGGTGGTCGCTGTTTTCCCCCCGGGGATGACGCCGGAGATACCTCCCGACCTGGGCTGCGCGCTCATCGTGGCCGAAGGCGGCTCGACGCGAAGCGAATCCGTTATTAACGGCCTTCGGGCGGCGAGCGCCGACTATGTGCTGATTCACGACGCGGCGAGGCCCTTCCTCTCCGAGGATATATGCGCCGAGCTGATCTTAAACACCACGGAGCATTGCGGCGCGGTTCCTCTGCTGCCCTCCGCCGACTCGCTCAAAGAGTTTCACGGAGAGCGAATTACCGCAATTCCCCGCGACTTGGTCTTTCGCACGCAGACTCCCCAGGCTTTTAAGCGCGACGTCCTGCTCGGCGTTCTCGAACAGAGCGAGGGCGGCGCGTCGGACGAGGCGGCGCTGTGGCTCGCTTCGTCCCGCGAGCTTACTCGCGTGGCGGGGGACGAGCAAAATTTCAAAATCACGACGAATTTTGACTGGCGAACGGCGCGCGCATTGGCCGAGCCGGAGTGGGAGCGGCGCGTGGGCTTCGGCTTCGACGTGCACGAGTTGGTTCCGGGCCGCAGGCTGATTCTGGGCGGCGTGGAAATAGACTCTCCGCTGGGGCTGCTCGGCCACTCTGACGCGGACATCATCTGTCACGCGGCGTCGGACGCGCTCTTGGGCGCTGCGGGTGAGCCCGACATCGGAACACTGTACCCGGCGGGCGACGAGCGTTACAAAGACTCGGACAGCACGGAACTGCTTGCGGGAGTATTGAGCCTGCTCCGGGAAAAAGGCTGGCGCGTGGTTTGGATTGACGTGACGCTGGCGGCTCAGGTCCCACGAATGGGGCCTTGGATTCCGGAAATTATCAGCAATCTGTCGCGGAGATTTTTGTGTTATGATCTTGAAGGTAAATGGAACATAAAAGTAAAATCGGGGGAGCGCGTCGGCAGCGTCGGGCGCGGCGAGTGTATGACGGCATACGCCGCCGCGACTGTTGAGCGCGCGCGGCGGCTTTAAAGAGCCGGTGCGACGGGGGTATGGGATGAGATATAAAAAGGAAAGACGAGAAAAAAGAAAAATATTCACAGCGGTGTTGGCAATTTGCCTGCTGTCCGCGTCGTGCAAGGCGGCGTGCGCAATGCCCTCAAAGGTAGATCAAGAGGGCGGCAGCGTTGTCTGGAGCGTAGGCGATACGAGAATCTGGCGCTTCCCTCTCGCGTATGCGCCGGAGGTGAGCGCGATGTCCGACAGCTTCAACGAATTATACCTGCGCGGCTTCAAGCTTGCCGACCTCAGAGTGGAAAAACAAAACGACGGCTGGTGCCTTTTCATCAGAGACAAAAAAATATTCTCCGCCAAGCCGGAGCACGGCGGAGCGATTCGCCTCAATCCGCATCTGATGTCTCTGCACTGGCTTTCGAAGATGTACGAGGCTGTGGGGGATCTCCACGCGAAGGACTTGACCGCGGCTTACATGCTGCGGGGAGAGTACGAGATCACGGGGTCGGTCTCCTGGTACGGGGGCAAGTTTATCGGGAGGCGCTTCGCCAATGGAGAGCGGTTTACGGAAAGCCATCTCATCTGCGCGGCCAAAAACCTTCCCTTCGGCACTCTGGTTCGAGTTACGACGCCCGCGACCGGCAGATCCGTGGTCGTGCGCGTAACGGACCGATTCAAAGAACACAAGAACAGGCTTTTGGATATTTCGCAGGCCGCCGCCGAGGTGCTGGGCATCAAACGGATGGGCGTGGCAAAAGCGAAATTTGAGGTCATAGGAAGAGTCGATAACATTGGCGGATTATAACATCGCGGAAAAGCCCGTAAAGACAAGATTTGCCCCGTCGCCGACGGGGTTGCTTCATATTGGGGGGGCCAGAACGGCGCTCTTTAACTATCTCTGGGCAAAGCGCAACCGCGGCAGCTTCCTCCTGCGGTTTGAGGACACCGACCGAGCGAGGTCGTCTTCTAAGTACGCGGACGAAATTTTGCGAGACTTGGCCTGGCTCGGTATCGTGCCCGACGGCGAGGCGCTCACGCAGACGAGCCGATTTGCGCGGCACAGGGAAGCGCTCGAGATGCTGATCGAAAACGGCGCGGCATACCACTGTTTTTGTCCCGAGGAAGAGAAGACGAACGCGCCTGCCTGCTCGTCATGCGAATGCGCCGAATTGCCGCCGGACGAGCGCAAGAGGCGCGCGACGGCGGGCGAGAGCCACTGCCTGCGCCTGTCCGTCGAAAGGGGCGCGCAGTCGCACGTCTTTCGCGACAGGCTCCACGGCAGGATCGCCCTGCCGACGGAGAGCATCGGAGACTTTGTCCTGACGCGGACCGACGGAAGCTGCACCTATCTCTTCGCGGTGGTCGTAGACGACCACGACGCTGGGATCACGCACGTGATACGAGGCGAGGAACACATCTCCAACACGCCCAGGCAGGAGATGATCTACCGGGCTCTGGGTTGGGAGACGCCTGAATGGGTACATATCCCGATGATTCTCGACGAAGCGCGGCATAAGCTCAGCAAACGCTCCGGAGCGATCTCTCTCTCCGCGTACCGTGACGAGGGCTGGGATCCGGCGGCGATCGTCGCGTACCTCGCGACGCTGAGCTGGTCTCGCGCGCCCGCCGACCGCTTGCTGTCTCTGTCCGAGCTGTCGGGGCTGTTTGACCTGAACGCGGTGGCTCTGTCCGCGCCCGTTCACGACCCCGAGCGCTTGCGGCACTTTGGCAAGCTTGCCCTGGGCTCGGTATCTGCCGGAACGCTCGCGGATAAAATGGCGGAGCGTTTCCCCGAAGCCGAAGAGCGCGATTCACTGCGGGCGGACCGCGAAGCGATGATAGCGGAGCTTCTGCCCGTCTGCGCGACGGAAAGAGAGCTTGAGCACGCGCTCGACGCGCAGTTTTGCGGCGCTCCCGAGTGGGAGGCAGCTCCCCCGGATTGGCTTGCGCCTCTTGCGCAAGAGCTTGAGGATATTTCGCCCGACGACTGGACGCCGGATAATATCAAACGCGGCCTGCAAAAATTCACCAAAGAACGCGATATAAAGGGTGAAATTTTTTATCACAGTTTGCGGTTTGCCCTGACCGGCAAAGAAGACGGCGTGCCTGTGGCTCTGCTGCTCGCATGTTTTGGTAAAAAATCGGCGTCAGAAAAACTAAACGATAAATTGTACGAATAGGACATGAACAGGAGGAGAAGGAGTGAGTAATTACAGCGACGGATTTGGCGGTAAATTTGTGGAGTACAAAGGCTTTACCTTTGACGATATTCTATTGGTGCCGGGATACAGCGAGGTGCTTCCGAACGCGGTTGATACAGGCAGTTGGCTGACTCCTCAAATCGCGCTGCGCGCGCCCATCTGCAGCGCGGCCATGGACACCGTAACGGAAGGCAGGCTTGCCATCGCGCTCGCGCGTGAGGGCGGCATCGGGATACTGCACCGCAACCTGTCAATCGAACAGCAGGCCGCGGAGGTGGATAAGGTCAAGCGTTCTGAGTCCGGCGTGATCGTCGACCCGTTTTTCCTCTACCCGAACGACCTCGTGAGGCGCGCCATGGAGCTAATGGCGCACTATCACATCTCAGGTGTGCCGATCGTAGACAAAGACATGAAGCTCGTCGGCATAATCACCAACCGCGACCTTCGTTTTATCACCGAGTACGACCAGCCGATCGACAATGTTATGACAAAAGAAAACATAGCGACAGCCCCCATCGGTACGGATCTCGACGACGCCAAGAAGATTTTAAGCCGATATAAAGTCGAAAAACTGCCCATCGTGGATGTTGACGGAAAACTGAAGGGACTAATCACGATCAAGGACATCCAGAAGGCGAAGGATTTCCCGAACGCTACGAAGGACGCCAAGGGACGCCTCCGCGTGGGGGGTGCCGTGGGTACCGGCGAAGGCACTATGGAGCGCGTCGATGCTCTGGTAGGCAACGGCATTGACGTGATCGTCGTCGACACCGCTCACGGGCACTCGAAGGGCGTCCTTAACGTTATTCGCGCGATACGCGAAAAATACCCCGAGCTGCCGCTCATAGGCGGCAACATCGCGACCGCGGATGCGGCGATCGCGATGATCGAAGCCGGCGTTGACGCCGTTAAGGTTGGGATCGGCCCGGGGTCAATCTGCACGACGCGCATCGTGGCGGGTATCGGCGTGCCGCAGGTGGCGGCGGTCATGAACGTTGCGGAGGTCGCGCACAAGCGCGGGTGCAAGGTCATTGCCG
>Ga0153940_1000399_pt1 | contig 23213 bp, 13 predicted proteins | sample TSNJ024MetaG_FD_104736 | JGI IMG/M metagenome (GOLD analysis project Ga0153940, IMG submission 104736) | Attine ant fungus gardens microbial communities from New Jersey, USA - TSNJ024 MetaG | ecosystem: Host-associated > Fungi > Mycelium > Unclassified | place: USA: New Jersey, Brendan T. Byrne...
TGTATGTTATAAACATTGAACCGGCATATATAGGTAATCCTTCAATTGTGGAATTTTATTGCTATTGTTATAGGGTTAATTATTTGAAATGTTTTGTTATTTTTGAATAAAAATATATTTAGCATGAAAAAACTACTCTATCTTTTTGCCATTTGTATTATATGCTCTTCATGTGCGGTGATTTATGGAGATAACTATGATAATAGTAAAAAAATACAGCAACTCCATATTGGAATGAGCAAACAGGATGCGATAAGTATCATGGGGGATAAGTATATTGTTGAATCGACCTCTCAGGAGGAGAATGGCGTGTTAGAAATAATTAAGTATTATTCGCAAACAGAGGTTCCTTATTTGCTGCATTTTCTAAATGGACAATTAGTCCTTTTTAATAGGTACTACCCTCCTTATATACCGGAACAGAAGATTATAATAAAACAGGATAAAGAATAACGTTCTTGTATGCATCTCCAATAGTTTTTATCTTTTCTTCATTGATTCTTTCTATAAATATGTTTTATAACATATTTTTATTCTATCTTTGTACTGTGTTTTTCATGGTATTAGATTTAAGGTTAACAATGAAGATTGGCTGTCGGGATGACAGTCTTTTCTTATTTTAGGGGGATAATGACTACGATAGTCTGATTGCTGCCATTGTACTGTTCTTGTCGGATTACCAAAGTCTTACTATTTAACTTCGAAAGTAATGAGAACACCTTTATGATCGCTCGGCCAATGATTGTTGAATGGAGAAATGACCGGATCTTTAGCTACGTTTTCATCCCTTCTTCCTTTTACAATACAACCTTTCGGACCGAATAATTCCGCTTTCTTTACAGCCAATTGCTTATCAGGGTAGTAATATACGAAGTCGATACGTTCCCGTTCATCTGCATCGGGAACCCATGTTATCGCGTCAGGTTCAATATCTTTATTGTCAGCCGGGAATGTGAAGCCCGGATAATTTACGACATCCGGATACATCTCCCGGTACGCATCCTTAAATCCGTTCCTGTACAATAAAGAAGAGACACCCCAGTTTACGATGCAGCCGTTGTGGCCGAACATATCCGCTGTCCCGGCCTGCCAGTCGAGGTGGGATGGTTCGTTAAAATCTCCGGCATAAATGACCAGAGACCCTTTCGAGATTTCAGTCCTGGCATCATTAATAAAATCCTGAGCCGATTCGATACGTCCCGATAGATTACAAACTTCCAGTATTGTATCCACATCCGTGATCGGCGCTTCCAGCTTGTTCCAGTCCTTGCTACCGTCGTTATAACCTCTCGGATAATAACAGGTGTAGTATCTGTATTCGGAATGTGCCGGATAAACCGCGACGCGTCTACCATTCACATCGAGTACAGCCTTAAATTGCCACTTGTTGACCCGCCGCTGCTCGATGATCGGGTATTTGCTTATAATAGCCCGCCCGTCGATGCGTGCGTTATAATAATGAAGGTTGTTTTTCTTTAATTCAGCTATTAGTTTCGGCATAACAGGATCGTCCGCATCTCCTTTGTATAGTTCGCAAAATGTGGCTACATCAGGTTTTAATCCTATAATCTGATCTGTTAACGCCTGAACAGCATTAGGTACTTTAGTGCATTCGACCCAAATATTAAGCTGTAAAACAGTGAGTTCTGTTGTTTTATCTTTATCATCTGTTTCTGAATCCGGCTTAGATGTTTTTGAACAGTAAGTGCTGGATAAGAAAAGAAAGAAAAGAGAAGATATCAATAGTATCTTATGTATTGGAGAAAATATTTTGGACATGGTTGTGTTGTTTTAAATAGTAAAAAAGATAGTACCATTTCCGGTTATTATCAAAAACAGCCATTCCTGATACTATCTTTTGCAATAAATATTAAGGCTTTATTTCAAATTTGATTAAGAGACTCGAACGGGGTTGATCCAAAGAAAGTTCCAATCCTTCGGACAGTTTACTGCCCTTTTTTACGAGGACAGCGCCCGTGTCTTTATTCGTCAACCTATACTCTTTATCCGCTTTTAACCCCTGCAACCTTATCATATAGGTTTTGTCCGGAGAGTCAGGTCTGCGAAAACCGACAATATATCCGCTGTCGTCCGATGGGCGGTGCAACTGGTATACCATCCAGATATTGCCGGCAGTGATATCGACGTCGCCTGATCCGCTCAACGGATAATAATCTTCATAAAAGTAAGGGCGTATTTCATTGAACTCGGCCTGCTTATTGCGCATATCCACGACATTGTAGCTTCCTTCTGTTACTTTCCAGTTGTAGATAACGGATGTGCCTAAACTGGAGCGGAAGGTATAGGAGTCAGCTTGTTGCACGCCTGTGCCATGCAACGGCAAATAAAGTTCGAGTCCGTAAGTATGGCATTGCGATCCGGTCGGTTCGCCATAGTTATAGTCAGTCCGCCATAGGGCGGCGCTTCTGGATATGCTTTCCAGGTCGATACGGCGTCCGCCGCTGGCACAATTATCAATTATCGTATTCGGAAATCTGTTTAATAGATACTCCCAGAATTTGTAAAGGCCTTCAATATAACGTATCTCGCAGATTCCACGGCGTCCTTCCTCATCATTGTTGTACCAGAAACCGGCCGGTTCTATGTTAAAGTCCTGACGGTAGTAATCGATTCCGTTCGTTTCCATAAAGTCACCTATAAATTCCCCCAGCCATTTACAAGCCTCCGGATTTCCCAGATTGAACAGAACGGCGTCATGCTCTCCATCCTTTTGCCATTCTTCCTGCTTTACAGAGCCTTTCGCATCCAGCATCCACTGAGGATGTTGATTTGCCCAGTCCGAATTTTTCATCACGCGTTCGGGTTCGAACCATACCATGAATTTTGCTCCCTGTTTGTGCACTTCATCTGCGATGGGACGGAATCCGCGCGGGAATCGTTCGGGATCGATAGTCCAGTTCCCGACAGTATTAGCCCAGTTTTTCTTACCTGCAACATCGGCCGCTTTGATATACCATCCTGCATCCAGCCAAAATACGTCAGGGACCAGTTTATATTGCGCATAGCGTTTAATCAGGGCGATAGCATAATCTTCGGTCATACATGTGTATTCGTTGCACGGGGCGGGGTCGCCGTAATTGAAACTGGTCGATACCGGATAAACCGTCGGCTTGCCATCCTGCTTCCATGTATAATGTTCGAGAACAAGCCGCCGGAAGGCATTGTGCCCTACAAAGCGGTTGTCACCGGACCAGAATAACAGGCATACCTTCGGGGTACGGATTTCCTCTTTCGGATAAAGGTATGTTTTTAAGTTTACCATACCCGTTTTTAGGTTTGTCCTGTTGTCTGCCTCAGCCTTTACTTTGGCAAACCATGTGCCTGTCCAGCCGATAGCCGCTAAGACACCTCCCTGTCCTTTGGGAGCCTGTATGTTGAAGAATGGAAACGCGTTCTGGGAGGAACGTCCTCCGTATGGCTGCATGCAAACACTGTCGTTCGGTTGCATGACTTTCAGTCTTTGATGAAAGTCCTCTTTCGATACATGGCTGCCGTCGGCATAATGCAATTTGAAGTCTCCGTTCTCTTTATATGCAAATGTGACATCGGAGGCGTTGACCGATGATATTTCGTCGGTGTTTTTATTGCCTGTATTTATAAAACGAAGTACCCATTCCACCGCATTGTAATCTGTGAAGCCTTTTACTTCGCATTCTACCGTGAGTCCCGATACAGGGTCTCTATATGAATAAATACATCTGATGATGGACGGATCATTCTCCTTGATGTTTTTTACGCTATAACTCCAATGTTTTATGAAAGAAGAAGAATGTTTTCCTCCATAAACAAATGAGAAAGGCGGAGCGGCTCCTTTTCTGAAATTGGAGGAAATCCATTTATTTATATCATTTTTATTATCTGCTATTTGTGTCGTCGAATGTCCTGTGACAAAAGACGAGACAAATAATAATAAAATCAGATAAACTATGTTTTTTTTCATTATATATTTTATTTTTCAATTTACAACTTATGGCAAATTTGTTGATTTACCTTTTCAGTTAGCAGTTAACAATATTCTCACGCAAAGATGCAAAGCCGCAAAGTCCGACTCATAATTCATAACTTATTACCGTATTTGCATTTATTAACCATGCAATGTTAAAATCTGACACATCTGACAGTTTTTTCATTGTTTTTATCTTGTTATTTTTACATTAATTAACTGTATATAGTTAAAAAGTAACAGTATAATCAGTTAGCAGTTAACAGTCATCAGTCATCAGTCATCAGTCATCAATTCGTAAGATGTAAAAACTTTGCGTCTTTGCGTCTTTGCGTGAAACAAAACAAGGCGCCAGCCAACTTGTAACTTATAACTCTTAAAAAAGGTAACAAAAGTAACACTATTTACAGTCAACAGTTAGCAGTCATCAGTTAACAACTTGTATCTCGTGTCTTGTCTACACGTATCTCATATAACTTTCAACTTATTACTCAATACTTACTACTTTCAAAAGGTAACAAAGGTTACAGCTTTTACGCATTTTAATTATTGAATCCTTAAACATTAAATTTTTAAATCCTAAAGCCAATACTTCAAAGAACTATCAGCTATCGGCTAATGGCTAACAGCTATACCTATAGATAAAGTATTCTGCTTTCTCTAACATATTTTCCGCTTATTCGCTCTATTCTGCCACTCTGTATTTTATCAACAATGATTGGTTAGGTTTATCCAGAGTCAAAACAAACCGCGCGGCAAGCTCACTGCCGTTTACAATAACAGATTCTTTTTTATCAAGGTCAGTTACTTCATATTTCTTTTCGGGCTTAATAGCCGAAAGTTTCACCGTGATATTGTTTTTTTTCGACGCTTTGCGGCGAAAAGCGACTATAACGCCGCTATCATCCGACGGACGGTTCAGTTGATATGCCAGCCAGATATTATCGAGGGTTGTATCTTCTATTCCCGTTAATGGATAATAGTCTTCGTAATAATAGGGGCGGATGTTCTGAAACTCATTTAACCGGGCTTGCATTTCGTATATCGAAAAGCTCTTATCCGTTATTTTCCAGTTGCAGGTCAGACAGGTGCTCATACTCGAACGGAACGCATACGGGTCGGTCTGTAAAATACCCGTTCCATGCAGGGGAAGGAAGAAGTTCAGTCCGTAAGTATGGCATTGATAGCCGTCGGGGTCGTCGTAATGGTAATAATCGCTTCGCCATAGAGGTGCACTTCTCGGAATTGTCTCCATGTCGATACGTTTTCCTCCACTGGCACAGTTATCTATAAACAGGTTCGGGAAACGCTTGAGCAGATAGTCCCAGAATTTATACAGATTTTCGATATGACGTATTTCTTTCATCCCGGTTCGCCCTTCTTCCTCATTTGCCGCCCAATAAATATCGGGATGCATATTAAAATCCTGGCGGTAATGATCCACTCCGTTCTCTTCTATCATATCGCCGATATATTTGCAAAGCCAGTCGCAGGCTTCAGGGTTTCCCAAGTCAAACATCAGGTAAGTATCATCGTTGTGCCCGGGGATATCCAGCATCCATTCGGGATGCTCTACCGCCCATTGCGTACCCCTTATCACACGTTCGGGCTCGAACCATACCATGAATTTTGCGCCTAACTTGTGAGCTTCTTCCGAAATAGGCTTCAAACCGTTTGGGAAACGTGTGGTATCTACTGTCCAGTTGCCTACTGTGTTAGCCCAGCTTTTTCCGTGTTCCCAATCCGCGGCTCCGGTATTCCATCCGGCGTCGAGCCAGAATACTTCGGGCATTATATTGAATTGTTTGTAACGCTTCATCATGGCTGTAGCGTATTCTTCGGTCAGACCTGAATATTCAGTATAAGGAGCAGGGTCTTTGTAGTTGAATCCTGTAGCCAGAGGGTAGGGGGCATTCTTACCGTTTATTTTGTGTGTCTTGTGGCTCAATACAAATCGGCGGAACTGATTATGCCCGTCCATCCTATCGTCGCTGTTCCAATACATGAGTGTAATGCCCGGTGTGCGTATACTTTCTTTTCCATACAGATAGAGATCCATTGTTTTTATACCCGATTCTATGGATATTCTCTTCTCTTTTTCGCAGCGGATATCTGCATACCAGCTACCGCTCCATCCTATACCGACAAATACGCCCTGAGAGGAGGCTGATTCTATATTGAATATAGGCAGATAATCTCCTTCGGATGAACGGCCGTTGATCGGCTCCATGGATTTGCTATCACCGGGTTTTAGTATCAGTGTACGGGGATGAAAGTCATATTTGGATATATGATTTCCATCCGCGTAATGCAGGTTGAAATCTCCTCCGGTCGGATATTCCATCTCCATATCTATGGCTTTCACCTGTTTGAGGTTTTTTGAATTGGCGGCGCCCATATTTGTGAAATGGATTGTCCATTCCAACGCCTTAAAGGCCGGATATCCTTTAATTTCACATTCAACCTTCAATCCGGTTTCCGATTCTGTATAAATTGCCAGATACCGGACAACCCCCGGTTCATTGCCGGGTTGTTTCTCTATGGAGTGCTTCCATTTGCGGATAAACTCTTTCGATGAGATTCCGCCGTATATAAAGGAGAAAGGAGGAGTCTTCCCTTTGGCAAACAGAGTTGATACCAGATTCTCCACATTTACGGGAGCCTTTGTTATTTTAGCTACAGTTTGTCCTCTCGAACTGATTGTTGCGCAGATAAAAATGAGGAATATAACGATTATTTTACTGCAAATATTTTTTATCATGAAACGTTTATTTTGTACAAGAAATTTGTAATGTTTTTTATTGATTCCAATTTTTTCTATTGACTGGTTTTTCTGACAATGCTAATCAGCCACAACAGATAGCACCATATGGCAGCTATGAGAATGATCGCCGATACCTGAGTCTTGAACGCATCTGTGACAACGCCGAGAATAGGAGGCAGGATAGCTCCTCCCGAGACTCCGACAATCAACAGGGCCGATATTTCATTTGCCTTTTCGGGAATACGCTTCAATGCCAGCGAGAATATAATCGAGAACAGATTGGCGTAGCCCAGACCGAAAACCGCAACACAGGCCAACGTTGCCCACAGATTGGCGTTGATGCATAGAAGGACTAATCCTGCTAACGCTATCCACACACTGTAGATAAAGAACTTCGATTCGGAACTTTTCATTAGTAATATCCCGCCTAAGAAAGCGCCCACTGTACGGGAAAGAAAGTATATACTATTACCCATACCGGCATCTTCGACCGAAAGCCCGGATTTTTCCATCAACAGCTTAGGGAAAGTCATGTTCATTCCTACATCGACACCGACCAATACGAGTATCCCAATAAAAAAGGCCACGATATATTTGTCTTTGAACAGCTCGAGTGTGTTTTTTATCGAAATATTCGATTTTTCACTTCGCCTGTCTTCTATCGGGGTAAGGCTCAGCCAGATGAAAGCGAGGAGAGAAAGAGCGGCGTATATAGGGAATATCATCCTCCACCCCAGAGTAGAACCTACTACCGATGCTGCCAGAATAGGGCCGATAAAGGAACTTACCGCTTTCACAAACTGCCCCAGAGTAAGGGTGCCGGTCAACTTATCGGAGTTTACAACATCGGCTACAAGAGGATTGAGCGATACCTGTAACAATGTGTTGCCGATTCCGATCAGTCCAAACATGATAAGAACAGTAGTGAAATCGTAAGCGGCCAGTGGCAGGCACATAGCCAGCACATGGAACGCAAAACTTATCAGCACTGTCTTTTTGCGGCCTATCTTGTTCATCAGCATCCCGGTTGGGACAGATAAGACCAGAAACCAGAAAAAGCAGGACAATGATATAAGGTTCACCACGGAATCGGTAAGATGACTAAAGTCATTTTTTACATAATTTGTGGATATTCCTATAATATCTACAAATCCCATGATGAAAAAACCGAACATCACTGATAGAATTCTTATGGCGGAAGTATTATTTTTCATCCTTTACAAATTCGTTTGATTAAAGCTATCCCGGACTAATTCCGGGATAGCTTGGAATGTTTTAATTATACTTTTAGTTGACGGTTTTTAATAGCTCTCCATAGTTACCCGTAGCGGCATTTGTCCAGTTATAGTATTCGACACGCACGCCGGCTTCGATTGCTTTCTGTACAGGGTTTACTCCTGAATTCCAAGTGCTGCTCCAACCTCCGTTTTCGGCAGTTTCTACTTTCAGTATGCGCGATTTGGATGTATTTGCCGTAAAGTCGAAAGCCAGTTTATCGCCACTCTGTCCCCATGTAGACCAGGCATATCCATTGCGTATATCGAGATACTCTATCGGACATCCTGTAGCTATGAACCGGATATCATAGTTGCTAAGCAATGAAATACCTCTCATATCTATATATGTTAATGCAGTATTGTTACTTAGGTCTATATCTCTCAACCACGGCTGGTCTTTTGTTACGAACGAAGTCAGTCCTGCATTTTTCGCCGATATGGTTGTCAGGTTGAACCATCCGGCCATATCTATCTCGCTTATATTGTTGTTGTCACATACCAGATGCCATATATCATCGAAATATTTCAAACCGTCCAGCGATGTTATATTTTTGTTCGATATATCCAGCTTGTTAGCCAGGTTTGTTGGTAATTTGGCATTTCTGGCTTCACTGATTATAATATCATTTCCACTGAAAGCCTGAGGGCAATAGCCCTTCATTATAATACGCAGACTAGCATCGGGCATTGCTGCCGTACCTGTATTCCCCCAATTAATTTTGTCGAATACAACTTCCCGGTCGAGGCCTATTGTTGTTACCTTCACTCCCGACAAACCGGCAGTTCTTACAGCAGTCGACCTATTGAACATATCCATGTGCCAGAACCAGATGTTACTCACCAGTAATTGACATTCCTGACTGGTATCGAAGTCAAACTTGAAATTATCGAACGAGCCGAAACACATACAGTTACTGATATCCAATTTGCGGAACTTGATATTGTCCAATACAATACTAAGCAATGCCGGGCATTTACTCAGGTCAAGTTCTGTCAGAGGATTGCTGCCCATGTATAATGTCTGTAATGTTTTAGACTGTATATTCATGCTGGTAATATTGCTGCTCCATGCAAAGATGCTGACAATACCATCCATTCCTGTTAATTCGATATTACCAAGGTTATTGTCGGTAGCCCAAAGTGTTTTCAGTTTAGGGAAGTTTTCCAAACCGCTTAAACTGGCAATTCCTTTACCCGAAACATTCAGAGTTCCGCCTTCGAATTCGAAGGCAGCCGCTACGGAAAGTTTTAAACTGTCCTGAGCGTCGAAAAGCTGTGGCCCTATTACTTTTAATGAATTTCGCAGGTTTACATCCGCCACCCATCCTTTAGGTAACCATTGTTGCATACTACCGAGCGATATTTCTTTGTCTCCTCTTATCAGGACTAATGAATACCCGCTTTCCTGTGCATTGAGAGGGAATAAGAACTTCAGATGGGAAGATGTCACTTCTTTTATTTCCACATCTATGTCGAAAGAATTATCAAGCGGTTTGAGCAACGGGCGCAAATGCAGGCGGTCACCGGACTGAAAACCCCGTCCTTCGATTGTCACTTCCGTACCTTGAATACCATCTTCATATTCGGGAATAACAACGCCGGATATACCGAACGATAAATCATATTCGGTCACATCATCGCAACTCCAAAAGCAAGTTAGCGAAACCAATAATATTAATAATCTAAACTTATACATCTTATTCGGTTTTAATTATTGTTTATTTTTGAACTAATATTAATACACTGGAGCGCGGAATGCTGAGTGAAGCCCTGTCTTTAATATTTATAGTTTCCGACGATTGGATGAGATCATCCCCGACGGGAAGACTTCCTTCAATGTATTTATATGCGGCGTATTCTCCATTTGCCTGAGATTTGCTGTTTATGATTTCTACCGGCTTATTGTGTTCCGAACCATTGGCAAAAATATACACCCATTTATTATTTTCATTCAGAATGGCTGTTCCGGCAACAAGGTCTTCGTTCAGATCCAACGGGAATACTTCCGCGTTCTTTTTGATAAAGCGGGTCAACATGCCATATGCATAATAATGCGGTCTGACCTCATAGTCTTCTTTTATCGCATTATAAATTTCCGGGTCGGGTTCATAAGCTTTTTTTACATATTTCCACAGGCCGAGCTGCTGCATTTCCGAATAACTGCCGTTCCTGCTGTAATATTGATCGATCAGCGACCAGTAGCTTACGCCTGCTGCGCTTCCGTTAAGCAGATTGATGGCAATGCGGGTCAATAGTACTCCCCGCTCGTATTTATCAATATCCAATTGACGGGAAGAACCCGAAGTCTGGTTAGAGCCGAACTCGCCGATAAAGTGTTTTTTGCCGTTCGACATGGCTATATTGTTTTTTTCCCAGTTAACGATGTCGGCATTCGGCGTCGTATATCCGAATATATAAGTATGGGTGTTGAACAAATCCGCTTCTGTCTGTAGAGATTCTGCACATGATTTCAGGTAATTGGGGCTGCCGTCCGTATTATCGGACAGGTTAAACCGGACTTTATCCCGGACACCCATAGCCTTAAATTTTGCATCCAAAGCCTTTGCCATAGGAGCGTATTGATCGGGATGGCTGTCGGGCTCTCCCTGCCACATTGTTCTTCCGTAATTGGCTGTATGGCTGTCGGGCTCATTGAATGGTGTAATTGCTTTCACGCATGTAAAACCTTTTGTTTCGATCAGGTATTTGACCAATACCGAAAAGTTTTCTGCAAATTCTTCATATTTGTCAGTTCCGCATACCCAGGGTGCATTCGGCCTGCTGTCGCAAAGGAAATGCTTTCCGGTCGGTGTCCCTGCTATCAGGTCCATGTTCACAGGACATCCCCATAAGACAAGTGTTACTTCTCCGTCGTTTTCCTGTGCCAGTTCCAGCACTTTGTACAATGACTCCATCTCCTGAGAGTCGAATGTGAACTTACTCATATCCGCAACATTGGGATCATCGTTGTCGTTCAGCGGTTCCCACCAATGAGGCTGTACCATTACGCGTAAGTTTTGGATACCCATTTTCTTTACGCGTTCTTTCACTATATTCCAATCCTCGGCTTTAGATCCGTCCTGTGGGCGGGTTAAGTTCTGAGAGAAGAAATGCGGGTCCAGCTCGACGCCCATTCCCACCAGTTTTACACCTGTCGATTCTTTCACTTCCACCGGATAAAAATTGGATGGAATACTGTTATAGCCTTCATCTATATTCGAGCAGGCACTTGAAATGGTAACCATGCTTAAAGTTAAACCTATAAGGAAGGTCTGTTTAAAATATTTCAGTGTTTTCATTGATTATCTTTTTTATAAAATTCAGTTATTCAAGACTTAGTTGTTTTTCTATAGCTTGAATCAAAATATGTATTACCTGAATATGTATCTCCTGTACCCGGTCGGAATAATCGGCTTTCGGCGCAGCTACTACAACATCTCCCAAGGAAGAAAGACGATTATTGCCGGTAGAGGTCAGAACCAAAATTTTCATCTTTTTCAACCGGGCGCTTTCAGCGGCTTTTACGATATTGCCCGAATTGCCACTGGTACTGATCGCCAATAATACATCTCCTTCGTTCCCGACTCCTTCCACATAGCGGGAATATATTTCATCGAACGAAAAATCATTCCCTACACACGTTATGTATGCCGGGTCATTTATTGCAATGGCAGGCAGGGATGTTCTGTTTTTGCGGTAGCGTCCGGTCAGTTCTTCTGCAAAATGTGTGGCATCGCAGAGTGAGCCTCCATTTCCGCAACTGATTATCTTATTTCCGTTCGCCAACGCTTCAGACAATAGTGCGGCAGCCCGTTCGATTGTTTCTATTGTTCCCGGACTATTCCAGAATATATCAGCTTCTTTCAGTATAGCATCAGAGCTTTCTATTATCAAATCTTTCATAAAATTGTTTTTAATCGATTAAATTGGCAGCTATGGAAAGGGCTGCATAATCTCCGATATTCTCTCCAAGGGCAGACGGAACTATCTTACAGACTTCTCTTGCACCTTCCAGCGCTTCCTTTGATATTTGTTCCAGTGCATAAGGCTCCATCATATCCTTGTTGCGGGCATATATGCTGCCGATGGCAATAAGCTCGGGATTTAGAATATCTATTAAAATAGCCAGCCCTTTTCCCAAATAAGAAGCAGATGTTTCATACACTTTCAGCGCGAGTTTGTCTCCGGCATCGGCGGCTTCAGCAACCAGCTTGGCAGTTATCATATCTAAATCTTCACGGGACGGGCACCATGAAACATGGCCTCCCCGGTTCATCTCATTTTCTGCTATGCTACGGGCCAATTGAGCAATTCCACCTCCACTGGCATATCCTTCAAGCGAACCTTCTTTTCCATATCCAACAGGCCCGTTTTCCGTCAAACGGATATGTCCTACTTCTCCGGCATTGTCGTTTGTCCCCGAATATAAAGAGCCATTAAGAATGATTCCCGCTCCAAGTCCTGTTCCGCATGTAAGAAAGATCATATTCTCGGTTCCTTTTCCCGCACCGAATTTCCATTCGGCTAATGCACATGCATTGGCGTCATTTTGTAATCCTGCTTTTATGCCAAGTTGGTCTTCGATGATTTTCACGATGGGGATACTGTCCCAGCCCGGCAGGTTGGGCGGAGACATAACCGTCCCGGATTTGCTGTCGAGTGGTCCGCCACAGCTAATGCCTATGGCGCGGACTTTATCAGCGGTGAGATTATAGCATGCCATCATTTTTTCTGCTTCGCTTATTATACTTCTTATAGTTTCTTCAACTACAGTAGTTTCAATTCTTATTTTATCTACTATCTGTAAATCGGAACCTATTCTTTTACCGTAAACGATGGCACATTTAGTGCCTCCTATATCAATTCCTAATAAATTATCTTCCATATCACTGCTTAATGTCAGGGTACAATCCTGTCTTTTTCAATAACTTCTTATATTCTTGCAAATTGAAAGGGGCTTCCCCATATAAATAATGGTTACTATATTCCTTTTGTCCTATTTTATATTTAATGAGGAGTATTCCTTGTCCTTTTTGGAGAGGTAATGAAGTTATTTTGTTCATACTATTTGCCGATACCTCAAAGTTTCCCGTATATATTTCTTTATTGGATGCGACGTCAATTACTACTACCTGCCCTTTTTGAGCATTGCGGGTATCATTGGTAACAATCAGGGGATAAGCGTTATCGACAGGGTCATTTATGAGTACACAAAGGTCTGTCTGTGCGTTTTTAATAAAATAGTATGCCATCTTTTTCGAGTTGTAGTAATCTACAATGGCATCTGAAATTATTGGCCATCCGTCACGCAGATTCCACCAGATTATACCGGTTTTAGGGCTGAACTTCTGCCCGCGCCACAGCTCTACAAAAAATTTCATGGCTTCGGCCTGTACGGCTTGCGATGCGAAAGCGAAATCTTCGAGCTTGGTTGGTACTTCACCAAATAGCAGATTCACCTGATTGAGCATCAAATTATTGCGGTCGAAAGTTTTTCCCTGAGATGGAAAGCGGCGTGTCGATTTTGTAACCCATTCGTCATTCCATTCTTTGTTTTTAGTCCAGGGATACACGGCATCTTCAGTCATCATTTTGTTCAAGCTTTCTACGTTAGGACATCCGTGATAACCAATTTCGCTGACAAAGCAACAGCTGGCCTTCGTGTAATACGGTTCTTTATAATAACCTCGTGGTCCCCATAAATGGTTTTCCGGCAACAATTCATCACCTCCTCCGTGTTCCCATACAGCTTGGCTGTAATAAGGAGAACTTGGCAGGTAGGGACGTGTCGGGTCAAACTCGTAGAGAACGCGGGCAATAACCTCACGGGTTATGACATCCTTATTCGGGTTGATATTCAGTGGTTGCAGCGTCCAGCGCATTGCCAGGTCATTTTCGTTGTTGCCCGACCAAAGGATCAGGGATGCATGATTGCGAAATTTGAGCACCACAGAAGTAACCTCCTGTTCGATCATTTTAGCGAAATCGTCTCGCTGCGGATAGAATGTACAACCCATCCCAAAATCCTGCCATACGAGGATTCCGTTCTCATCACAAAGATTAAAAAAGCCGGTATCTTCGTAAACATTCCCACCCCAACAGCGGATCATATTGCAATTGATATCCACGGCCATATCGATCATCATACTCAAGTGTGATTTGTCCCTGCTATGCAACGCGTCCATCGGTACCCAGTTGGTTCCGTGAATGAATATCGGTTCATTATTTACTATGAAACGGAATTGTCCGGGTTTATCTGGAAGATTGATATCGTCCATATCGAGTTTCACGGTGCGGATTCCGATTCTGCAATTATTAGTATCCAACTCTTTACCATTCGGACCGATCAACTGTACACTGGCATCGTAGAGGGCAGCTTCACCATAACCTCTGGGCCACCAGAAATCGACATTATTCAGTTCGAATATGTGGCGGAAAGCCGGAGTACTTACTATCTGCGAATTTTGATATACGACTTTTCCTTTACGGCGGAGAGTGAATTGGGCTTTGACTTTATCAAATTTGTCGAAGGGCATGATTAGTTGCACATCAGTGAAAATACGTGCAGTGTGGGCTGCCGTATCTATACTGATGGTCATCCAGTTCACATCTTTCAGGCGGGTAGGATTCAGTACCCGAAGCTCAACATCGCGCCACAATCCGGCACTGACCAGACGGGGCATAATATCCCATCCGTACATGTGCGGAGCCTTTCGGATATAAACAGCCTCCTCGGCAGGAAAATTACCGATGCTGAATGTGCCTAGCGTATGTTTCTGGGCTTCCATAACCGCCGACCTGATTATAACCTGCAGGGTGTTTTCTCCGCTTTTCAGATGGTCGGTTATATCGAATTTGTGTTCGATCAACATATTTGCGGCTTCTCCCACTTTTTCCCCGTTCAGCCAGATATCGGCCATACAGTCTATTCCTCCGAAGAACAGTTCGAGCCGTTGACCGTTTTGTATCGATGGCGCCCCGAATGTTTTTGTGTAACACCACTGATAGTTTTCATATTTTCGCAGGGCGTTCACATTACTTCCTATCATCGGGTCGGGAATCAATCCGGCAGCCATCAGGTCCAGTTCTACATTTCCCGGAACAGTAGCTTCTATCGTTCCCACCTGCATATCATTGATAGTTTGCGGGGTAACAATTGCTTCGGCCGGCTGTTCCCAGTACGAAAGCTGCCATTTCCCATTCAAAGGAATATTGCCTGAAGAGGCTGCCATATTTCCCAGATATAGGATTGCGGTTAATAGGGTTAATAATCTGTATTTAATTATAGTCATAATTATTTTTTTCTTATTCACCCGGCTGTAGCATGGCATCGTTGCTGTTCCACCCCGGTGTTTGAGTCAAGACTCCATTCGACAATGTTATTTCGGCTTCCGGAATGGGAAGGAATCCTCCTGTCTCCGGACGGAATTTTATTTTATATGTGGCATTCTGGCTATTATTTTTCAAGGTTATGCCATTCATATCGTTGACAATGGTTTCTGCGTCTCCCCATCTCAATATGTCGAGCCAGCGTATGCCTTCGAATGCAAGTTCGTATTTGCGTTCGTTTTTGATATTTTCCAATGTTGCCGGAACAGTTGGAAGGTCTACACGTCCACGCACACGGTCTATATATCCCTGCGCTTTGGAACCACCGAGTTCCGCGCCCATTAACAGGAGATCGGCAAAACGGATTAGTACAATATCCTGAGTGCTGTTGAACTGCGGATCGTTTGGCATATTCCACAGGATAGAGCTGTAGGATACAATATTTCCTTTATCGTCGTATACATTGACCGGCATATATTTCTTTGACCAATAGCCCGTTTCATTCCATTGATAGGCTTGTCCCCATTTATACTTGGTGGTGGAGCCTTCGCCTTCGTGTGTCGCGTCCGAAACATCCAGAACCGAGCCTCTTTTCCGCACATCGCCATTAGGCCATTCATTGTAGAATTTGCTGTTGACAGGCCCTTTACCCCAACCTGAGCCAAAAGGCAATAAGTCTTGGTTTCCTCTGAATCCGAAGTGCAGATTTACAGTGTTCCGGCGGTCGTAATTATTGCCCTGAGCTGCGGTTGAGCATTTAATAGCAAAAATAGTTTCATAATTGTCTCCGTTTTCGCCTATCCACTTCAGGTCATTGTCCGCCGCATATTTGTAATCGGACCTTGTTTTGCCGGACATTACTATCGAATATGGCCATAAGTTTCTGAAGTCGGGAAGCAGGTCATGCCCACTGTTAGCAATACAATCATCCACCCAGCCTATTACCTGATCTTTTGTTATATCTCCCATCCGGGGTTGTTTGTAGTAATTGGTGTAGAACAGGAAGACACGGGCCATCAGAGCCTGAGCGGCCCAGCGTGTGGCTAATCCGTTTTCGGTTTTAGGTATATCCTGAAATTTAGTGGCGGGTAATATTTCTATTGCACGTTTCAAATCAGCTCCCATCTGCGCATATATATCTTCAGCCGATGCCCTTGGAAAGTTCACAGGCTCGGGGCTTGTGACTAATTGTACCGGTCCGAACATGGAACACAGACGGAAGTAGGTGAAAGCACGTAAGAAGAGTACCTGACCCTCTATTTTGTTTCTGGATTCGGGAGTTGGCCATTCTATATTGTCCAGAGAGCCGAGCAGTAAATTTGCCCTGTAAACCGAACGCCATGTGCATTCCCAGAGGTCGGTGTACATTGTTCTGGATGTCAGTTTAAACAGGTCGATAGCATGGGCCGTAAGGTCGTCTTTTCCTCCTCCCCCCAGCATATCGTCGGCCATGAGGTTTAGAACAATGAAGGAATGCTCGGTCTCACCACCCCCCACACGGGACCCGAAAGCGTTGTAGACACCCATCAGCGCGGTATATGCCTCGTCCGGAGTTTGGGGATAGTTTGATGAGTCTTTCTGTGTTAATTGATCTGTGTCCAGGAAATCGGAACAGCTAACTATAAAAACAGAAATTAATATTATAATTATCTTTTTCATTTTGCCTTAGATTTTAAAATTTGAGATTAAGACCAAATAAGAATGTACGGGAGTTCGGGTAGAATCCATGATCTATACCGCTCATCCATCCTGTAGGGCCGGCGCCTATTTCCGGGTCGAGCCCTGTATATTTTGTCCATGTAAACAGGTTTTGCCCTGTAAGATAAAGCCGTACCTGAGAAGAGATATTTTGTTTCTTTAGTAAGGTTGCGAAATCATAACCAATGGTAAGGTCGTTCAACCGTATATAATCCCCATCGTATAAATGAAGGTTGGAAACGATATTGGTATATGCCGATTGTCCCAGTCTTGGCCATTTGTTGGAAGTGCCTTCACCATGCCAGCGGTCCAGCGGGTCATGCTGACCTCCGTATATCTGGTTACCGTACACTCCTGAAAATGATGCCCGGAAATCGAATCCCCTCCATGCACCGCCGAATGAGAAAGAGAATATCCCGTCGGGGTTAGGGTCACCGATCAATACACGGTCTTCTTCGTTGATTTCGCCATCGTCATTCTGATTCACATATCTGACGTCGCCCGGTACGGCATTCGGCATAACTAACTCTCCTTTCGAATTGCGATAAGCGTCGATCTCATCCTGATTCTGGAATATACCATCGGTTTTCAGTCCCCAGAAGTAGCCGATAGGATAACCTACCTGTGCCCGATAGAATTCGGGGCTCCACGTGCCGACAGTCCGCGCACTGCCGTGAATGATTCCTTCCTCGTTAGCAATGCGGGTTACCCGGTTTTTGTTATACGCCCAGTTGACGTTTATATCATAGCTGAAATCACTGATCTGATCTCTCCATACTACAGCTAATTCTACTCCTGTATTTCTTATATCTCCACCGTTTATATCGGGCGCATTGGCTCCGTATGAACCAAGTACAGGCGCTGCTACCAGCCAGTCTTTTGTCGTCTTGCGATACCAGTCGAAGTTGAATGATAATCTGTTTTTCAGTAATAAGGCATCAAAGCCGGCATTTAACTGTTCCGAGGTTTCCCATGTAATATTGGGGTTGGGCAGGTTCATAGGGTATGAAGCAATCGTATAACTGTTTTTATCCACTCCCGGATAATAATAGCTGTACTCTACACTTGAATAGTCACCTGTGTTTTGTCCGCCTACCCGCATTTTTGCTACATATTGGAATGGGGAGATTGCTTGATTTCCGTTCTGCCCCCAACTTACTCTGAGTTTGAACATATTAAGATGCTTCTTAAATGGTTCCATGAACTTCTCGTTGCTTATAACCCAGCCGGCTGAAACTGAAGGGAAGAATCCCCAGCGTTTTCCCGGAGCAAAGTTTGAAGAACCATCCGAACGGGCAATAAGGGACAGCATATAGGTTTCCTTGAAGTCGTAATTGATACGTCCGAAATATGAAAGTAATGCCGACCTGCTCCAAGGCGAACCGCCCAGACGTGTCGAGGTTTCGCTTACTTTAGGTGTGTTTACAAGATAGGCATATTTGAATCCTTCGAAAATGGAGTTGGTATTAAATCCGGAAACACTTGTCCCCAATCCTCCTTTTTCGGCGCTCGTACCAGCTAATACATCGAAGTTATGTTTGTTTTCATCCAGTGAGAATTTATAGTTCAGGGTATTCTCGAACGTCATGCGGCTAAAACCCAGTGATATATCCTGACTTACTTTTGTTTCCTGGCTTGTATATTCGGGAGCCAGATTATATTGAGGTATATAAGACCGGCTTTCTTCACCATCCATCGTTAAACCGAAATTTGAGCGGAATACTAGATTCTTAATTGGTTCGATTGTTATGAATGCATTTGTATTTAACTGGTAATTCTTTTTGGTATTGTTACTGTTATACACTAGATATGCAATCGGGTTAGGAGCATATGGGGCATATGCAATAGGCCCATGATAATTTCCATTGTCGTCATATATAGGCATAAAGGGGCTTCCTCCCATTATCATACCCAACGCACCCAATCCTTCGGTAGATCTTCCGCTTAATGATCCGTCTTTGTTGGCATACACAAAATTGATTGTTTCTCCCATGCGTACGATGTCCCGTCCGTTTGCGGAAAAAAGAGTCTGGTCTGCATTCAGACGAAAAGTATATCTATCCTGTTTTGTTTGTACAGGCTTGCCAAGAGTACCTTCCTGTGATGAATATGAGAAGCTGGTAAAATAGGACGATTTTTTGCTTCCTCCCGAAATTGTTATAGAGTGGTTTTGCGAGAACGCATTTTTGTTCTTTATCTCTTTGTACCAGTTGGTACCTTTCCATTCCCCCGATAGTATTTTTTCCCAGTGGGGAACCATCTGGGAAAAATTGATTCCGTACCCGTAAGTGTTTTTCGAATACTCATCATCCAACATTGCCTGTGTGGTCGCGTCACTGTACCATTTATAGTCAGGAGCATTCGAAAAGCCCAGATATGTATCGTAAGCGATGCGCACTTTGTCTTCGCCTTCTCCGCGGTGTGTGGTTATCAGTACTACACCATTGGCTGCACGCGCTCCATAGATTGCAGCAGATGCCGCGTCTTTCAATACATCTATAGATTTGATATCCGCAGGATTTATATTTGATATATTTCCGGGTACACCATCTACTATGTAGAGCGGATCGGCGTTTCCGATAGTTCCCATCCCCCGGATATAAACTTTGTATGAAGATCCGGGTTCTCCGGATGTCTTGGTTATCTGCATACCCGGAGACATACTTTGCAAGGCTGTCAGTGGATTAGGCGTATGCAATTCTTTTATTCTGTTCCCGTCTACCTGTAATGTCGCACCTGTTACCAGTTTCTTCTTTTGGGTCGCATATCCGATAACAACGACTTCATCCAGCAGCGAGGTATTTTCTTCTAAAACTATTTGATATTCTTTTTCAGTTCCAATCCGTACTGTCTTGGAATTGAAACCTATATAAGATATAGTGAGCGTTTCACCCGGTTGTGCGGCAATAGTAAACAGTCCATCAAGGTCTGTAACGGTCCCTGCCTTTGTTATACTGTTTATTATTGTTGCACCAATAATAGGTTCCCCTTTTTTGTCAAAAACGGAACCTTTTATATTGCCATTTGTCGATATATTTTGAGCATGTACAATGTTTATAAACAAAAGGGACATAAACATTACCAAAAATACCTTTCGATAACAATTAAGCTTGTTTTTCATTGATGAAGATTATTTAATTTATTTTTTACTGATGTAAATTGCCTTTAATATTTTTGCATTCAGGTTACTTATACTTTCATATCCTTACCTCCTTTCATTTATTTATTTCTTAAAATTTGAACGTATGTTTGCCTCCTTCAACAGAAATCTTCTTATCCATGACTTCGATTGTGGCAGTAGTGTTGATAGGAATCTCTACTTCCAGCCGGACTTTACTTCCCTCCCGTTTCCATTCGGACCGGATAAGTCCTTTGATGGAGTTATATTCTCCTTTCACCCAATCCAAACCTTCGACAAAGTGAGGCCGGATAAGTATGTGTTTGAATCCGGGGCTGTCCGGGTCATAGTTTATGCCTGCCAATACATTGTACATCCAGGCATTAATATCTCCCAAAAACATATGGTTGATAGACGCGTCCCTGAATTCGGGGGATAGTGTCCATGTCTCGGGCATTGTATTGAATCCTTTTTTTATCCAGGCTCCCCATGATGGTTCATCTTCTTTAGAAGCCATTTGGCAGGCCATATCCGCATAGCCGTATTTTGATAGCATTCTCAGCACGGTTTTGCTGCCTAATACACCGAAGTCGAGATATCCGTTGTTTCCTTTTACTATCCTGTACAAATTGTCAGCTACGTTCTGTTCCAGTCCATCGGGTACTATTCCCAGATAAAGGGCTACAGCCAGCGACGTCTGTGATCCGTTGGCATAGATGTTTTTCTGCGAATCGAAGTACTTCTTGTTTATCAATTGTTTCAGCCTATCGGCTTTTTCTTTATAGGCCGATCCGTCACGTCCCAGTATATCAGCAAATTTGGACATATAAAGATTATCCAGATAATAGTAACACGATGTCGTATATTCAGTCGGCGTCTGGGTTTTGTATGGTACCCAGTCTCCGATTCCATAGGTGACACAGCCGTCTTTGTCTTCACGGGCTGCCAGGTATGCCAGATACTTCTGGCAAGTGTCATATACTCTGCTTATACTTTGTTTGTCTCCGTAATAGTCGTATAGAGTCATTGGGACAATGAACATGGCCGCGTCCCACACCGGGCCGATCCAATCATCATATCCCCAACCTGAGCTTGGGATAATTCCGGAGATGCGTCCTTCCGGAGTCTGATTGTCTATTAAATCTTCGATCCATTTTTCGTAAAAACGGATACCGTCGAAATTCAATAATCCGAGATCCATTGTGATATGGGCATCCGCAGTCCATCCGTTCTTTTCACGTTGAGGACAATCTGTCGGGATACTCATTATATTTGATAAATACGACCTGTTTGCAGCTTCCCATATCCGATTCAGCAAGTCGTTGGAACAGCTGAAATGTCCGGTTTTTTTCAGATCGGAATGGAAGTTAAGCGCTGTTATATTCGTTTTATCGAGTTTTATCGGACGGTCCGAACGTACCTCCACATACTGAAATCCTTTGTATGAGAACTTAGGAGTGAAAATATGCTCCTTGCCATCAAGAATAAGGACATCTGTCTGGAAAGCCAGTCCCGGAAGCGGTTTGTAATAGATGTCGAGATTCCGCATTTCTATATGCCCGTCAGGTCTCAGGAGTTCACCATATTGCATTTCAATTCTTGTATCTTTCTCCCCTTCTACTTTCAGTTGGCATACACCTGTCATATTCACTCCAAAATCATACACAAACACAGTGTCGCCAAAGGATTTTACCGATACTGGTTGTATATCCTTTACTTTTCTTATTACGGGTTCTGTCTCAGCAACCAGGCGCTCTGATGGAGCCTTCATTATTTTTGCCTGTGGCCACACTGAGTCGTTGAATGCAGGTTTGTCCCATCCGTCAATCTCTTTATTTGCATCGTAGGTGTCTCCGCTATAAATATTGTTTTGCGTATAAGGTCCTGACGGGGAAACTTTCCATGTGGAGTCAGATACTATCACATCTTTTGTATTATCTGTATAAGTAATATGTAATTCGCAGATCATGGATGCGCGATTGCGCCAACGCGCCTGCTCGAAACTCCATGTTGCAACCGGTGCAAATGCATTGTAGAATCCATTGCCCAGAACGCATGTTATGGCGTTCTTACCGGATTGTAGCAGCAGGGTTACGTCATAAGTGTTGTACAGGTTGCGCTTGTCATAATGGGTGTATCCCGGTGCCAGAAATACGGATGTATCGGCAGGGTTTCCATTGATCGATATGTCATAGTATCCTGCTGCACTAATATATAATCCGGCCTTTTCTATTTGTTTATTGATGTTTGCCTCAAAAGATTTCCGCAACATGGGCGCCCGCGGGTTATCTATAGCTTCGTTGTCCGATATCCATTTTGCCTGCCAGTCTGAAGACTGCATGAAGGCTGTTTCAAACTGAGCTATAGGTGATATTATTTCCTCTTTGTTTTCCTTGTCCCATGCTATAACTTTCCAGTAATAAGTGGTGCTTGGTTCGAGCCTGCAACCGGAGTCTGTAGTGATAAAAGATTCTCCGGTGCTGACTACTTCCGAACGCCATACATTATCGGAAGCTTTGTCAGAAAGAGCATCCGGACTTTTAGATACAAGGAGTTGGATACTTCCCTGTTTGAAATCGTGACCGGAAGCTGTTTCGTAATTCCATGTAAAACGTGGGGTAGCCGCATCAATCCCTTTGGGGTTGTGCATATACTCGCATCTTAAATTGTCTATTTTGACATTTTTGGTTCGGCATGATTGTACCACAAGAACTAAAAGAAGGGTTACCGGCAATAAAACAGCTACAATTGATTTAGATTTAGGCATAATCTTATTATTATATGGTGAATTAACTTTAACGGTTTAGTAAAATGTTCAAAAAATAAAATCTCATTTTATAATTGTCCGCAAAAGTGGGGATTCTTAGCTAATAAATTGTTTCAAAGTTATTAAATTATGGTTTTATTGTATTTTTCATATATTACGATGGCTTTTTAATGTGGACATCCATAACTTCCTATATACCCTGTGTAATACACAAAAAAAGTACTTTTCCTAGTCTCAAGTAAATGAAGTTTCCTACATAAGCGGGTATGGATATCTTATATAGCTTACTTTTATAA
>Ga0153940_1000404_pt1 | contig 23116 bp, 24 predicted proteins | sample TSNJ024MetaG_FD_104736 | JGI IMG/M metagenome (GOLD analysis project Ga0153940, IMG submission 104736) | Attine ant fungus gardens microbial communities from New Jersey, USA - TSNJ024 MetaG | ecosystem: Host-associated > Fungi > Mycelium > Unclassified | place: USA: New Jersey, Brendan T. Byrne...
GCCCTCGAACGCTGCGTCGTGATCACAGACCGCCGAGCCTGCGGCGCGTGCGCGGAGGTCTGCCCCACGCACGCGATCTACATGCCGCCCTACGAAGAGGCGGGCGGCTTGCCCGCGCCGCTCTTCGACGCGGACTACTGCATAGGCTGCGGCGCTTGCCGCCACGCCTGTCCGATACAAGACGAACCTCGCGTCTTCACCCTGTCGGGCGTGACGACCCAGATCCTCACTCCGGGGCTTCGCCCCTCGGACGAGCCCGACGCGCCGCTGCCCGGCATGGCGGACGAGTTTCCGTTTTAGGTTTTGGCAGCATGTTCGGAATAAGAAAAAAGGGAGGCGATGTGCGGTGAATCTCGGCATGGGAGAAATTGCGCTGTTAATCATTTTGGCGCTGGTTCTGTTCGGCTCAAAGCGCCTGCCGGAGGTCGGACGGGCGGCGGGAGACGCCATCCGCGAGTTCAAATCGGCCCTGAGCGGCGATAACGGCAAGGGCGGCAAATCGGAGGACAAGGGTGACGGAGCCTGATCCCCCCGCGCCGAACGCGGGCTGGGAGAGCCACGTGGAAGAGCTGCGGCGGCGCGTCATCGCCGTGCTGGTTGTGTTCTGCGCCGCGACGCTCGCGGCGTTCATCTTCGCCGAAGATATCGCGTCTTTCTTGACTGCGCCTCTCGCGCGTTATGAGGTCACGCTTCACACCTTCGCGCCCGCGGAGAAATTCGTGACGTATATGCGTCTTGCGGCGTGGACGGGATGCGTGGCAACCGCGCCGTTTTTCCTCGCGCAGACGGCGTTTTTCATCTGGCCGGGCCTGCGAGGGCGTGAACGCCGCTACGCCGCGCTCGCCCTTGTGGCGGTGCCCATCCTCTTCGCCGCTGGAGCCGCGGCAGCGTACCGCCTGCTGTCGCCCGTCGTGTTCGGATTTTTCCTCCGCTTCGCCGCCGCCGACGGCGTCACTCCCCTCTGGGGCTTCCGCCAGTACCTGACGCTTCTCGCGGGCATGATGCTCGCCTTCGGCCTGCTGCTGCAGCTGCCCCCGGCGCTTCTGGCTCTATTTGCCCTTGGCGTACTCGACCCGTCTGCCGTCGCCCGCCGCCGCCCGCAGATCATCCTCTTGATCTTCTTCCTGGCCGCCGCCGCCACCCCTCCGGACGTCCTCTCGCAACTCATGCTCGGCATCCCCCTCTACCTCCTCTTCGAAGCCACGCTGTTCATTGGCGGACGAATAACGAAGAAACGATAACAAACCGCCCTTTACGCCGCTTCTTGCCACCGAAAACAAGAAAAACAGATTCGGAAGCGCGGGTTTAACATACTCTTTGATCTCTCCCGCGGCCTCGACCGTTGTATCGACGTTGCGCCAGCTCCAGGCAGTGAAGGCACGAGAGAGAGGGATGGTGACGTAATGGCACAGCACAACATAAACCCCCGCCAGAAAGAAGACATAGGAAATTATGTAAAACGCCGAGTCCGGCACTTCATACCCTTCCCGCCACCGATAAACCGCAATAGCAACAGGCATAGATGTAATCAAAAATAATATAAGGACGTATTGCTTAGAAACATAATCAATACCATGTCGCGTAATAAAATACATACTGCTCTCCCCCTTTTACAGAAACGCAAGATTATGCCTCAGAGATTACCCAAACACCGCAAACAGCAACATATTCCGCATGTGCAGGGCTTTCATGCGTCAGCCTCTCTCGCGAAGCGATTCACTCCTATATTTCCTGAAAGTATCGAGGAAATATTCGATCACTCTTTTTTGCCGGATTTTTATTTCTCCCGTTACAGCCATGCCGGGCAGCAGACGCCTTTTTTCACCCGCTATCATGTAATAGTCTTGAGAGGCGGTCACGACAGCCTGATAAACCAGGCCCATCTTATTGTCTTCCCGCGCTTCATTCGCGATATGCGAGACGGAGCCGTCCAGCGTTCCGTATTTTTGAAAATTAAACGTTTCAACTTTTATTTCAATCGGCTGATTCACCTGAATGAAGCCAATATCCTTGTTTTCTATCCATATTTCAAATTCAATCGGCCCGTCTTCGGGAACGATCAGCATCAGAGGCTGCGCGGGCGCAAGAATCGCTCCCACTGTGTGAATTTCAAGCTGCTGAACGACGCCGTCCGCGGGTGACACAATCCGGCTTAACCGCTCTTTTTCTTCCGTTTTTGCTATTTCTTTGCGAAGCGATTTCAGCGATTTTTCATTTTCCAATATCTTAGTGGATATCTCGGCATTCCATTCATTTGTGACGCGCCTTTTCTCCTCTTTGGTTTCCCGGACTATATGCCGATTCCGCTCGACCTCCGCTTCGTGGGCAATTACGCTTTGGCGGACTTCGATCTCCTTCTGGAGATAGTTGTTACGCTCAATAAGAGACATCTTGCCGTCTTCAAACAACGTTTGCGCGTGCTCTTTTTGCTCTGTTACTATCGGCAAAAACGCTTGATATTTCTCCAATTGAGATTGGGCGTTTTTCATCGCGGCTCGGGCAGCGAATAACCGCTGATCCAATGTCCCGAGACGTGAGGTATACGCGCCTGTCCTTGCTTTGAATAACTCTTTTTGTTGCGCCGACTCCAACGGAGCATCGTTGGTGCGGGAGGGGGAAAAACCGCTTCCGGCTTTTTCCGCGCGCAGCCGCTCGAGCTCGAGAACAAGGGCATCCCGTTCTTTTTGCAGCAAGCTCAAATCCGCAGTCGTCATTGTTGTATCCAACTCAATGAGAACGTCGCCCCGCTTAACTCTTGTTCCGTTTGCCACATGAATCCTATGCACAATCCCCTTGTCTTCGGCTTGTACGATTTTCGTATACCCCGACGGGATAACCTTGCCCGGCGCTGCGGCAACCTCATCAACTTTACCGATTAACGCCCACAAGAGAGCAATTAAGAAAAAAGAAATAATCATCCAAATAATAATTCTCCCAAGAGGCGACGGCGGCCGCTCGGTTATTTCGAGCGCGGCGGGAAGAAACTCAAGCTCCGGGTCATTCCAATTAATTATATCCTCTTTATTTTTCATCATCGATCATCACTTATTTCCGCAATAGCCTGTTGCTGACCATGGAGGAAAGAGTAAAGCCCCTTCTCGGCAATAAGTTCTTTGTGTGTCCCCATTTGCACAATTCGGCCTCGGTCGAGGACAAGGATTATATCGGCTCTTTGTACAGTCGATAAACGATGAGCGATCATGAATACCGTCCTGTCCTTGCAAATTTCGCTGAGATTTTGTTGAATAATTCTCTCAGACTCGTAATCAAGAGCGCTGGTCGCTTCATCAAAGATGAGTATCTTTGGGTCGAGCAGCAGCGTCCTTGCAATGGCGATTCGTTGCCGTTGTCCTCCCGATAAAGCGGAACCGCGCTCACCTACAAGAGTGTCATACCCATCCGGCAATTCCATGATAAAATCATGCGCTCCGGCGAGCTTGGCCGCTTTGACGACCTCTTCAAGCGAGGCGGCGGTATCGATAACCGCGATATTGTCGCGCACAGAGCCGTCGAACAGAAAATTCTCCTGCAAAACCACGCCCACTTGTCTTCTAAGCCAGGCAGGGTCAATTTGAGCTAAATCGACGCCATCAACAAGAACTCGACCTCGCAAAGGCGGATAAAACCTTTGAACCAATTTGGTAAAAGTGCTTTTGCCTGAGCCGGAACGCCCCACAATTCCGACAGTCGTACCCGGTTTCACAGAGATGTTAATATTATCCAAAATAAGAGGCCCGTCGATTCTGTACTTGAAACTGGCATGTTCAAAGTCAACTTGTCCCTCGATCTTCCCGAGCGACGCGCGCCCTGCGGCATTGTCCGGTTCAGCGGGAAAGTTCAGGATGTCGCCGAGCCGGTCGATAGAAAGCCTAACCTGCTGAAAATCCTGCCAAAGGGTCGCAAGCCTCAAGATGGGTTCCGCAACTCTTCCCGACAGCATCTGGAAGGCGATTAGCTGCCCCACGGTGATTTCCGACACCATGACCATCCTTGCGCCAAACCAGAGGATAGCGAGGCTCGCTGATTTTTGTATGAATTGCGCGACACTCGAAGCGGCGCTTCCCAGAAAACCAGAGCGAAACGACGCCTTAACGTACTCCGCGAGCAAATCTTCCCATCTCTTTTTTAGTTGGGGTTCGATCGCGAGGCTCTTAACCGTCTGAATGCCCGTAACCATTTCGACCAAATAGGATTGTGAGGCGGCATTACATTCGAATTTTTTCTTTAGCCTTTTGCGTAAAATAGGCGTAACAACGACGGACAACACGGCGAAGAGAGGCAGAGCGACGAGAGAAATAAGCGTTAGTTTCGCGCTGTACCAAAACATAACCGCGATAAACACGACCGTAAAAAGAAGGTCAAGGACGAGCGTCAGCGACGTGCCCGTGATAAATTGCCGAACCGAGTCAAGCTCCTTCACACGGGCGACCGTAGAACCTACGGTTCTTGCCTCAAAAAACGGCAAAGGAAGCGCCATAAGGTGACTGAACAGCTTAGAACCGAGGATTACGTCAACCCTGTTGGTTGTGTGAGAAAAAACATATGTTCGCGCAATCGCAAGCAGCATTTCAAAAATATTAATGACGACCAATCCCAAAACCAATACATCAAGCGTTGACGTCCCTTTGTGTACCAATACCTTGTCGATGATAACCTGCGTGAAGAGAGGGGTGATGAGGCCAAAGGTTTGCAGAAAGAACGAAGAAAAAAACACATCGCTTAAATGAGTCCGGAACCGGAGAATTACGGGCAAAAACCAATCAATACCAAATTTTTTGGTGTTCTCCGAGAATGAGATTTTTTTAGCAAAAAGGATTACGTTCCCAGACCAAAAACGCCGCAGCTCCTCGATATCCCAAACGAGAGGCTGCGTTTCCCTTGGGTGAAACAGCAAAACCTTCTTCCCGTCACCGGATTTATCCATTCCCAAATACAAAAACGTGTCTCCGTCCGAAAACAGCAAAAGAGAAGGCACGGACATCTTCCACAGCCTGTCGGCTGAGATTCGAAGAAGCTTTGATTTAAGACCAATTCTTTTCGCGGCTCGAAGCAGTGTCACCGGAACATCTTTCGTATCCCGCCCCGGGAACGATCTTAACAAAGCATCGACGTCCACCGGTATTCCCATCTGTTTCGCGGCAACAGCCAAACAACAGAGAGCCGACTCCATCGGAGATAAAACCCGTGAGTGCCTCGCGGTTATTTCCTCCATTGATTATCTAACGCTATCAGGCAGTTTTCAGTGTTGTTTTGCCCGTATAATAATCGCCCTCCGAAGAAGCAAATGAGATACTTTGCGCGGAATCATGACTATAGGCCGGCAAAACAACTGCGCCAACCTGTTCGGGGTTGACGCTTGTTTCAAACTGCAATTTTGCGAGAGCGATACCCGCGTTCAGCCGGTCAATATTTTTACTGCTGATATTTTCGATAACAGGCGCGCTATTAGGGGCGCTAAGCTTCGCGTTAACATCTTCCGTCGTCCAGACCGTGCCGTCAATAAACTTAACCTCTGAAAGCTGACAACCATAATGGGAAAACCAATTCTCTACCGTAATGGTAGCCCCGGATTCGGCGTGGGTAAAAATCCCGTTATATCCGTCCCTGGTAAACGTAATATCTTCCGGCCTTACGCCGTCTCCAAAGAACAATACGTTTGCGTCGCTGCCTATAGCGACATCGTTGATAACATCGTTGCCGTCTCCTACTCTCCAGATATAAGTATCGCTGCCCTGTCCTCCGTGCAGATAATCATTGCCAAGCCCGCCGATGATGATGTCGTTTCCTTCATTGCCATAGATTTGATTGTCCAACGCGTTGCCCAAAATATAATCATGGCTCGCGGAGCCGGAAAGTGTGACAACAGCCGCGTCGGCGACGACAGAATTGTATTCGCCAACCAGTTCAGGGTCTCCTGTCATGACTTCATACACCCATTGATTAATCTGCGCTGGGGAATAATTATTTTCCGCGAGGAATTCCGCCACTTGTATGTATTCTGCGTACATCTCATCACTCATCGAAGCGATAAAGTCCGCCTCCCCTTGAAGCAATTCCTTCATCTGAGGCATCGTCACAGACACACCATCCGCTTGCAAATTATGCTTCGACATAGTCGCAAGCTCCCAACCCGCACCCTTCACCTCAGTCACAAGAGCCGGGGTCAAGTGCATATACCTTGCCAGCTGCTCTTTCGTTACTTCATTCCTCTCGTAGCGTCCAACATACTGCACAACTTCATTCGGCAAACCGGCTTTCTTGTAATACAATACCATTCTCTCGTTGTCAGTCAGCGTCCTACCGTCAGAATCTTTCCACGGTATCAAACACATATCACAGATATCACCAACGGTATAAAAGCTACCGATCAATCCCCAGTAACGCTGATAATACGAGTTGTTTATTATAGTCGCGAAAATCCTTGACTGCATCAATAAGACCATTTTTCCCGATTGTCGCCATATCGTACACCGTTTTCGCATACCCTGCTACACATACTAATACGCTTGCCCCACTATACCCGGCTAAACCGATAAACTCAGGAGCCAGCGTGAAAAAGTTATCTGAGTGCATATGACCTTTTTCCCATTCTGCCGCCTCTTCAATTATGCTTCTCACTATAGCGTTAAGAACTGTATCATTAATGCGATTTTCCATGCTTTAAAACCTCCTCGTAGATTATTGTTTGTTGTTTATCATCCGCATCAATAACTCCCATTCCGAGACACGGTTATGACCTGAATTAACTGCGCAACACTCAGTCCTCACATCTAGCGCCAGAATAATTTCAATTATTGTCCTCGCGCAATTTTAACGATAGTATACACAATATTCATTTATGATTCAAATAATCCATTAAGCATTGTTGCCGTTTTCTTTTCTTGTTATTATCATAATCTTAAATGAGAATATCTGTTGCCTCTCCAAGGAGGTCTCGGCTGATCCATGGAAATTAGTTTTAAAGGCTTTGCGATAACAATGGGCGTTGTGGCGATGCTGATTTTGCTCGTCGTAGCCTTCCTATGGTTTTTTAAGTATTTCGCGTTGGCTTTGAACGTGTATATGATGCTGATCTTGATACAGGTGATCTTCCGTGGGTTTATGAAAGGCGGCAATCCCGGGATGTATATCGTCCTGTTTGTAAATTTCGGGCTGATCATGTGGCAATTTCTTACCGAATCCAAGAACAGGCCGCTTGGCATCATAACTTGGGGTTTATCGGGGATATGCGTTGCGTGGCTCGCCAGCTTGCTTTACTATGTCTTTCTGCGCGCTCATGAGAGCCGGATTCTCGTGCCGCTTTATGCCGCTATGCTGCTGACGGCGTTTTTGGACGTGCTTATCATGCATTACGTCATGAGAATGCCTCCCAGAGGGGAGTGGTTGGTGCGGCTGCCAAAGAAAGACCCGTGGGAGGGATGGGATTGAGCAAAAAAAGCGACGACGCTTTGGCCGTCGCGCTGATTTATCGCTCGGTGCGGGCACATGAATCGTGTAGGAGGCCTATTAATTATTTGGGCGGACGCTCTCCCAGCTTGTGCTTGGCATCCCCCTCTACCTCCTCTTCGAAGCCACGCTGTTCATCGGCGGACGAATAACGAAGAGGCGACAACAAACCGCCCTTTACGCCGCTCCTAGCCACCGAAAACAAGAAAAACAGATTCGGAAGCGCGGGTTTTTCGTATACTCCGGCTTCTCGTGTGATTTCAGTGCTATGCCAAAGGATCATAAAGAGCGGGTGGGAAACGTATGTCTTGTATAAAATCATAATAGACACTCCCAAAAGGCCATACGAACAAAGGAAAAAAAACGAAAACGGCATTTCATATCCTTTCTTCCATTGATAAATTCCATAAGCTGTTGGTATGGCAGTAATCAACAACAAAAGAAAGACGTATTTCATAGGGTATTCGGGGTGAATAAAATCCGAGTATCGCATCAGACGTCCTCTCAATCGGCGGATTCACATGAATGAAGCCAATATCTAATATCGCGCGGCCTTTGCATCCATGCACCCGCATAATTTTGGTTATAGCCCCACAAACCCAACAATATTATACACAACATTTATTTACGATCTAAATAATTTGCTACGCGTGATTTACTGAGCATTATTGCCGTTTTCTTTTCTTGTTATTATCATATCTTAAATGGAAATATCTGCTGAACAATCTCTTGCCTCTATTGGACGTGCTTGTCATGCATTACGTCATGAGAATACCTCCCAGAGGAGAGTGGTTGGTGCGCCTGCCAAAGAAAGACCCGTGGGAGGGATGGGACCTGAGCAAAAAATACAACCGAGCGAAAAGGACGCCTCGCGGCGTCCTCTCATTGCAGTGATATTCTGTTTATGTCGGCGTTAACGCCCGCCGCTTATTCGCCCAGCAGCTCGGCGAAAATATCCGCGACTTTTTCGATCTTCGTACACTTCGTGACGTTGCTGCCGCAGAAAAAGAGCCCGTTCTCCCAGTCGCCCTTGTAGGCGTCCACCAGAGCCCCGGCGATGCAGAACGTCGTCCGCTCGCGCAGGTAGGTGCAGTAGGAGAGACAGGCCGCGATGCAGGGTTTGCTGTCTACGTGGCCGCTCAGATATTTGGCTACGAAGGGGTTCTTCAGCGCGCGCCCGGGGATGCCGACGGGGCTCATGATCAGCGCTACGTCGTCCTCCGTCGCGTCGATATACGCTTGCTTGTAGCGGGGCGACGCGTCGCCCTCCTCGGTGCAGGCAAAGCGCGTGCCCATCTGCACGCCCGAAGCGCCCAGCTCAAACGCGCCCAGCATGTCCGCGCGGTCCCAGATGCCGCCCGCGGCGATCACGGGTATATCAGCCTTCACCGTCTCCTTGAGGTACTTTACCAGGTCGGGAACAACCGCCTCGAGCGAAAACGCGGAGTCGGTGACGTGTTCCATCTTCGTCGCGCCGAGGTGTCCGCCCGCGTAGAGCGGGGTCTCGACCACGAGCGCGTCGGGGAGGCGTCCGAAGCTCTTGCCCCATTTGCGGATGATGAGGTCGGCTGCCTTCACCGAGCTGACGATGGGCGCGAGCGCCACATCGGGGTAGTCCTTCGTGTACTCCGGCAGCTTCATGGGCAAGCCCGCGCCGGAGATTATGACATGCGCGCCCGCTTCGCAGGCGCTGCGCACCTGTCTGTCGTAGTCCGTAAGCGCGACCATACAGTTGACCGCGATCACGCCGTCCGGCGCGGCGGCGCGCGCTTGCTCGACCGCTTCCGCCACGGCAATTTCGTTGATTTCGAAATAGTTCCTCCCGTTAAATAGCCTATGATCGCACGCAAGCCCAACGGTCGCGATCGTCCCGATCCCTCCCGCCGCCGCTACCGCTCCTGCGAGGCCGGGGCCCGAAATCTTGACGCCCATTCCGCCCTGAATGACGGGATATTTCGGCGCGTGTTTGCCGATCACTAGCGAGGGTAGATCCTGTTTCCTGTTATTAGCCAAAACATCACGGCTCCTTCTATGTAAATATGGCGCGCGGGCACGTAGGGATAGTATATTCCTTATCGCTGAAAATTGCTATCCCGCTTGGCACAACTCGCCTCACACAACAGTTTTGCTCTCGCGATGCCGCGCGCGATCACCGGGTCCAGATCCGCGTGGAGGGCCAGTATCTCCGCGCAGTACACCTCGAGTCGAGCTTCGTCTATGACCGGCTTCGGCGGCACGGCGCGGCGCGCTCTCGCGGGCTGCGGATTGGGGCGGCGAACCGCGCCCACCGAAATTTTTACGCCCTCGATCTCGAGGCGCGCCTGCGTGCGAATCGAGTGTTCGATAGCGTGTTTTTTAAAGTTCATGTCCATAAGAACGGCCTGATTTTCAACCGTGATATAAAGCACTCCGTCTTGGTAACATGAGGGCGCGCTGCGTTCGGCGAGGAAGTCGCCCACTATGCGCCGCCACTCGTGCTCGATTATCCGAAGCGCCATGCAAAGACGCGCCAAGGGCGACCTGGGGCTGATCATGTTGCTGATGGGCTTTTCGCGAAGGGTCTCGCGGACCTCGGTCTTGCGCGCGCTCAACTCGCCGCCTCCTTCTCGCCGCGTGTGCGGGCTATAGCTACCTGTATCAATTGAATATCCGCCAAGTTGACGCCCGGCACGCGCGAGGCCTGCCCCAGCGTTCGCGGGCGCGTGCGGGTCAGCTTCTCGCGCGACTCCGCCGAAAGTCCGCCGATATCTCCGAAATTCAGGCGCTCGGGAATGCGCAGCAGCTCCATCGACTCGACGCGCCGCACTCGCCTGCGCTCGCGCTCGGCATAACCTTCGTACTTGGTCTCGATCTCGATCTTGCGCCCCAGTTCGGGGGCAAGCCCGCTCCCCGTCCACGCCGCGAGCTCGTCCCAGGATATCTCGGGGCGCGACAAGAGCGCCAGCGCGGGCGCGGGCTCCGCCAAAGGAGACGAGCCCAGCTCGCGCAATTTCTCGTTCAACGCCTCCGTCACGGGCAGGCGCAAGCCCCTCAAGCGTTCGCGCTCCTCATCGAGCTGCCGCGCGCGGAGCTCGACTCTGTTCCAGCGTTCTTCAGGGAGCAAGCCGATATCGCGCCCCATCCGCGCCAGACGGTCGTCCGCGTTGTCGTGCCTCATAATCAGGCGGTGCTCGCAGCGGCTGGGCAGCATGCGATACGGCTCGTCCACACCGCGCGAGGTCAGGTCGTCCAGCAGTACGCCGATGTAGCCGCGCCACCGCTCGGGCACGAACGGTTCATCGCCGCGCGACGCCAGGGCCGCGTTGATGCCCGCGATCAAGCCCTGCGCCGCCGCCTCTTCATAGCCCGACGTGCCGCAAATCTGCCCCGCGAAGTACAGCCCCCGCGCGGCGCGCGCCTCCAGCCACGGCTCTAGCTGCGTCGGCTTGACGTAGTCGTACTCTATGCCATACCCGGGACGCAGCATCCGCGCCTTCTCACAGCCCGGCAGCGAGTGAATCATCTCAAGCTGCGCGTCGGGCGGCAGGGATGTGGAGAAATTCTGCATATAGACCTCGCGGCTCGCGCGTCCGACCGGCTCGAGGAAGATCGGGTGCGACTCGCGCTCGGGAAATTTTAAAATTTTATCGTCGATCGACGGGCAGTAGCGCGGCCCCGGCGACGCCAAGCTCTTCAATGCCAGCGGCGAGCGGTCGAAGCTGCCTCGCGCGATGTCGTGCGTCCGCGCGTTCGTGCGCGTCACGCCGCAGAAATATCCGCTGTGCGCCCGCTTTTCGCTCCAGTGCGAAAATGCCTCCGGCTCGGGGTCGCTCGCCTGTCGGGGAATCGCGTCCCAATCGACGCTGTCGCGGCAGATTCTCGGCGTCGTGTCCGTGCGAAAACGCCCCAGTTCGACTCCCGCCCTCTCAAGGCAGCCGGACAGTTCAAGCGACGCCACCTGCCCCAGCGGCCCGGACGAGAAGCTTTCAAGCCCCATGTAGACGCGCCCCCGCAGGTACGTCCCCGCCGCGACGATCACCCGCGGCGCGCAAAACGCCTCGCCCCCCCGCGCAATCACGCCGCGCACCGCTCCGTCCTCTATCACGAGGCTTACGGCCATCGCCTGGTAGACCTCAAGCATCTCCGCGCGCGCCAGCGCCTCGGTGTAGTGTTCGGCGTAACCGCGCAGGTCGCACTGCGCCCGCAGCGTCCGCACGGCAAAGCCCTTCGACGTGTTGAGCCACCGCAGATGCAGCGTAGACGCGTCCGCCGCGAGCGCCTGTTCGCCGCCGAGCGCGTCCAACTCGCGCACGAGATTGCCCTTCGCCGGCCCGCCGATAGACGGATTGCACGGCATCAGCGCCATGTTATCCAGATAATGGTTGAGCAATAGCGTCCGGCAGCCCATGCGGGCGCAAGCGAGCGCGGCCTCGCACCCCGCGTGTCCGCCGCCGACAACGATCACCTGATAATGATTGGATTGTGTAATGAAATTCATCCTGCCTTTCTCAAAAAACCGTTTCACCGAAGCCCATCATACCAAAAAAACGCGGCGTCCGCACGAAGACGGAAACGCGTCAATTCCGCGGCGTTAAACGACATCACGCACCGGTTTGGTACAAGGCTTCGGTCGGCGAGCCGGGGCGAGAGGTTAAAACTTTCCCTGATAGGTAAACAGCAGGTCGAACGTCGCGTTTTTTGACGCGGCGAGGTGAAGGATCAGGCTATCCGCGGCGGCCTCCCAGTCGAGATTCAGGCACGCGTCTATGATCTCCAGGTGTTCGCGGTCGGTCTCGGCTCTGCGCCCGGCTCGCTCCTGCCCGGTCATGATGCGGTAACGCAGGTTCTGGGTGTGGATGAGCTCGTAGGTGTGCAGCAAAAATTTATTGGGGATCGTCTCGACGATCATTCGGTGCAGGCGGTCGTCAAGCTCGTAACCGTCCTCGCCGCCGGGCCGCTCTCCCGGGATGAGGATTTCGCCGCGCAAAGCCGTCAGCGCTTCGGCGGGCATCGTGTGTCCGTAGCTGCGCAGCGCGTACGGTTCAAGCAGCATGCGCACCTCGAAGATCATGTTGATATCGCTTACCGACAGCCCCGAGACTTTGATTCCCTTTTTGGGCATGATCGTGACCAAGCCCTCCTGCTCAAGACGCCCCAGCGCGTCGCGCACAGGCGTGCGGCTCGCCTGTATCTCCGCGCCCAAAAGGTCCTCGTTGAGCAGCGCGTTCGGCTCATATTCGCATGTGGCGATCTTCCGCTTAATTATATTGTAGGCTTGGATTTTTAAGCTTTCGCGCTTCATGGCCGCCTCCCCGTATCATCTTAAGATCCTATCATATACGATGCGTGAATATTGACAATTATCCGCGCGTGGGGTATCTTGATCAAAATTGTTGCATATAACGTTGTACACAACAAGCGCAAAAATCCCCTTTTACCGGCGATACCCATTTCATGGGAAAGGATCTGTGCGAGATGAGAGCAATCAGGATTACCGCGCCGGGTGAAGTCGAAATCACCGAAATAGAAAAACCGGTCCCAGGGCCGGGCGAGGCATTGCTGCGGCTATTATACGGCGGCATCTGCGGCAGCGATCTCAGCGCCTACCGCGGATCGTTCGCCTATTTTTCGTATCCACGCGTGCCGGGGCACGAGTTTTCCGCGGAGATCACCGAGATCGGAGAGAATGACAGAGGCTTAAAAGCCGGCATGACCGTCACCTGCAACCCGTATTTCAACTGCGGCGCTTGTTACTCCTGCCGCAGGGGGATGGTCAATTGCTGTGAGGGCAATCAGACGATGGGAGTACAGAGAGAGGGGGCCTTCGCCGAATACATAACCATGCCGGTGTCCAGGATTTATGACGGAAAGGGTTTGCCCGCGAAAACCCTGGCCGTGATCGAGCCGTTTTGCGTCAGTCATCACGGCATCGACGCGGCGAGCGTGAAACCGGGAGAGCGGGCGCTGGTGGTGGGCGCGGGAACGATCGGCGTCCTTGCGGGCATGTCCGCGAAGGCGCGGGGCGCGCGCGTGGTGATCGCCGACGTCTCGCCGGAGAAGCTGCGCCTGGCGTCCGGCCTCGGCTTCGGGAGTACGACTCCCGGCGGCGCGCCGGGCGCGATTCGGGAGGCTGTCCGGCGCTTCACGGACGGCGAGGGATTTGACGTCACGGTCGAGGCGGTGGGGCAGCCCTCCACCTTTCAGGACTGCATCGACGCCGCCGCGTTCGGCGGACGGGTGATCGTCATCGGCGTCAGCAAACAGAATCTGGATTTCAATTTCACTGTCATTCAACGGAAAGAGCTGCGCGTGATCGGCTCGCGCAACGCGCTGCCGGGCGACTTCGCCGAGCTGATCGACCTGACGGCGGAGGGCGCGTTCACGCCCGAGCGCGCCGTAACCCACACCCTGCGCTGGACAGACGCCGCGGAAGCCTTCCGCGCGTTTGACCGAAGCGGCGGCGATATGCTGAAAGTCATGCTGGATTTCACCTAAACCCGCGCCGCGGCAAACGCAAAGACAGCGTCACAGCCCGCGGCATCATTATTCAGGAAGGGGTCATCGTAAATGAACAAGAAGCTCATTATTCTCATCGCTTTGGCAGGAATATTGATCCTATCGTTTACGCTCTCCAACAAAAGCCAACCTGCCCCGGAAGAAAGCGCGCCGGAGGAGATTCAGGCGAAGGCGCTCCAGATCGGTTTTGAGAACTCCATCACCGAGCCGTTCGGACAAGGCCTTGTCAAATGGCAGGAGCTGCTGGACGAGCGGGGCGACGGCTCTCTGCGCATTGAGCTCTTCCCCGACTCGCAGCTGGGCTCGAAGAACAAGCTCATTGACTCGATGCTGCTGGGCGAAGCCGTTGTCACGCTGGCGGACGGCGCGTTCTACGCGGACTACGGAGTAAAGGACTTCGGCATCGTCTTCGGCCCGTTCCTGTTTGACAGCTGGGATCAGTGCTGGGCGCTGGTTGACTCCGACTGGTACCGCGAACAGGAGGCTGCGCTGGAGGCAAAGGGCCTGAAGCTGATTGCCTCCAACTGGGTCTACGGCGAACGCCACACTCTGACGGTCAAGCCTGTGCGCGCGGTCAAAGACCTGGCCGGGATGAAGATTCGCGTACCGGGCAACCAGATTCAGTCAATCGGCTTCGACGTGCTGGGCGCGGCCTCTACCGGCATGAGCCTCGGGGACGTCTACCAGGCGCTCCAGACGCACACCATCGACGGCGCGGAGAACCCGCTCGCCACGCTTTACGGCAGAAAGCTGCACGAGGTCGCGAAGTACCTGATCCTCGACGGACACGTCAAGAACTTCACCACCCTGGTCTGCTCCGCGGAGGTGTTTAACGCCCTCACTCCGGAACAGCAAGAGCTTCTGATCTCCACCTGCAAGGAGGCGGGCGTCTTTAACAACGAGCTGCAGGCGGCCTCCGAGCAGAATTATTTAAAGATGATGACGGACGAGGGCGTAATCGTCACCGAGCCCTCCGAAGAGGTTTTGAACGGTTTTAAGGAGAAGGCGCAGGCATTTTACACGCGCGGCGCTACATTCGGCTGGAGCGAGGGGCTTTACGACCGCGTCAAAGCCGCGATGACGGACTAGCCCCCCGGAGAGCCGCGATGAGAATAACGGGGAACGCACGCAGGGCGCTTGGAAGCCTGGATACCGCCGTCGCCTCCGTCATGCTGGTGACGCTGGTCGCGCTGACCTTCGGCGGCGTAATCATGCGCTATATCGTGGGCAAGCCGCTGACCTGGCTGGAGGAGGTACAGCTCGCCTGCATGGTCTGGATAGTCTTTACCGCCGGCGGCGCGGCCTTCCGCAGCGGCAACCATGTGGCGATCGAAATACTGGCGGACCTCCTTCCCCCAAGAGCGCGGAGAGCCCTGGAGGTTTTTATCGGCCTGACGGTGACCGCGATACTGGGCTATCTGCTCGTGCAGAGCATCGGCTTCACGAGGCTTTTCCTCTCGAGCGGGCGCTCGACCAGCATGTTGAAGATCCCCTATGCCCTGATCTACGGAATCGCCCCGATCTCATACGCGGTGATGCTGATCAGCTATTACGCCTCAAAAAAGAGCGCGGACGATGAATAACATTCTCATGCTTTCGATCTTCGTCATGCTCGCCCTGCTCTTCCTCAAGGTTCCGGTGTTTGTGGCGGTTCTGGGGGGATCGGCGGTTTATTTTCTGCTCAATCCGGGCGTCAACTCAATCGTGTTCGCCCAGCAGGCGATCACCGGCGTCGAGAGCATTCCTCTGCTCGCGATCCCCTTCTTCGTCTGCGCCGGTATTTTCATGAACTACACCGGCGTCACCAAGCGTATCATGGACTTCTGCTCCGCGGTGACAGGGCGGATGAACGGCGGGCTCGCGCAGGTCAACGTGCTCTTGTCCACGCTCATGGGCGGCCTGTCGGGCTCCAACATCGCGGACGCGGCCATGCAGTCAAAGATGCTGGTTCCGGAGATGGAAAGAAAGGGCTTCTCGAAGGAGTTTTCGTCTGTCGTGACGGCGGCGTCCTCCATGATCACGCCGCTGATTCCGCCGGGGATCGGCATGATCATCTACGGCTGCATCGCCAATGTCTCAATCGGAAAGCTCTTCGTCTCGGGCATCGGCGTAGGCACGCTGCTTTGCGTATCCATGATGCTTCTTGTGCGCTGGGTGTCGAAGCGCCGAGGGTACGCGCCCATACGGACGGAGAAGCTGAGCCGCCGCGAGCTGGGCGCGGCGCTGCGCCCGGCCTTTCTGCCGCTCTGCCTGCCCATCGTCATCATCGGCGGAATACGCCTGGGTATATTCACCGCCACGGAGGCGGGAACAGTGGCGATCGTCTACGCCTGTATCCTCGGCGTCATCTACCGCGAGATGCGTTGGCAGGACCTGCTTCGCGGCTTAAAGGAGACTGTCTGCACCACGTCTTCGATCATGCTGATTGTATCAGCCGCCTGCGTTTTCTCGTGGATCCTGACGAAGGAGCGCGTTCCGCAGCAGCTGACCGCGTGGATGCTCTCGTCCATCTCCAACCGCTACATGTTCCTGATGGTGATCAATGTTTTTCTGCTGATCGTCGGGATGTTCATCGAGGGCAACGCATCCATGATTGTGCTCGTTCCGCTGCTGGCACCCGTCGCCCGCGCGTACGGCATCGACGAGATTCATTTCGCCATGGTCTATATCTTCAACAACGCCATAGGAGCGCTTTCGCCGCCCATGGGTACGCTGATGTTCGTCACTTGCGGCATCACCGGCTGCAAGACGCGCGATTTTATTCGGGAAGCCGTGCCGTTTTACATTTTGCTGGTGATCGACCTGCTTCTGCTGACCTACTTCCCCTTCTTCACCACCGCGCTGGTCCGGCTCGTCTACTGATCCCCGGCGAGAGGCAAGGCCCTGTACTCTGCCGGGGCCTTGCCTCTCGCTTGAGCGTTTCTTCTTAAAAAAGCCGACTTTCTCTACATCTGCCGCAGGTCGTCAACCAATGCGGTTTTTTCGTTGGTCTTGCCGTCGGCCATTTTGATCACCTTTGCGGGGGAGCCGGCGACCACAGCGCCGGGGGGGACGTCGCCCGTTACTACCGCGCCGGCCGCTACAACCGCCTTGCTGCCGACGCGCACGCCTTCGAGAAGAACTGCGTTCGCGCCCACGAAGGCCTCGTCCTCGACGACTGTCGGCCGGGCCGACGCGGGTTCGATCACGCCCGCCACAACCGCGCCCGCGCCGATGTGGCACCGCGCGCCGATACGGGCGCGTCCGCCCAGTACGGCGTTCATGTCGATCATCGTACCCTCGCCGATCTCCGCGCCGATGTTGATCACCGCGCCCATCATGATCACCGCGTTCTTACCGATAGAGACCATGTCGCGGATCACCGCGCCCGGTTCTATGCGCGCGTCATAGCGGGTGAGGTCGGCCGTGGGGACGGCGGAATTGCGGGCGGACGGCTTCTCGAGCTCATGCGATGTGATATGGGGCGCGTTGCGCTCGATAAAGGCCGCGAGCGACGCGTAATCACCCGAGACCGTCGCGAAGTCCGCGCCGCGCACGACCGTGAAATCCGAGGCCTCCGTCCAGTCGATTCTGTTTAATTCGCCGGAGATATAGGCCCTCGCGGCCGTCTTCTTTACGGACTCTTTGATCAGCCTGATGACGGCGTTAGTGTCCATCTCCCGATGCTCTGCCTGTTTCACGTTATCCATACCCCGCTCCAACTCCCTCTTAACTCATATTAGTATGTCGCTACTTGCCGACGCGCGACGCCCGCAGGACGTCCTCGAAGTCGTACAGCCCGGGGGGCGAGTTCACCGCGAACCCGGCGGCGAGCAGCGCGCCGTGCGCGAACGAGCGGCGGTTGATGACCTTGTGCGAGAAGGTCATCAGCTCATCCCCGTTGGAAAAGAGCGCCTCGTGATCGCCGGGCAGGTTGCCCAGACGCAGCGAGTGTATCGGGCATTCGCGCCCGGTTGCGTGCATCAGCATCAGCGCGGTACCCGACGGCGCGTCGATTTTTTTCTCGTGGTGCGCCTCCGTGAGCTCCATCGTCCAGTCGCTGAGAATCGGCGCGTACTCGCGCAGAATCATCGACAGCAGATTGATACCCGGTCCGAAGTTCGCGCTCTGCACCACCGCGCGCGAGGCGGCCAGCTCCTGCACCGAGGCCCGGTCGTCGCCGCTCAGCCCCGTCGTGCCCAGCACGAGCGCCGCGCCGTGCTCGCGGCAGAGGGCGATCGTGCCGGGGAGCGCAGCCGAGCGAGAGAAGTCAACGATCACGGCGGGAGAAGCTTCCGCGCCCGCGCCGCCGTTTTCGTCCACAGTCAGGACCAGCTCGTGCCCCGCCGCGCCGAACACCTGCGCCACCTCCAGCCCCATGCGCCCGCTTGAACCGACAATGCCGTAACGCATCCGCTACACCGCTTCCCGCTCGGAGGCTTCGCCCGAGGCGTCGATCAAGCCGCAGGCGGCCAGGTCGTCGTCAATTTGTTTCATGCATTTCGCGGAGGCTTCGACAAGCGGCAGACGCAGGCGGTTCTCGCACAGCCCCATACGCGCCAGCGCGTACTTGGTCGGCGCGGGGCTGGTCTCCGCAAACAAACTGCGGATAAGCGGGAGGAAGCGCATATGCTCTCCGCGCGCTTCGGACACGCGGCCTTCCATCGCCAGCGCGACCATCCGCGCGGTTTCGCCCGGCGCGACGTTGGAAAGAACCGAGATAACGCCATCGCCGCCCGAGTTGAGCATGTGAAACGTCTGGTCGTCATTGCCCGAGAGTACGAGAAACTCAGGCCTGGCGCGCCTCACCCGCGCCAGAGTTTCATCGGCTTGTCCGATACTTCCCGAGGCTTCCTTGACCCCGACCACGCCCTCGATGCCCGTCAGGCGCTCGACGGTCTCGGGCAGCATATTGACGCCGGTGCGGCCCGGCACGTTGTAGGCGATCACGGGAATCCGCGAATCGCGCGCAACCGCTTCGTAATGCCGGTACAGCCCTTCCTGCGTCGGTTTATTGTAATACGGAGTAACTACGAGCGCGCCGTTTGCGCCCAGGAGCCCCGCTTCCTCGCAGAGTTCCACCACGGACGCCGTATCGTTGCCTCCGGTGCCTACGACCACCGGAACCGCGCCGTCCACGGCGCGCATGACGAAGCCGATAAGCTCGCGCCGCTCTTGACGCGATATTGTGGACGCTTCGCCTGTGGTGCCGAGCACGACCAGGAAATCGACGCCGCTGTCGATCTGCCGTTTTATCATCTCACCCATCGCCGCATAATCGATACCACGCTCACAAAACGGCGTCACCATGGCTGTTCCGGTACCGGTGAAACCGGTGCCCGCAAAATTTCCTGTCCGCATCACAACCAACCTCCTTTTCTGCTTTTCCAACAAAAAAACGGCGCATCCCATATTTCAGGGACGCGCCGTCATTTAAAGGACGACTCGCGGTACCACCCTGCTTGAGAGCCGCGCACAAACGCGCGTGTCTCTCCGCTTCGAGGTTCTATAACGTGAACCCGCTCCGTGAACGTACTACCGGCAAAAATACGCCGTTTCCGCACCAGCTCGCCAAGTTTTGGGCCTTATCCGACGAATCCGTGATGCGCCTCTCAGCCGGTGAGCGCTTCTCTCTGTCGGTCGTCTTCTTGCGGAATTAACCGCATGGACTCGGCACCTTGGGTCATCGCCTTTATGCCGTATTCAATTGACGGGAAGTGTATCAAGCTTTTTATGCTCTGTCAATAGGCTAAACCCCTCCAAATGAGGAAAAAATCCCCCTCGTTCTAAAATTACCGCGGCTTACGCGTGTTTTTCCGTCAGCGCGTCATCGCGCGAATCTCGTCCTCGGGAAGCCCTGTGATCTCCGCGATATCGCCGATGGGGAAATTACGCTCCAGCAGCTTCATCACCATATCATGCGTGACCTCTTGTTTTCCTTCCTGTATTCCTTCCAGCTTCCCGCGCTCTTCGGCTTCGTGTGTAACCTGTTCGGTTACGCGCTCGGTTATTTCCTTTGATAATGCCTGTTCCAGATGAGAGAGATACACGACCTTCCCCTCCTCGTTCATTTCTCTTTGAAATTCTACCCATTCGGCGATCACTGCGGGATCCCTTAGTTTTGTCACCCGATCCAGAAAGCGCAACAGGTCCCGCTTGTCCTGCTGACTCCAGTTTCGTTCCGAGAGAAGCAATATCAGCCTCTTGAGATATCGAAACTTCTGAATATCGTCCTTTGGGAAGGCGAGCGCGTGTTTCATTTGCGTCACTTGCGGCTCGTTTGCAGATTATCATGATTTTAGTATGAAAACAAGAATAATAATGAGCAAGAAATCAAATCGAATTGTCAGGGATAGAGAAGTGGGAATCTATAATTTATGATAACATCACATCTTAGTGATAGCTGAGTATTGAAGCTATTTAAGGAGGAGGAGATTACTTGCTGTTATTAAAAAACGCGCAAGTGTACGCACCAGCGGACATCGGAAAAAACGACATTCTCGTCACAAACGGAATTATTCACAGGATTGCCGAAAACATCTGCGAGAAAGCCGCCGCGGAGTTGGGCGCTGAGGTTATCGACCTCGGCGGGAAGAGGCTCGCGCCAGGATTCATCGATCAGCACGTCCACGTCATGGGCGCGGGAGGAGAGGCGGGCTATTACAGCAGGACGCCCGAGGTTAATATCTCCGATTTAGTCATCAACGGCATCACGACCGTCATTGGAATGCGCGGCACCGATGGTACCTCGCGGCATCTCGAAAGCCTCTACGCCAAGGTGAAGGCGCTCGACGCCGAGGGAATCAGCGCGTACATGGCCACCGGTTCTTACGAAATACCGGCTGAAACCTGCACGGGCTCGGTGCGCAGGGACATTTATTTAATGGACAAGGTATTGGGGACGGGCGAGATGGCTGTTTCGGACAGACGCTCATCGCAGCCGACAAGGGCGGAGATCGAAAGAGTCGCGGCAGACTCTTACGTCGCGGGGCTTATCAGCGGGAAACGCGGCTTTGTTCATTTCCACATGGGCGACGGCAAAAGAGGCCTGGATACGCTCATGGAGATCATCGACGAGACCGAGATACCCGCGCGGCAGTTCATCGTGACGCACGTCAACAGATCCGCGCCTTTGTTCGAGCAGTCCAAGGAGTTTGCGCGCCGCGGCGGCTGCGTCGATTTGACGTCCGGCATCTCCGACGAGGAGGGCTTCCCGGGCGCGATCAAGCCGAGCAAATGCGTCGCCGAGTGCATCAAAGAAGGGGTGCCCCTCGCAAACATAACGATGAGCTCCGACGCGAACGGCAGCATGGCGCTCTACGAAAACGGCGTTTTTGTGAGGCTTCTCGTCACAAAAGCCGACTCTCTGCCGGCCGAGTTCCGCGACATGGCGCTGAGGGAAAATATCCCCTTGGAAACGGCGCTGTCCTTTATCACCTCCAACGCCGCGAACGCCGTCGGCCTATACCCGAAGAAGGGCTGCGTCGCCGAAGGTTCGGACGCGGATTTTGTCGTCCTTGACGAAGCTCTTAATATCGATTTGGTAATCGCAAAGGGCAGGCTCGCCGCCAAAAACGGCAAGGCAATATTAAAAGGCACCTTCGAATAAACAGGAGGGAACGCGATGAGTGAGAATAGCAAGAAGTCCCGGGAAATTACCCTGATCCCAGCGCTCGGAATCTTCGGATCGATACTGGCCATCATCGTGGTTGGCCGTCTTATCCTTGGTTTTGACGTAGCTCTGCTTCTCATGTTTTGCGGCATGTTCTCAACGATTGTCTATACCTGCTTCTACGGCTACGGTTGGGGGGAACTGTTCGATAAGGGTGTCGTACCGATGGTCGCGAAAGCCACGGGAGCGATTCTGATTCTGCTCACGGTCGGGCCTTTGATCGCCGCGTGGATGGCCTCGGGAACTATTCCGTACCTCATCTACATCGGCCTCAAAATGCTCAGCCCGAGAATATTCCTCGCCGCCGGTTTTCTGATTTGCTGTCTGTCGTCGTGCTTCACCGGCACATCGTGGGGCACGGCGGCGACCTTCGGCGTCGCACTCATGGGGATAGCGCACGGCCTCGGCGTCTCTCTCCCCGCGACGGCGGGCGCGATCATCGGCGGTGCGTACTTCGGCGACAAGCTCAGCCCCATTTCCGATACAACGGTGCTTGCCGCCGCCGTGGCGGAAGTGGACGTCGTAGACCACATCCGCTCGATGCTGTGTTCCCGCGTTTATCATCAGCCTTATTGTCTATGGGGTCGTCGGCGCAAGAGCGGACGGCACGATGGAGATGGGCCAGATCACCGCGATCATGGACGCCATCGGGTCAACATTCAAGCTCAGCCTGCTGACGCTGCTTCCGCCCTTTGTCGTGTTGGCGCTGGCGTATAAAAAAATGCCCACCTTACCGGTTCTGTGGATCGCGATTTTGATTTCGATTCCGCTCGCGGTGATGCAGGGCTTTGACGTTACGACAGTCGTCAAATTTATGGCGTCCGGACCCAAAATCACCACGGGACTTGAGGCCATCGACAAACTGCTCGCGCGGGGAGGGCTGTCGTTTATGAGCAGCTCGGTCGTGGTTGTATTCTTCGCCTACCTCTTTGCGGGGCAGCTTGAGTATACAGGGACGTTTCGAACGATCTGCGAGTCGCTTAAGGCGAAATTCATCGGCAACAGCAAGGGCCGGTTCGTGCTGTCCGCTTCGCTTACGGGGATTATGACGGGCCTCGGCACGGGCAACTCGTACCTCAGCGAGATCGTGCCCGGCACAATGTACAAGGACCTCGCCGACGAAATGAACATATCCCGCCGAGTTCTCTCGAGAACCCTGGAGGACTCCGGCACGGTTATCGTGCCGTTGATTCCGTGGTCGGCGGCTGGGATATACATGTCAACCGTGCTCGACGTGCCCGTAGTATCATACGCCCCATGGGCGGTATTATGCTACGCAGGCTTTCTGACAGCCTGGATTTACGGCTTCACCGGAATCGCGATTTGGCCGTCGGATAAGAAATAATTTACGCGCGGCAATACGCGCGTCAAGCGGGAGGCTTCTCGGACAACCGAGGGGCCTCTTAATATTTTTATCGCGCGAATAAAAATATGTTCAAGATAATAGTGGCTTTCAAGAAAATTTATGTTAATCTCTTGAGGAAGGGAGTAGGTAGTGTTGAATGATCTGATTCGTCCACATAA